>C687J26845_10001356_pt1 | contig 15177 bp, 21 predicted proteins | sample RifCSPlowO2_12_FD_26845 | JGI IMG/M metagenome (IMG submission 26845)
TAGTCAGTCGCGCAAACAAAAAAGGGCTTAGCTTTCGCTAAACCCTTGTTTTGTTTGGTGGCTACGCAGGGACTTGAACCCCGGACCCCAGCATTATGAATCACCTGAGCGGCTACACTCTGACCCAGGAAGGCCCATAAAACGGGGCTTTCAGGCTGCCTTGGCCCTCATCAAAACAGACCTTTCCAGAAAAACAGGCCGATGTAGTCACCCCTGATTGAACGTTAGAGGTGCTCATGTGTGGTCGATATGTCAGCCCCGATGAAGCAGCCATGGAACGCTATTGGCACATTGGGGCGCGCAACTCCGGACGGTGGATTCAGCGTATCTACAATGTAGCACCGACCATGACCGTGCCCATCGTCCTAAACAATGCTGACGGATCGCCCGAGGTTGTGCCTGCCCGCTGGGGGCTGATTCCGGAATGGTGGAAGAAACCGAGTCTCCCAACCCTGAGCTTTAATGCCCGCAGTGAGGAAGCGGCTGTTAAACCGATGTGGCGCCATAGCTACCGCTCCCAGCGCTGCCTCATGCCCGCTCAGGGCTGGTACGAATGGAATGCAAAAGAACAGGCTTGCAGTCCGAGCGGGCGCAAGGTCAAACAGCCGTACTACATCCATTCGTCGGATGACTCGATGCTGGCCTTCGCGGCATTGTGGTCATCCTGGCAGAGTCCAGACGGACAGGAGGTGCTTTCCTGCGCGTTACTGACCAAGGACGCAGCCCCCAGCATTCACGACATCCATAACCGCATGCCCGTTGTCTTGGCCCCTGAGCAATTTGACCTTTGGCTATCGGGTAATGCTTCAACTGAAGACGTCAGCAAGGCGGTGACTAAAGCTCGGCAGGATCTTGTTGGATACCCGATCAGTACTGAAGTAAACAGTGCTCGCAACGACTACCCGGAGCTTTTGCAAATGGTGCCGCTTGCTAACTCTCATGAGAGCTAGCAAGCACATTGCTGTGGGGCCTGGGTTTATGAATCACCTGAGCGGCTCCACATTGACCCAGGAAAGCCCATAGAACGGGGCTTTCAGACTGCCGCCAACCTCAGTTAAACAGAGCTTTCCAGAAAAAGGCCCAATGTAGTCAGCTGATTTTTGCGGGCTATTGACAGCCTCAGCGGCTGCCGCTGTCGGGTGAGTTAAGCTCGTGGATCGGCTACAATGGCGTAGTGCAAAGCAACCGAGGCTGTGACAGTGACAACCCCAAGCCTGCAAGTAAAAAAGGCCTACTGTGCCAAAACCCGTCAGTCCAACTATGCCGCCAGCCTTCGGCTTGAGGGCTACGATATTGCGCCCGCCGATGCAAAGCGTCAGCTACCCACGCGCGAATCTGTGCTGAAAACCTACCGGCAGGCCTGATCCTGGATAAATATGGCGTCGGCCAAGATCCTTACTGCTACCCAGGCACTGCCGTTCTGCGCAACCGCCTCGGTCTTCGCGACGATGCCGCACTGAATCAGGCAGAACACGACCTTTCAGCAATCGCTGCCAGTGAAATCGATTTCGAACTCCCGCCTTATGACCTCGCTTACCTGAAGCGTATCCATCTGCATCTCTTCAAAGACCTTTACGACTGGGCTGGTCAGATACGTACAGTCGACATCTCCAAAGATGACACCCACTTCTGCAACGTCAACCGGATAGAGCCGGAAGCCGAAAAGCTTTTTCGTGCTTTAGCTCAGGCTGGCTGGCTTGAGGGGCTTGATCGTGCCGCCTTGGTGACCGCTGTCGCTGAGTATTTTGGCGATCTCAATGTCATCCACCCCTTCCGGGAAGGTAACGGCCGCGCTCAGCGTATTTTGTTCGAACACATCATTGTGAACGCCGGCTATGAGATTAGCTGGTGGGCTGTTGACGAGCGGGAATGGATTCAAGCCAACATTGATGCGGTGGTCTGCGATTACTCAGCATTGGTCAGCGTTTTCGATAGATGCGTTGGTGGCCAGATCGCCGCCTGAATGGCTGACTACTCCGGCGATTTTGTGCATACCTGAGCGGCTCCATACTGACCCAGGAATGCCCATTATTTGGGGCTTTCAGCCTGTCTCCATCCTCGCCTAAGCAGTGCCTTCCAGAAAAATTTCCTGATTTAGTCACTAATTTCTTTACCGATTCACATCTGACGGCTACGTTTTCAAATGGCATTTCGCCATCTGGTCTCTAGGATAGAAGAAATGAATGAATTTGAAGTGAATTGCATTAATAAGTCTGATCGTAATAATCAGCACGAGAGTATCACTCATATTGGTAATTCGAACGGCTCTTGGCGGCTACCTAAGGCTGAAGTGGTTAAACGGATTGAGGCTAAAACGGAGAATTTCTACACGCTAGATAGCGGCACTGGTCATCGTGTTTATATTGGTGTGGTTCGGGAGGTTGATAAAAATCCGTATCTTAGAACTTATGCGGATGGTAAGTGGAATAACAATTTGCTTGCACAGCCAGAGTGCGGTGCCGCTTGCAGAATTATCGCTTGACCGTTTGGGGTGTAAAATTTCTGCGTGTCGTGCGGCGCGTAACGTCCTCAAGGACGCAGGATGATAGATTGTATGGTGGTATTATGATGTGCATGTTAAGTTTTTCTCTCATCAAGGAAGAATGCAATGCCTATTTTGTCTCTTACCGATATAGTTGATCTTTTTTCCAAGGCCGGCACACCCAAAGTTACGAAGGTCAAGGAAATCAAGCATCGTGCCCCTTACCAGCCTGCTACAGATTATTATCGCCGGTTTCGTGAAGGTGTCATTACAATCCATGAGGAAAACAAGCCAAAGGATGCATTGTCAGATATCTTGAATTTCTTGCCGTCTCATAAGGAAGAGAATTATTCGGAGGTTGTGGAAGGGTATAGAAAATGGTGGGGGAGAAAAAACTTTGAATGGTTTGAACCGCCACGTTCTGTATATTCGTTTGCTAATTTTTCTATCTCCGTGAACCCTGAGCTTGGGCTTGTTATCGACGGGCAGTCTTATGTTATAAAATTGTATATAAAGGCTGAAAGCTTAGCGAAGGTGCGTGTAGATCTCATTACATCTATGATGGAATTGGTTTTTTCGAATGTGCATCCTGATTTTAAACTAGCTGTTCTTGATGTGAGAAATTCAAAGCTTTTTGTTTCTAATGGGCCCTTGCGCGATGCTGAGGGTGTTATTAACGCAGAGCTTTCATATGTTGAAGCTCTTTGGCCTTATGTTTGATTTCTGGGAGCTGGGTATTCATTTTTGAAGAATGTCCCGGTCTCAGCTCGCATAGGCCAACGCTATCAACAGCATGATCGAATCTATAAGATCATGCTCTGGTCGGCAGGCCAGCAGCTTGTCTATCAGGCCATTGGTAACTAGCTCGTTATGACTGTGGTCGCTGTGGCCAAACGTGAACGCTTCTGGTAGTCAGTCTTGACCTTTCAACAATCTCAATCTTTCTTGAGTTTTTGATTTAATTTCTTCAGTAGCTTCTTGCCCTGACTCTGCCACCAAATTGTCTAGGGCGAATGAATGAATTTCATATATTTGAAATGGCAGTAACATTATCCTGTAGCACCCGAGTGTAAGAAAGCCTGATGCAAGTGGGATTATGATTAATTTTTCTAGTAGCCCACTCTTTATTGCGACCATTGATAGAATGCTGAAAAGTAGGCACATCAAAAAAGAAAATAGAGTGTTTATTTGTGACATAAGCATGTAGCGTGTTTTGTGAGCATATAGTGCAGTTTGTTCGTATGTCATTTTTGTTAGGTATTGGCTTCGCCCTGAGAAAAGCATTGATGTGATCGTAAAGCCGATAATGATTCCACTAAATGCAATTGTGGCATTTAGTAGGTTGTCATCAACGAACGATACGCCAAAGAAACCAAACGCAGCACCAAAGGCCAGAATTATAAAATTCCAGCCTAGATATGCAGTATTGCTTGAAGCAGAACGCGCTACGCTTTTAAGTTCGTTGCTTATCAGCTTCGCGTTTCTTACTTCTTCGGGAATCAGGTATAAATATCTCATTATCTGCCAGCGCTCCAGAATCGTCTAAAATCCTTTTCCCATCAGCTCCAGGCGTGCAAAGCTCTTCTAGGTAGAGCACCATCTTGCTTAAAAGTTCTGCGCGATCTGGGTTTTTCCCACCGACATCATCTATGTGTACGATTTTCTTGATTTTAAATTTTGAAAGTCCACGTATGGATGAGCCATCACCTAAATGTATGATAACACTTTCTATCTCTTCTTGTTTCTGCGCTTCGTCGTAGGCTTCAATAACTTTTTGTGTTGGTAGCTTGTCTTTTGATCGCCAATCTACAGTTAGGAGGCCTGATGAAGGCATATAACCTCTAACACTTGACAGGGCTCCCAGTAAGGCGCTTTGGTTATTATCATTGACGCTCGTTACACCTACAGTGAATCCAACTGCTCCACCTGCGCGATCTATTTCTTTTGTTAGTTCTTTTGTGATTGCGTCAGTGAAGAAAAAGTTACCCGTTCTGCCAATGCTCGAGGTGCGGCTCATTTTGTTTAAATAGCGTTGTATATTATGTACGCCACCGGTGCTTCTTGTGCTTTCAATAATTGCTGAGTGTCCAAAGGCTAGAACATGAGCAATGTGGATGAATTCTTTTTTCTTTCCTTCTGGCTCGTCGTCACCTGCGTCTTCACTATTGATGATGCTATCTGTAACGGCATTAGCTAGGCTGGGGTCGGGCGTCAGGGTCTGGGGGATAGTTCCTGGTTCATAAGACCAAATTTCGAAAATGCATGTGTCGTCATCTAATGCTTTGTAGTTATTAAAGAATGTGCATAGTTGTGGTATTGTTTCTCCTGTCGCCAGCGTTAAACCGGTAGTGTCTGTTCTTGATCCTACAGTTGGGAATGCGCTTGCGAAGTTCTCCATTAATTTTCTTAGAGTCATATTATTGCCACCCTTTAGCTCAGAGAACTTAATGGGTTTCAACTGTAGTGTTCGGCTAATTGATTTTTTTGCTGAATCTTTAGACATATGATCCTTCATGCTTCCTTGGGTCTTCGGGCATACCAGCGCCTAGCTGCTTCCTGAGTGATCGCTATCCCGCGTTTTGACCGGTCAAGTTTCTGTTCGCCTCTGCATAGTCAGGATCGATCTGGCCACTTTCGGGGTCTGTCATGCCTGTCCGTAGCCATAGAGAGTACGCGGGATAGCAACTTGCTATCAAGTCGAGCTCATTGGTGCGCAGATTCGCTCGCTTATCGTAGCGGATCGTTTTGCAGCGTTCTTCCTTCAAGCCTGTGACTTCGCCTACCTCGCGATGCCCCATCTTAGATAAAAAATACCTAGCTCGATCCTGGGTTGATTCCATAAAGATCTTAAAAACCATGAGTTGAAGTATTCCACACGATCCGCTAGTGGTATTATTCCACCAGGCATGTGGAAATATTCCACTGCCGGCCGAACGTGATGCCTTCAGGATTATAGGAGCTTTACATGGAACAGTCTGGAGTAGTGGGGTTCAACGCACAGGGAAACGCAGAGCGCGTCACTGATTTTCGTGATTCGCCGTTCTGCTCCCAGCTGGTTTTCGCCGAAATGCTCGGCATTGAAGACGTCACCCCGGACGTAGTGCGCGGCTGGGTTGAGTCTCAGGCCATTCCAACCGTGAAAATCGGTCGCCGCCGCGTTATCAATCTGCACCGTATCCGCCGCGACATCGACCGGGGCAAAACTGTGTTCTGTGCCGGGGATTACTCGGATGAGTAGGGCGGGCAACCATGAAGGCCTACAACAGGCTGCCGCACGCCCAGGACTGCGCCTGCTCTGTCTGCTGGTCACAACGCGAGATGGCCAAGCCCGCGCCTTGCCCGTCCACACCCTGCGACCTATGCCGCCGCGCATCTCCCCGACCCGTGCGGACGCTAAAAATGGGCCTCGTCGCTGGTGTCTGGACGCCGTTGCTTTCCCAGTGGCAAATCACACCGGCCTTTACCTGCGCGAAACACATGCCACCGCTCCAGCCGCCGAAGTACTGGCGCGTTGTGCAGGACACCGGCAAACCCACGCCCTACGTCCCGCGCTGGGATCTGTTCGAGCTGGCGGGGTGAGCCAATGACCGTCTCTTTTCGCGCTGGCCGCTACTTACTAGCCCTGCTCTGGCATTGGTCGATTCCGTTCGTCCTCGGCGGCGTGTTTGCCTCCGTGTTGGCCCTCCAGGGTGTAGAGGAAGGCGTCGACCTGCTCGAAGACGCCCTGGACGCCTCCATCAGCCGAGTGGCCGAAGCCTGCGCCATTCCAGGTGAACCACCCGACAGGCGATCGCCGCCTGTGTCCGGGTCTGGTCTACCAGACGCGGGCACAGGTGGCGAAACGGGATGACAAGGGCGCGGCCCTTGGTGTTCACCCACTGAGCAATCAACGCAAGTCCCGGCTTTAAACCCGGCAAGTCGAAACACACCAGCAGATTAGAACCTTGAAAGTTCACCTGCTCGGGATCGTTCGGCCTGCTGAAAGGCAAAACCGCGCACTAACGCGCACCCCAAGCGAGGTAATACCGATGGCACGTTCAATCATGGAAGTCGCATTCCTGGGCACGCAACGCTTCGACGGCGAAAACGGCCAAAAATACATCAAGGTCTTTTACGGCGACGAGCCGGACGGCAAGACCGAACACGGCCTGTCGATCATCGGCATGGCGGCGGACGATGACGCCGCCGAAGAAATCTTTGCAGCCGGCGCCCACTTCGATCCGCTGCAAAAGGTACGCATCACCTTCGACGTTGCCCGGGGCGGACAGAACAAGGGCAAGAATCTCGCCCTGCATCTGGAAGCGGTCGACGGGAAATCTGCCAGCCGCCACCAGCCGCACACCCCACAACGCCCCGCGTCTGACGCGGCCAAGTCCTAACCGGGAGGGCTGAGCCGTGCTGATCCTCGACCGCGTCCTCTGTGACCTGTGCTTGGCCCCCATGGGCCAACTGCACAACCAGACCGCCGAGTTTTGCGACTGGATCAATGAAATCAGCACGCCGCCCCATTACGCCATCTGTCCTGACTGCTACGAGGCCAGCCGGCCGGTGCTGAGCGAAGCCGATCAGGACAGCGAATAAGGGGAACGTCCATGGGTTCGATTGAGAGCTATCTGGTCAACGTCACGCTCGGCGACCTGTGGGCCCTCCAGTTCATCCAGGGTCTGGTCTATCTGGCCGCCCTGGGACTCATCCACGGCCACCAGAGGTAACGGGTTATGGCTTTCAGCTGGGGGCAATACCTCGTCATCGCTGGTTTGTTTGTGGGAGCCCTGGGACTGGGCGTCGCCTGGGGCACTTTCCGGCTTGGCTGGAAAGAAATTATCGATGCTTCAACCAACTGAGGAAACTCACCATGCAAAAGACTCAACTGGCCGTGTCCATCGGCCAAGCCAACGGCAGCAACGACACCCGTGTCGGTAAAGCACGGGGCGGCAAGATCGCTGCTATCACTGCAACCGGCGCTCTGATGGCCACCACCGGCGCTGCACAAGCCGCCATCGTCGTTCCCCAGGAAATGCTCGACGTCTTCGTCGATCTGGCCACCGCCTTCGGCACCCTGGTCGCGGCTGGCGCCATCCTGTTCGGCGTCATCCGTGGCGCTCTGGCCCTGTTCAAACTGGCTGGCCGCGTGTTCTCGGCTGCTGGCGCGTAACGGGGAGGCGGGTAGATGCGTACGGCTATCCGCCTGTTACTTGCCCTCACCCTTATGGGGTGGGGGCAGTTTTTGTTTGCTGCTGACTATACGTGGTGGTCATATTTCTATGAGCGTTCCGCTTCGTCGCCGTCTGCGCTCTGCATATCTATCCAATCTTCTGGCGGTGGCGCATTTGTATTCACGACCACTAACAAAACTTCAGCTCAATGTTTAAATTCAAGTGGCAGTCCGGTAGGCCAGACGCACATGGTGCGCCAAGGCGACGGTTGTTCTGGCGGTAAAATTTACAACACTGAAACGGGTGGCTGTGAGGTTCCGCCTCCAGACTGCTCGACTGCGCCTGACATCTACAGCGCCCAAGAATGCAGCTATACCGAATCCCTCAAGCTGTTCTCCTGCCCGGATACCGTCAACAGCAACGGCTGTGCCTACGTCTCGTCGCCCAATGGGCAATCCAACTGCGATATATCCACTTCGATCTGCGTAAACCGCTACTCGGCTAGTGGCGATGCAGCGGAATCAGGTGCTCCGGAATGCACCGACACCACCTGCGCCCCCTTGCCCGAAGACCCGGGCCAAGCCCCGGAAAACTGCGTGACCAGTGGCGATTCCACCTACTGCTTCGAGGATCAGGAATCCGGCTGCGGTACGTTCAACGGCCAACAAGGCTGCTTCGAGGATGAAAGCGGTTGCGGCACCTTCAACGGCACCTGGGGTTGCTACTCAACCGATAAAGACACCCGCAACTGCGGCTACGCCAACGGTGAGCAAGTCTGCTTCGATCCCAGCAACCCAACCCAGCAAATACCTACTACCTCGCCGGACCACCCCGTCAACGGCGGCAATGCCGACGGCAACGAGAACAACGACCCTAAAGCCCCGGGCGCTACCGGCAACACCGGCGCCCAGGACGGCGATCAGGGCGCCACTAATGAAGGTCTAGACGAACTCGGCGACCAGCTCGGCGAAAAGATCGACAAGACCAACTCCTTGCTTGGCGGTATCGGCGAACTCCTCGGCGGCATTGGTGACCAGCTCGGCGAACTGCTCGATGGTCTGTTCGGCGAAGACTACGACGGCTCCGGCGATGGCGACGGTGAAGCCATCGAAGGCGAAGCCCAAGGTCTCGGCCAACAACTCGGCGACCTGATCGGCGAGCAGACCGAACAGATCATCGGCGAGCGTGACGCGGACGCCAAAATTGCCCTGGAAGATGACATTCCCAAGCTGGTGTCCGGTACAAACGGCATCTTCGATCCAGACGGCCCGGTGGTCGCGTCCCTGGATTTCCTCAATGACGTGCTGCCGTCTGCGTATGGCTGCAGCGACTACGAAATCGCCTTCGACCTCGGCCAGTACCACAGCACGCTCAAGCTACCGGTTTGCGAACTGACCCGGCTCAAGCCGCTGCTGGAATATCTGGTGTGGATGATCACCATCATCGGCTTCTGGAAAATCCTTTACTCCGGCCTGCGCCTGGAAGATGCCAAAGCCAACAAGGGAGGCTTCTAGATGGGCTGGGTCATCGGTTTTCTCAAGAAGTTCTTTCCCAACCTGTTTGGCCGCCTGGGCAAGTTTTTGGTCGGCTTCATTGGCCCGATCATTACCCCGGTACTGGCCTTCATCGCCCAGTTTTTCAAGAAGGTGGCGATCTTCTTCATGATCGTTGCCGCCATTCACTTTGCCGTCAACGTGCTGGTCGAAGCCATTGTCGGGCTGCTCGGTGAAGTGCTCGGGCATGGCGTTGTCCAGTACTTCGAAGTCGGCCGCATGTTCCTGCCGTCCAACCTGAGCTACTGCATCTCCCTGTTGGTCATCGCCAAGATCAAGTCGCTGGTTTTCTACTGGATACACCGGCTTTCCGAACAGTTCATCCATACCTGAGCATCCGCCATGGCCGTGTACATCGTCACCGGCAAGCTGGGTGCCGGCAAAACCCTGCTCGTGGTCATGCGCATCCTGGCTTACCTCAAGCAACGTCGTCGGGTGGCGGTAAACATCGACGTGAAAATGGACAAGCTCTGCCAGCGCGATAACCGCTACTCGCGTCTGGTTCGCCTGCCTGACCTGCCCTCAGCCGAAGACCTGATCGGCCTGGGCATGGGCCACGAAACCTACGACGAAGAACACTTCGGCGGCATCTTCCTCGACGAAGCCGGGGTTTGGCTCAACTCCCGCGACTGGAACAGCGGCGGCCGCACCGACCTGCTCAAGTTCTTCCTGTTCTTGCGTAAACGCCGCTGGGATCTGTGGCTGTGCGTGCAGAACGTCAACGTCATCGACAAGCAGATCCGCGAGTCGATTGCTGAACACGTCGTCTACATCAACCGCTGGGACCGGATGAAGCTGCCGTTCCCGTTCGGCTTCCTGCTGACCGTGCTGACCCTCGGCTTTTTCCGGGGCCGCCTGCCAAAGATGCACCAAGCCATTGTGAAGTACGGCGCCAAGTTCAACTCGCCCAAGGTCGAAGACTGGTTCTACCGCGGCGAAGAGTTTTACGACTTCTACGACACCACCCAGGAATACAACAAGGACTACGACAAGGGCGCCTATTCGATGCTGCCGCCCGGCTATTGGCGTCGTCCCGTGCCCTCGGCCAAACGCGATGCGGGGTTCTATATGCGTACCAGCAAAATCTTCTTCCGCCGCTTCGGCGTGATCAACGGCTTCTTCCTCGGCGCCTTCTGCGCGCTGGTTGCCAGCGTCCCGGTGTTCGCCGGTATCGCCCTGGTCAACCGGCCAACGACTAGCGCTGCCGTCCAGCAAGTCGAACGCCCCGCAACCGGCAAGCTGGCCGACGAGTTCCGCGAACTGCGCATTGCCAGCTACGGCAGATTGTCCGGCAACACCTTCTATGTGTTCCTCCAGGCCGATGGCTCCCGCCTCAGCAGCGCAGACCTTGGCGTCCGTGATGTACAGGTCAAGGATCGTGGCCCCCGCGAAGCCCTATTGGTTCGCGGTGATGACTTTCTTTCGATCTACAGGTGATCCCATGACCCCACGACAACAAAACTGGTTGTGCCTCTATGTCATGGTTTGGCTCGGCGCCTTCCTCCTGCTGGCACCACCGGCACCGGCCGCCGAACGGGTCGAACTCTACGATGCCACCTTGCAGGATTTCGTCGAGTGGTCGGCCAAGATCCTCGACAAGCCGGTGGTGGTCGGCTCCGATATTCGCTCGGCACCGATCAGCGTGTTTGCCTCCTACACCGACAAAGCCGATCTGGAACGCCTGCTCGACAACGCCGTGACCAGCGCCGGCTTTCACTTCTCGGCCAACGGTGGAAGCATCCTGATCAGCTCGCAGCCGATCCCCGAGTCACCCGACCTACGCACGCGGGTTTTCCAATTGCAGCACCTGCAATCGGATTTTGCTTACCAGTCGATCCGCGACGTTCTGCAATCGCGCACTGATCAGACCGAGCAGGCTTCCAGCGGCTTCATGGCTACGCCGTCGCCGACCTCCAACGCGGTGATCGTCACCGCCACCGATAAGCAGCTCGACGTGATTCAAAGTGTCCTCACCGAAATCGACAAACCGCGTCGGCAAGTGGTCATCACCGCCGTGGTCGCCGAGCTGGCCGACTCCGACTTCGAAGACCTCGGCCTCAACGTCAGCCTCGACAGCAAACGGATAAACGCTGCCGGTATCAGCCTGCGCGGTTCCGACCGCTCCGACCTGGGCTTCTCCCTGACCTTCTCCGGACCTACGCTCTCGGCCTTCCTCCAGGCGGTCAAAGTCACCGGCAACAACCGCATCCTCTCGACCCCGCAACTGCTCACCCTCAACCGCGAGTCAGCTTCCATCGTCGTCGGCCAGAACGTGCCCTTCATCACCGGCCAGACCACCAGCGGCGCAACCCCGGCTTCCGATCCGTTTCAAACCATCGTGCGCCAGGATGTAGGCGTGTCCCTCGACGTCACCCCGTTTATCACGCCCTCGGGGGCCATCGAACTCCAAGTCAATCAGTCGGCGTCCAGCGTCTCGGATGACACCAGCGCCGCCGACATCATCACCAATACCCGACGGATTTCGACCCGGGTGCAGTTGCCCGATGGCGGGGGCGTGCTGCTCGGTGGCCTGCGTTCCGAACAGGTCGACAAGTCACAAACCCGCGTCCCCTACCTGTCCGCCGTCCCGGTGGTGGGTCACCTGTTCCGTTCGACCTCGACCAGGCTCCGCGCGACCAATTTGGTGGTTTTGCTCACTGCCTCGATCCACGGGGCAGCAGATGGGATAGCGGTGCCTGATCCAGTGCGTGGGTTAGTCCCTCAAGCGGTCGACGAGGTGAGCAGCGGTATCGGCGCAGCCGGTGCCGCTGCGCGCCTCACGGGCCGCGCCCCGGCGCGCTGACGTTCCTGTAACACGTCAGATAAACAGAAATGAACAACCAGACTAAACCAGACTGAAGGGTGCGAAATGGCAAAGCCGAAGGACTTTTCCCGTATCGATATTGAAACCGGGCTGGAGCATTCGAAAAGCCGTCTGTTCGTTGATCCCGGCCAGATGGGTTTCATCGACCTGTCAGACGTTCGCCTGCTCCGCTGTGGCGTTGACACGGTGCGTCAGCTTTACCGGGGCATGATCCGCCCGGAAATCATGGCGCTGTTTGAAGTGCCGGGCAGCCTTGTCGATTTCGCTGGCCAGCGCTGGCACTCGGGACGGGTAGGGCGTGACTCTGGCTACCAGTACAAGCTGCAAAACGCCGACCTGGGGATCATCCTGTTGGTGAAGAACTTCAACGCCAAGCTCGATAGCATCGGCCCCCACCTGAAAATCGAAGTATCGCCCCACGCCATTGACGCCTTCTCACCTGAGCGTCTGCAAGCGCGCCTGGATTACTACGCTGACGCCGTGATGACCCATCTGGACATCAACCAATGTGCGGTTCACCTTGCCCTAGACCTCCAGGGCTGGACACCTCCCGCCGATCTGGTGGCCCGCATGCACTGCAAGGCGCGCACCCACCGGGATATCTCCGGCATCAATGAAATCAGCTGGGCCACTAAATCCAGCGTCTACGGACGGGGTGAAACCTCGATGTTCGGTTCTGCCGGTGGCGTCCAACTGGCCATCTACAACAAGACCGAACAGGCCCGCGCCACCGACAAGCTCGACTACTGGGAAAGCGTGTGGAAACGCCGCGACAGCTTCGACGAAAGCGACCCGGACAATTACAACCCGGCTCAGGACGTGTGGCGGGTAGAGCTGCGTTATCACCACTCGATCATCCAGCAATTCGCCAGCGGCTCGCTCGATCTGAAAACCGGCGAAGCCATTGACACCCGATCTTTTGCCGCCTTCTCGGGGCATCTGGACGGTCTGTGGCGGTATGGCCTGGGTCAATTCAAGCTGCTGGCCCGTCCTGGCTACTTCGCACCGATCTGGACGTTGATTCGGGATGACGTGCGGGTCGATCTGCCGGTTGATTCCTTGCTCGATGACACCGAATACAAGCGCTACTACAAGACGTCTCGCGGCTTCTCCGGCAAGAACGTCGAGCTATTCCTGGGAAACTTCGTAAGCCTACTGGCACGGGAGCGGGTGGGCGCAAAAAAGGCTTTTGACACCCTTCAGCAGTGGGAATGTTGGACGGTGATCCGCGACCACTATGCCGCCAAGGACATGAGCGAATACGACCTGTACAAGCACATCAAGGCGCTACTGGAGGAGCGGAACGTCAGGTGGGGCAGGGCGGTATGACGGTTCGCAAAGATGGGAAAACCTGGACCGCTGATTTCTATGAAGATGGCCGTTCCGGTCGGCGTATCCGTAAAAAGGGCTTTGCCACCAAGTCAGCTGCTCAGCGTTACGAATCGGACTATTTCGCCTCTCTGAATCAGACCGGCAGGCCACTCGATGATCGCCTCTCGGATCTGGTTAGTGTCTGGCATTCCTTGCACGGTTGTTCGCTCAAGGATGAAAAGGCCCGACTATCGCGAACCCTGGCTGTAGTCGAACGCCTGGGCGATCCTCGCGTCTCCGACTTCAATGCCTTGGCCTGGGCACGCTACCGCCAATCACGCCTCAAAGATGCCACGCCCAGCACGGTCAACCACGAACAACGCTACCTGTCCGCTGTGTTCTCCGAGCTGATCCGCCTGGGCGCATGGTCAGGCATCAACCCTCTGGCCAATGTCCGCCAGATCAAGACCGATCAGACCGAACTGTCATTTCTGACCCTGGAGCAAATTGGCCAACTCCTCGAGGAGTGCAGGAAGTCGACGAACAACCACACCTATCCGGTTGCCCTGGTCTGCTTGGCGACTGGTGCACGATGGGACGAAGCGGAAAACCTGACGCGGGGAGCAATCTTTGGGGGTAAGGCCCATTTTCACCGAACGAAGAATCGGCAGTCGCGGTCGGTGCCGATACCCAAGGAAGTCGAAGCTGCTGCGTTCAAGGTGGCCATGCCTGGAAACGGTCGATTGTTCATGTCCTGCCGGGCGGCATTTCGAAGTGCCTACGAACGCTGTGGCTTCCAGACGCCAGGACAGCTAACCCACATCCTGCGACACACCTTCGCCAGTCATTACATGATGGGGGGAGGGGATATTCTCAGTTTGCAGCGCATCCTTGGTCATTCATCCATTGCCATGACCATGCGCTATGCCCATTTGTCGCCGGAGTATTTGGAGTCGGTGCTGAAGCTTTCTCCTTTGGCACAAATTTTACACTTCAGCTGAGCTCTACCTCTCTAGACGTATTGCTGTTCGTTGTCTAGTGTGAGATTTGACCCGGCGAAATTTGGGTTTTGAGTATATCTCAGTGTCTGAGCCGGATTTGCTTTAACAATCTGGAGTACCTAATTAAAGGAGATAGTTATGAGCTCGAATAGCGATTCGTTTCTGCGGGATTCAATTGAAAATATAGAAAGCCGGCTGTTAAGTATTGAGCGGCGGCTGGAGGGGGAGGTTATTGAGCGTGGTGAGAATATTGAGGTTCCGATTAGTGCGGAAGATGTGAAGATTATAGATTCGGATGCAATGCGAAAATCAATTGGAATCGACAATGTCGAAGCATTTAAGTCGGAGTTCAAAATAAGATTTTCGGCTTGGGAATGCAAATATTATTGCAATGTATTCCATACGTGTGAAACAACTTACAATGGTAAGGTTTTTGTTGTTAGGGAAAGTACAGGGCAAATAATTGTTTGGAATTTGATAGAAAGCGCTACCTTGAAGGCGCACGGAATTCCTTTTTGGTCTACCGGTCCTAACTACCATCATCAGCGGGAATCATCTGAGGTTCAGTTTGGTTTTGGCAAGCAAGATGGTCGAACCTGTCATATAAGCACATGCGTGAGTTGCCGTGCAGACTGGGGCAGTGTCTCTTTTCGATGGGATGTCAAACCGATGTGTTGAGGTGTAGTCGATCTGTAGTCACTTCGTAGTCACTGCCTCAAAACGACAAAGGCCTACCCGAAGGTAAGCCTTTGTTTTGTTTGGTGGCTACGCAGGGACTTGAACCCCGGACCCCAGCATTATGAATGCTATGCTCTAACCAGCTGAGCTACGTAGCCGATGTGGCGCGCAT
>C687J26845_10001360_pt1 | contig 15138 bp, 10 predicted proteins | sample RifCSPlowO2_12_FD_26845 | JGI IMG/M metagenome (IMG submission 26845)
CAACCCTCTCCCCCGGTGACGGGGGAGAGGGAGATACCCGTTCACTCGTTCACATGTTCACTCGTTCACGAAACAATGCCGAAAAGAACTGACATCAAGAGCATCCTCATCATCGGCGCCGGACCGATCGTGATCGGCCAGGCGTGCGAGTTCGACTATTCCGGCGCGCAGGCGTGCAAGGCACTGAAGGAAGAGGGCTACCGCGTCGTGCTCGTCAACTCCAATCCGGCGACGATCATGACCGACCCGGAGATGGCCGACGCGACCTACATCGAGCCGATCACCTGGCAGATGCTGGAGAAGATCATCGCCGCCGAGCGACCCGATGCACTGCTGCCGACGATGGGCGGACAAACCGCGCTCAACTGCGCGCTCGATCTCGCGCGCGAGGGCGTGCTCGAAAAATACGGCGTGGAGATGATCGGCGCCTCCAAGGCGGCGATCGACAAGGCCGAGGACCGCGAGAAGTTCAAGGCCGCGATGGCCAGGATCGGGCTGGCGAGCCCGCGCTCGGCGCTCGCGCACAGCATGGAGGAGGCGCTGCAGGTGCAGGCGATGGTCGGGTTCCCGGCCATCATCCGGCCGTCGTTCACGCTCGGTGGCACCGGCAGCGGCATTGCCTACAACCGCGAGGAATTCATTGCCATCGTCGACCGGGGGCTCGATGCCAGCCCCACCAACGAGGTGCTGATCGAGGAATCGGTGATCGGCTGGAAAGAGTTCGAGATGGAGGTGGTGCGCGACAAGAAGGACAATTGCATTATCGTGTGTTCGATCGAGAACCTCGACCCGATGGGCGTGCACACCGGCGATTCGATCACGGTGGCGCCGGCGCAGACGCTCACCGACAAGGAATACCAGATCATGCGCGACGCCTCGATCGCGTGCCTGCGCGAGATCGGGGTCGACACCGGCGGCTCCAACGTCCAGTTCGCGATCAATCCCGCCGACGGCCGCATGGTGATGATCGAGATGAATCCGCGCGTATCGCGCTCTTCGGCCCTGGCATCCAAGGCCACGGGCTTTCCGATCGCCAAGGTCGCGGCCAAGCTCGCGGTCGGTTACACGCTCGATGAGCTCAGAAACGAGATCACCGGTGGCGCAACACCCGCTTCCTTCGAGCCGACCATCGATTACGTCGTCACCAAGGTGCCGCGTTTCGCATTCGAGAAATTCCCGCAGGCCGACGACCGTCTGACCACCCAGATGAAATCCGTGGGTGAGGTGATGGCGATCGGCCGCACCTTCCAGGAATCGTTGCAGAAGGCGCTGCGCGGACTCGAGACCGGCGCCGACGGCTTCGACGAGAAAACCACCGACAACGATGCCATCGAGAACGAACTCGGCGATCCCGGCCCCGAGCGCGTCTGGTATGTGGCCGATGCCTTCCGCTGCGGCATGACGGTGGATATGGTCCACGAGCTCTCCCGCATCGATCCGTGGTTCCTCGCGCAGATCGAGGATATCGTGCGTCAGGAAAAAGCGCTCGCGGGCAATACGCTCGACACGCTCGACGCGCAGGCGCTGCGGCGGCTCAAGCGCAACGGTTTTTCCGACCGGCGGCTCGCCAAGCTCCTCGCGACCGACCAAGCCGCCGTGCGCGCTCGCCGCCACGAACTCGGGCTGCGTCCGGTCTACAAGCGGGTCGACACCTGTGCCGCCGAATTCGCCACCGGCACCGCCTACATGTATTCGAGCTACGAGGACGAGTGCGAGGCGCAGCCCACCGGCCGCAGGAAAGTCATCGTGTTGGGCGGGGGACCCAACCGCATCGGCCAGGGCATCGAGTTCGATTACTGCTGCGTGCACGCCGCGCTGGCGCTGCGCGAGGATGGATTCGAGAGCATCATGGTCAACTGCAACCCGGAGACGGTGTCGACCGACTACGACACATCCGACCGCCTGTACTTCGAGCCGCTCACGCTGGAGGACGTGCTCGAGATCGTTCACGTCGAGAAGCCATTCGGCGTCATCGTGCAGTTCGGCGGGCAGACGCCGCTCAAGCTCGCGCGCGATCTGGAGGCAAACGGCGTGCCGATCATCGGCACCACACCCGATTCGATCGACATCGCGGAAGACCGCGAACGCTTTCAGAAGCTCCTGAACAAGCTCAAGTTGAAACAGCCGTCCAACCGCACCGCGCGCAGCCCGCAGAAGGCGCTGGCGGTTGCCGAGGAGATCGGCTATCCGCTGGTGGTCAGGCCCTCCTATGTGCTGGGCGGGCGCGCGATGGAGATCGTCTACCAGCAGAGCGACCTTGAACGCTACATGCGCGAAGCGGTCAAGGTCAGTAACGACAGCCCGGTACTGCTCGACCATTTCCTGAACGACGCCACCGAGGTCGATGTCGATGCGGTCTCCGACGGCCAACAGGTGGTCATTGGCGGCGTGATGGAACACATCGAGCAGGCCGGCGTGCACTCGGGCGATTCGGCATGCTCGCTGCCGCCGTTCAGCCTGTCGCCGGAATTGCAGGAAGAAATGCGGCGGCAGACGGTCGCGATGGCGCGCGCGCTCAAGGTGGTGGGGCTCATCAACGTGCAGTTCGCGATCCAGGACAACGCGGTTTACGTTCTCGAGGTCAATCCGCGCGCCTCGCGCACCGTGCCCTTTGTGTCGAAAGCAACCAGCCTGCCGCTGGCCAAGATCGCGGCGCGCTGCATGGTCGGCCAAACGCTCGCCGAACAGGGCATCGGCGGAGAAATCGTGCCGCCCTATTACTCGGTCAAGGAAGCGGTGTTCCCGTTCATCAAGTTCCCGGGCGCCGACACCATATTGGGGCCGGAGATGAAATCGACGGGCGAAGTCATGGGCGTGGGCGCCACCTTCGGCGAGGCTTTCGTGAAGTCACAGATGGCGGCGGGCGAAAAGCTGCCGCTGGCGGGCAAGGTCTTCATCAGCGTGCGCGATGCCGACAAACCGCGCACGGTGGAGATTGCCCGCGCACTCGCGAAGCTCGGTTTCACGCTCGTCGCCACCCGCGGCACCGCGGCGGCGCTGGCGGCGGCGGGCTTGAACGTCACGGCGATCAACAAGGTGCAGGAAGGCCGGCCGCACGTCGTGGACATGATCAAGAACGCCGAGATCGCGCTGATCGTCAATACCGTCGAAGAGAAGCGCACCGCGGTGCGCGACTCGTACTCGATCCGGCGCGCGGCGCTGCAAGGGCACGTGACGCTGTATACGACGCTGTCCGGCGCGCGCGCGGCGTGCAACGGCATGGAGCAGTCGCGGGAACTGCGCGCGTATGCGGTACAGGGACTACACGCCAGGTTGCTCGAAGCTGTAAACTGAGCGAGATGAGCAAGGTTCCATTAACCGTCGCCGGCGCGGAAAAGCTGCGCGCCGAACTGCAGGAGTTGAAGACCGTGCGGCGGCCGGCGATCATCACTGCGATCGCCGAAGCGCGATCGCACGGCGACCTTGCGGAGAACGCGGAGTACCATGCGGCCAAGGAGCGGCAGAGCTTTATCGAGGGCCGTATCGCGGAAATCGAATCGAAGCTCGCCAATGCGCAGATCATCAATCCGACTTTGCTCGACGCGGACGGCCGTTGCGTGTTCGGCGCCACCGTCGAGCTCGAGGATGTAACCAGCCGTGAAGTCGTGACGTATCAAATCGTGGGCGAGGACGAGGCGGACATCAAGCTGGGCAAGATCTCGATCAGCTCGCCGATCGCGCGCGCGCTGATCGGAAAGTATTCGGGCGATGTCGCCGAGGTGCAGGCCCCGGGCGGGGTGCGGGAATACGAGATACTGGACGTCAAGTACATCTAGTGAACGGGTGAATGAGTGAATGAGTGAACCCCCTTACCCCAACCCGGCCCCCTCGCCCGCTGCGCAGGCTCTCCCCCAGTGGACGGGGGAGAGGGAGCTTTAACCCGTTCACCCGGTCACTCGTTCACCCTTCACCGCACTCTCGACGGCAACCGCCGTCACGAGTGCTGGTAGCTGCGTTTGGTGCGCCGCTTTTTCTTTTTCACGCTGCGGACGGACGTCCGGGCGGGCTGGGCTCCCTCGGGACGGGGCCGGAACACGACCAGGACTTTGCCGATATGCTGCACTGGTCCAGCCTCCAGCGTGCGGCAGATCTCGTCGATCAGTTGGTCCCGGTGACGCCGGTCAGCGCCCGGCACGCGGATCTTGATCAGCTCGTGGCTCTTGAGATGGGTGTCGATTTCCTTCACCACGGCGGATGTCAGGCCCGCGTCGCCGATCGTCACGACCGGTTGCAGATGGTGAGCGCGGGCCTTGAGCGCACGGCGTTCAGCAGGGGTAAGCGCAATCATTTCGGAAGTCTAAAGCAAAAACCATGGACAGGATTTACAAGATTGATTCAATGCTTTTGATTTAATCCTGTGAATCCTGAACAATCCTGTAAATCCTGTCTATTTTGGATTATCGATGGCCCGCAATAAGACCAGCAAGGCCTGGATGCGCGAGCACGTCACTGACCGGTACGTGAAACTGGCGCAGGCCGAGGGTGCGCGTTCACGCGCGGCCTATAAGCTGCAGCAGATCGACGAGCGCGACCGGCTGCTCAAGCCGGGGATGACGGTGGTTGATCTGGGCGCTGCGCCCGGCGGTTGGGCGCAGATCGCCGCCAAGCGCGTGGCGCCGGGCGGGCGGGTGATTGCCGTCGATCTGCTCGAAATGCCGGCACTGGCCGGTGTGGTTTTCATCCGCGGCGATTTCCGCAGCGAGGCGACACTCGCCGAACTCGAGCGCCTGCTGGGCAATCAGCCGGTTGATCTTGTGTTGAGCGATATGTCACCCAATATAACCGGTATCGCCAGCGTGGATCAGGCGCGCGCCGGCACGCTTGCCGAGCTTGCTCTGGAATTTGCGTTGAAGCATTTGAAACCACAAGGGAATTTCCTGGTCAAATCGTTTCAGGGTGAGGGTTTCGAGGCTTTTGTCAAAGTCCTGCGCCGGCATTTCACGCAGGTCGTGACGCGCAAGCCGCGGGCCTCGCGCAGCCGCTCGAGCGAAGTCTATTTGCTCGGTAAAGGAAAGCGCCCGTGAGCACGGGCATGAACGGCGCGTTTTTGCTGCACTGCGGGTGAAATGAGTTTAGAATTGAAATAGTTAGGCAACAAGGAGCTTACTTGAACAATCTGGTCAAGAATGTGGCGATCTGGCTGGTGATCGCGCTGGTCCTGATGACCGTATTCAATCAGTTCAGCGCGCGCCAGACAACGCAGAAGGCGATGGAGTATTCCCAGTTCATCGAAGAGGTGAAGCAGGGACGCATCGCCAAGGTGACGATCGAAGGGCGCGTGTTGAAAGGGATGAAGACCACCGGCGAGCGTTTCACCACGTATTCGCCGTCCGACCCGTGGCTGGTGAGCGACCTCTTGAAGAACGGCGTAATCATCGAGGCCAAGCCGGAAGAAGAGCCCTCACTCCTGATGAACATCTTCGTGTCGTGGTTCCCGATGCTGCTTTTGATCGGCGTGTGGATCTTCTTCATGCGCCAGATGCAGGGCGGCGGGCGCGGCGGCGCATTCTCTTTCGGCAAGAGCCGCGCGCGCATGCTCGACGAGTCGAACAACACGGTGACGTTCGCTGATGTCGCGGGCTGCGAGGAGGCGAAGGAAGAGGTTTCGGAGTTCGTCGAATTCCTGCGCGATCCTTCCAAGTTCCAGAAGCTCGGCGGGCGCATTCCGCGCGGCGCGCTGATGGTGGGTAACCCCGGTACCGGCAAGACACTCTTGGCGCGCGCGATCGCCGGCGAGGCCAAGGTGCCGTTTTTCTCGATTTCCGGCTCAGACTTTGTCGAGATGTTCGTCGGTGTGGGTGCGGCGCGCGTGCGCGACATGTTCGAGCAGGCCAAGAAGCACGCGCCGTGCATCGTGTTCATCGACGAGATTGACGCGGTCGGACGCCAGCGCGGCGCGGGCCTCGGCGGCGGCAACGACGAGCGCGAACAGACCTTGAACCAGCTGCTGGTGGAGATGGACGGCTTCGAAGCCAATATCGGCGTAATCGTGATCGCGGCGACCAACCGTCCCGATGTGCTCGACCCAGCGCTGCTGCGGCCCGGTCGCTTCGACCGCCAGGTGGTGGTGCCGCTGCCCGACATTCGCGGTCGCGAACAGATCCTGCTCGTGCACATGCGCAAAGTCCCGGTTGCACCCGACGTCAAGGCCGACATCATCGCGCGCGGCACGCCTGGATTTTCAGGCGCCGACCTCGCCAACCTCGTCAACGAAGCGGCGCTGTTCGCGGCACGCGGCAACAAGCGGCTCGTCGACATGGATGATTTCGAGCGCGCCAAGGACAAGATCATCATGGGCGCCGAACGCCGCTCGATGGTGATACCTGAGTATGAGCGCAGGAACACCGCTTATCACGAATCCGGCCACGCCGTGTGCGCGAAGGTGCTGACGAAGACAGACCCAGTGCACAAGGTGACGATCATTCCGCGCGGCCGCGCGCTCGGCGTTACGATGCAGCTGCCCGAGCAGGACCGCTACAGCATGGACCGCGAGCAGATTTATCAGAACATCTCCGTGCTGTTCGGCGGGCGTATCGCGGAAGAAATCTTCATGGGGCAGATGACGACCGGCGCCTCAAACGATTTCGAACGTGCGACCGAGATGGCGCGCAACATGGTCACGCGTTGGGGCATGAGCGAGAGCCTGGGGCCGATGGTCTATGGCGAGAACGAGGGCGAGGTGTTCCTCGGCCGCTCGATCACCACGCACAAGAACGTGTCGGAAACGACGATGCAGAAGGTCGACGCCGAAATCCGGCGCATCATCGACCAGCAGTATGCGCTCGCGCGCAAGATCATCGAAGACAACCGCGCCAAGGTGGAAGTGATGGCAAAGGCGCTGCTCGAATGGGAAACCCTCGACGCCGACCAGATCAACGATATCATGGAAGGCCGGCCGCCGCGGCCGCCCAAGCCGACGCAGGCGCCGCAAACTCCCAAGGACAGCACGCCAAACGCGGCGGCGACGGCTACACCGGCGCAGGAAGCGTAACAACCGAGAGGTGATAGGGGAAAGGAGAGAGCCGAAAAAACGGCGCTCACGCGTTGCGCTCTCTGGTTTCCGCCTCTCGCCTCTCGTCTATCGCCTCTCTTTTTTCCCTTGGCTCCGGTGCGGCATCTTCGTTGCGGCCGCTTCCTGCTCGCCTTAGACCGGCCGCTGATCATGGGCGTGGTTAACGTCACGCCCGACTCGTTTTCCGATGGCGGCAGGTACGCCACGACCGACCATGCGGTGGCGCATGCACGGTCGCTGATCGAGCAGGGCGCGGACATGCTCGATATCGGCGGCGAATCCACGCGGCCGGGCGCGGCTTCCGTTACGCTGGAGGAGGAACGGCGGCGTGTACTGCCGGTGCTGGAAGCACTGCAGGATTGCGGTGTTCCAGTATCAGTCGATACGCAAAAGCCCGCGCTGATGCGATGCGCGAGGCGATCGCGGCAGGTGCAGCCATGGTGAACGATATCAACGCGCTCGCTGCGCCCGATGCGCTCGAGGCGGTCGCGGACACGGCCGCCGCGGTATGCCTGATGCACAAGCTGGGGGATCCGCAGACCATGCAGCAGAATCCGCATTATGATGACGTGGTGCGCGGGGTCAGGCAGTTTCTTGTCGAACGCGTTACCGCCGCTGAACGTGCGGGCATCGGCCGCGAGCGCATCGTGATCGATCCGGGCTTCGGTTTCGGCAAGACTTTCGAGCACAATCTGGCGTTGCTGCGCGAACTCAGGCAGCTTGCGGCGCTCGGCGTGCCGGTGCTGGTCGGATTGTCGCGCAAGTCGATGCTCGGCAAAATCACCGGACGTGGAGTCGCTGAACGCGTGTTCGCCAGCATTGCCGCGGCGCTGATCGCGGTCGAGAACGGCGCGCGCATCCTGCGCGTGCACGATGTCGCCGCCACGCGCGATGCCCTTGCCGTTTGGCAAGCGGTAATGGGTAATGAATAATGAGTCCCAAATCGCTGTAACATTCACGTCAATGCCAGGCGCAATAGAGGCTTTTCACCCATCACCCATCACCCATCACCCATGACCAGGAAGTACTTCGGCACCGACGGCGTGCGCGGCAGAGTGGGGCTCGCGCCGATCACGCCGGATTTCGTGATGCGGCTCGGTTATGCCGCCGGGAAGGTCCTCGCGGCGAAACAATCGGCCGCCGAACGGCCGGCAGTGCTGATCGGCAAGGACACGCGCATTTCCGGCTACATGCTAGAGTCCGCGCTCGAAGCAGGGCTGTCGGCCGCCGGAGTCGACGTGCTGCTGGTCGGCCCGATGCCCACGCCCGCCGTCGCCTATCTCACGCGCGCGTTGCGGCTTTCCGCCGGGATCGTGATCAGTGCATCGCATAATCCCTACGACGACAACGGCATCAAGTTTTTCTCCGGCAACGGCGCGAAACTTCCCGACGAAACGGAGCGCGCGATCGAGCGCGAGCTCGAGCGTCCGCTCAAGTGCATGACTTCCGCCAGGCTCGGCAAGGCGCGCCGCGTTGACGATGCCGCCGGACGCTACATCGAATTCTGCAAGAGCACGTTCCCGTCGCATCTTCATCTGCGCGGCATGCGGGTGGTGGTGGACTGCGCCAACGGCGCCGCCTATCACATCGCGCCGCACGTGTTCCACGAACTCGGCGCGGACGTGATCACGGTCGGCACCGATCCCGACGGTTTCAACATCAATAATCTGGTCGGTGCGACCTCGCCCCAGGCGCTGCAAATGGCGGTGAAGCGCGACCAGGCCGATCTCGGCATCGCGCTCGACGGCGACGGCGACCGCCTGGTGATGATCGACGGTTCCGGCAAGCTGTACGGCGGCGATCAGTTGCTGTATGTGATCGCGCGCCATCTTCGCAAGCACGGCGAGCTCAAGGGCGGTGTGGTCGGCACGCAAATGACCAATCTCGGTTTCGAGCACGCCCTCGCCAAGCTCAAAATACCATTTGCGCGCGCCAGGGTCGGCGATCGCTATGTGCTGGAGATGTTGCTCAAACGCGGTTGGCAAGTGGGCGGCGAGAATTCCGGCCACATCATATCCCTCGACAAGCACACCACGGGCGATGGCATTGTTTCCGCCTTGCTGGTGCTGCGTGCGCTGGTGGAAAACAAGACCACACTCGCCAAGGCAACCGGACCCGTCACGCTTTATCCGCAGGTGCTGGTCAATGTCGAGATCAAGAAGCGCTTTGACATTACCCGCCACCGCGGCATCCAGCAGGCGGTCACTGCGGCTGAGCGCGACCTGGCTGACAAAGGACGGGTGCTGCTCCGCGCGTCCGGCACCGAGCCGGTGATCCGCGTCATGGTTGAGGGCAAGTCCCAGTCGGGTGTCAAAGGCTGGGCAGAGGCCATCGCCGGTGCGGTGCGCCGCGCTGCGGGCGTTGAGCGGACATCCGCCTGATGAGTGAGCGACGCATCGACCGACCGAATCGCTATATTTTCGGCAGGCGTGCCGGTAGGAAGTTCATCTTGCCTATTCTCGCGTCACGGATCAGTTTCTCGCTTTCAGCCAAGCTCATCTCCGGATTTCTCCTGGTTACCATACCGTCTCTCCTGGCGATGGCGGCAATAAGCTTGTATGCGCTCTGGGATTTCACCGCTGTCAGCCATCAGCTCCAGGAGATCAGCCGCTCTCTGGAAGCGGTGCAGGGTCTGGAGACCGCCGTCGCGAAGGCCGTGACGCCGTTGAGCGCTTACCTCGTCGATGGCACGTCGGGAGAAGACCGGCGTTTCGCGGCGTCGATCCATGAGGCAGAAGTTCGATTGGAAGGCTGTAGCGGCGCAGCCTGCCACGGAACTTCCCAGGAGCCCAGAGCGATGGCGGAAGGCCTGGTTCCTTACATCCAGGGAATCAAAGACCGCGCCTCGATGGTCTTTGGAGCCGGCGAGTCATCGAAAGAGCAGGATAAAGTCCGCGTTCTTCACGAGATCAACCAGCAAGCCGAGGAGGCGAACCGCCGATTGAGCCGGATGTCGTCAAAGCTGCTCCTGCGGGTGGCATCCCTTCAGCGAAAATCCCAGGAAGTGAGTCAAAGGGCGGTAACCCTGATCCTGGTCTCGGTATCACTCGTCCTCGTGCTCGCAGCGATGACCGCCTATTTCCTCTCCCGCCGGCTTCTAAAACATGTCAACGAGCTCGTGACCGGGACACGACACATCATGCAGGGCGATCTGGGATATCGTGTGGCGGTCACGGAGCGGGATGAAATCGGGCAACTGGCGCAATCTTTCAACGCCATGGCACAGGAAATCCAGGAGCACCGGGAGCACCTGGAGCGGATGGTGGAGGTTAAGACGGCCGAGCTCAAGAAGGCCCAGGATTCCCTGGTCCAGTCGGAAAAACTTGCATCGATCGGCCTTCTGGCCTCGGGTGTTGCCCACGAGTTGAACAATCCGCTGACCAGCATCCTCATGAATGTCAACCTGCTGATGGAAGATGCGCGCGATCAGCCGGCCCTCCGGCAAGAACTTCAACGCATCAGCGAGGACACCGTTCGCTGCAAGCGCATCATCGATGACCTCAGGGATTTTTCCCGGCGCCACGAGCTGGACATCGTGCCGACTGACTTGAACCGTCTGGTCCAGGATGCTCTCGCCTCGATGAGCCGCCGCCTGGAGCTTCACGGCATCACGGTGTCTCAGGAGTTTTCACGCCAGATGCCTTTGGTGCCGAGCGATCCCGCCAGGATGGAACAGGTGCTTGCCAATGTTCTTGTGAATGCGGCTCAGGTCATGCCCCACGGGGGGGACTTGACGGTCAGAACCGCGCTGCGGCCGGCCTATGTCGAGATATCGGTACAGGATACCGGTCCTGGCATTCCGGACGCGATTCGCAGCCGGATTTTCGATCCCTTCTTTACGACGAAGCCGCACGGAACGGGCCTCGGACTTTCCATTGTCTACACGATCATGGAAGCCCACGGCGGGAAGGTGGAAGTGGAGAACGTGACGCGCGAGGACCCCCATGCGGGCCCGCTGCGTCCGGTGGGGACCCGGGTTGTTCTTTTGCTGCCACTGGGAGCCACGCATGCCGTTAACGAATCGGCCTCAGACGGGAGAGGTTGAGCGGATGGAAGGTCCGGAGAAGAAAATCAGGAAAAGAATCCTGGTCGTGGATGACGAAGAGCGCATCTGCGATGCGGTGAAGAGAGCTCTGGAACGCACAGGCTACCAGGTGGAGGCCAGTCTGAGCGCGCTGGGCGCGCTGGAGGTGATCCACAAGGGCGCATTGGACATGGTGATCTGCGACATCAAGATGCCGGGGATGGATGGGATGTCGCTCCTCGACCGGATCAAGGAATTCGACCCGAATATCCCGGTCCTGATGATCACCGGCTACGCGTCCATCGAATCCGCAGTCGAAGCCGTAAGAAAGGGCGCGCAGGAGTACATTCCCAAACCCTTTTCTCCAGCCCAGATCCGCTTTCTGGTCGAGCGCACGTTCGAGCGGAAGCGCCTGATAGAGGAGAACGTCTACCTCAAGGCCGAGCTTGGGCAGGCCCATGTCAGGAATGTCGTGAAGGGCACGAGCCAGATCATGGAATGGTTGTTTGATTTGGTCGCCAAGGTCGCCAAAACCGATTCCACCGTGCTGATCACGGGCGAGAGCGGCAGCGGCAAGGAAGTCGTGGCCCGTCTCATTCATTTCGGCGGCGCGCGGGTCGAAGCGCCCTTCGTCACAGTGAACTGCTCGGCGATTCCCAATGATCTCCTCGAAAGCGAACTGTTCGGGCATATGCGAGGAGCGTTTACCGGGGCTCTCTACAACAAGCGCGGAAGCTTCGAGCAGGCCGACGGGGGCACCCTCTTTCTCGACGAAATCGGCGACATGCGGCTCGAAATGCAGGCAAAGATTCTCCGCGCGCTGGAAGAAAGAAGGATCAAGAGAGTCGGGTCGGAGGACGAGGTTCCGGTTGACGTAAGGATCATCGCGGCGACCAACAAGGATCCGAGGGCGGAAATCAAAGCCGGTCGATTTCGCGAGGACCTCTTCTACCGGCTTAACATCGTCGAGATTGCGATTGCGCCATTGCGCGAACACAAGGAGGATATTCCTGTGTTCGCCCGGCACTTCCTCAGGGTTTTCTCCGCTGAGATGAAGAAACCCGTGACCGACTTTTCCGAGGAAGCACTGGGTTTGCTGAAGAGCCATGACTGGCCCGGAAATGTGAGAGAGCTGAGAAATACCGTGGAAAGGGCGCTCATCTTCGCCACCCCCGGCGAACTCGTTCGAACCAGCCACTTTCCGCCCGAGCTGCGTGAAAAGGCGAATACCGCTCTTTATTCCCCCATCAAAGATTTCCGGAGCCTGCACGCGGTGGAGATGGATCACGTCCGCGCCGTGCTGGATGCCTGCGATGGCAACAAGGCAAGGGCCGCAGAGATCCTGGGCATTTCGCCTTCGACGATCTGGCGAAAACTGCACGAAGCATCTTGAGGGCGCACTGCCAGGCGCTCGACTGCTATTTCAAGCTGCATTCCCGTTGCAAAATGCAATCGGGAAAAACGTTTGTTTTCAGCAGCCAAGACCTGCTATTGCAAAATGCAAACGTCATTCGATTCCCGGCGCTGACCAGCATTCCCGGGCTTCGCGAAAAGTACGCGTCAGATTAAGTACTTGCACGCTGTGGACGGGCCACAAATCCTGGCATCGATCTTGCTTTCTCTTACTGCAAGGACAGCGTCTTAGGCACCGACATCACTCTTGGACAACGACCTCAAGATCGTCAGGCGCGAGCAAAGCGCGCGATCGCGCCAGCATCGGGGGGTGCTGACGCAGGTGATCTTTGAGTGTGACGCGCTTGAAGTTCTGCGTACGGAGATGGACGCGGGAAGTGCTTTCGACAGCCTGGAATTCGGGGATTTCTCCGCCGTCCACTTTGTTATCGGTGGAACGCCCGTGTTCCGGACGCAGCATCAGTCCGCGGATCTGATGCCTGGCGACAGCATTATCTTCAATGACGAAAGACCCTACACGATTCTTAATGGTGCTCCGTCACGTTCGGTCATCCTGAGCATTCTTTTCAAGACGTTCGTTACGGAGACTCGCGCATGACGCGCGGGACGAGGACGTCAGGCGTGGAATCAACACAGTCTTAAGCGCAGGTTTTCAACTCTGAAAGCGGCAAAGGAGATTTTGGTATGAAACTGACCAGGCGGGAATTCATCAAGGCGTCGGTCGCCACAGCCAGTCTGCTCGTCGCCGGTTGTGCGACCACGGAACCGGTCACCAGCGCCATGGCATTGCGCAAGGCGAAACCCGCGGGTCCGGCCAAGGGCGAGTGGGTGTCCACCGCCTGCCAGGGATGCACCCAATGGTGCGCGATCCAGATCTTCGTGCAGGACGGGCGCGCGGTGAGGGTGCGCGGCAACCCGCTGAGCAACACCAACCACGGCTACGTCTGCCCCCGCGGCCACCTGATCCCGCAGCAGACCTACGATCCCGACCGGATCAAGGTGCCGATGAAGCGCACCAATCCGCAGAAGGGGCGCGGCATCGATCCGAAGTTCGTCCCGATCACCTGGGACGAGGCGCTCGACATTGTTGCCGGCAAAATGATCGAGCTGCGCAAGAACAACGAGGCGCACAAGCTCGCCTATATCCGCGGCCGTTACTCGCCGACCTCCACGAACCTCCTGTACGGCACGCTGCCCAGGATTTTCGGGACGACCAACTATTTCTCCCACAGCGCGATCTGCGCCGAAGCGGAAAAAATGGGGCCGGGGCTGACCCAGGGCTATTTCGGCTATCGCGACTACGACCTCGCCAACACCAACTGCCTCATCGCCTGGGGAACCGATCCGCTCGCCTCCAACCGCATGGTGCCGAATACCATCCGCCGGTTCGGCGAGATCCTGGCTCGCGGCACGGTGATTGCAGTCGACCCGCGTCTCTCCAATTCCGCGGCCAAGGCGCAGGAATGGCTCCCGATCAAGCCGGGTACTGACGGCGCGCTGGCGGGCGCCATCGCGCACGTGATGCTCACCGAAGGATTGTGGAACAAGAAGTTCGTCGGCGACTTCACGGAGGGCAAGAACCTGTTCGTCGCCGGGAAGACAGTCGACGAGACCGCCTTCGCCGAGAAGGAGACGCATGGCCTGGTGAAGTGGTGGAACATCGAACTGAAGGATCGCACGCCGGCGTGGGCTGAGAGGGAAACGCTGATTCCGACAGCGCAAACGATCCGCGTCGCGCGCGCCATTGGCCGGGCCGCGCCCAAGGTGGCGGTCTGGATGGGACCAGGCGTCGCCATGAATCCGCGCGGCACCTATGCGGCGATGGCGGTCCACGCGCTCAACGGCCTCGCCGGCTCGATCGACGTCGAAGGCGGCACGCTGCAAGGCTCGGGTGTCCCGACCGGAAAATTCCCGAGCTCGGACGCCTACGTCGACGCCGTCGCCAAGGCGGCGGGCAAGCACAAGAAGATCGACGGCCGCGGCGCGAAGGACATGCCGGCGATGATGAACGCGCGGCCCGGCAGCGGCGTCGTGACCAACAACATCGCCAACGGCATGCTCAAGGACCCGGGCGCGGTCAAGGTGCTGATCTCCTCCTGGAGCAACTTCAATTTCTCTGCCACCGACCCGTCTCGCTGGGACAAGGCGCTGGCCGCCGTGCCGTTCTTTGCCCACATGGTCACCAACGCCTCGGAGATGACCCAGTTCGCCGACATTGTGCTGCCCGCTACGCACAACTCCAGCGAGGGTTTTTCGGTGGTTACCAACATGGGTAACCTGTACGGTTACGCGACGATCCAGCAGCCGGTAGGGAAACGGCTGTGGGACGTGAAGCAGGAAGAGACCGAGGTGATGTGGCTGCTCGCCGAAAAACTCAAGAACAAGGGCTTCCCCAACCTGTACGATTATTATGCGAAGGAGTTCAAGGATCCGGAGACCGGCAAGACCCCGGCGAACGAGCGCGAGTTCACCGAGATCGCGGCGAAGATCTCCAGTGCGCCGATGTGGAAGCCCAAGGCGCCGCTCAAGGGCGACAAGCTCGAAGGCTGGGCCGATTTCCGCAGGAAAGGCATCTATAACAGCCAGAAGTACAGCTTCAAGAAGGGCTGGGGCGGCAAGTTCGCTACCGCGACCAAGAAGTTCGAGTTCTACAGCGAGACCGCGAAGAAGGGCCTCGCCGAGCACGCCG
>C687J26845_10001370_pt1 | contig 15092 bp, 16 predicted proteins | sample RifCSPlowO2_12_FD_26845 | JGI IMG/M metagenome (IMG submission 26845)
ATAAGTTCTAAATAACGGTGGCGCGATCTTTCATCTGCCTGTAAAACACCAAAGAAAAAGAACAAACACGGAAAAATCTTCTGTTTCAAGAAAAATGTCCTATTTATGAACCTACAATTCATCTCGATTTTGTACGAAGTCGAGCAGTGTAATAGAATGCAAAAATTAAAAACAAGAGGTTTCCTCTTCTTTATTAAATGGAGATTCTTGTATCATCCGATCCATAATTTTTGAGATGTCTTATTTTCTATGTTTAGACAAACATTAAAAGCATGTTGTTATTTTCTCGTTTTTATATCTTTGGAAGCAGCTCATCTTTCCATAATTAAAGAAGAGTTCATTTTTATTGATCCGCCTTTTGCTTCCTGTCATGCTTCAACTCTCACCCAAACTCATTCAGGAACAATCCTTTGCGCTTGGTTTGCAGGTTCCGAAGAAGGAGCGAATGATGTAGCGATTTGGTTTTCTACTTGTGAAGAATCAAAATGGGATTTGCCAAAAAAAATTGCCGAAACAGAAGGAGTTCCTTGTTGGAATCCAGCTCTATTTACTATGCCTTCGAAAGAGATCCTTTTATTTTATAAGACGGGAAGAAACCCTCAACAATGGTCTGGATTATTAAAACGATCCTGGGATGAAGGTGTCCATTGGTCTGAAGAGGAGTGCCTGCCCGCAGGAATCATTGGTCCTGCCAAAAACAAACCCCTTTTGTTGCCCAACGGAACTTTACTTTGTGGTTCATCTATTGAAAGTTGGAGACGCTGGGGGTGTTGGATTGATATCACTGCTGATGTAGGTCACACTTGGCATAAAAGCTCACCAATTAATGTTGATGCTCAATTGTTTGGTATCATTCAACCAACTCTTTTCTTTGGGAAAAATGACTCACTTAAATTGCTTGCAAGATCGCATCAAATCGGATCTATTTGTACTGCAGAATCCTATGATCAAGGAGAAACTTGGAGTAAAGCTCAACCCATTTCTCTTCCAAATCCAAACTCTGCTATCGATGCTGTCAACATAATGGATGGTCGAATTGTCTTAGTTTATAATCATTCCAAAGAAGAACGTTATCCGTTAAATATTGCTGTTTCAAAGGATGGAGGAGGAACGTGGAACACAGAGGTTGTTTTAGAGGAAGAACCTGGCGAATATTCATACCCGAGCGTAATTCAATCTTTAGATAAAGAAATTCATATCACTTATACGTGGAACAGAAAATATATTAAGCATGTCATTCTAGATCCAAAATTGCTCTGATTTACGAAACTAGCAGATCAATAATCAATATGGAAGCTATTCCCTGCAGATCGTTGTAGAAATAAACCTCTTGCATAATTCAGAGGGAAAGCTCGAAAATGTCTTATCGGGAATTTCAATGTGTGAGGGGTACTATTGCGGGTGCAACGTTCTTTTGATTTATTCGATACTTTGGCGGGCCGTTTGCATTGCCACCCCCAGTGTATTTTTGATTTTGTAGAAAAAGAGTTTCCTTTCTCAGGATTTCGTTTTTATAGGAGTATTGCTGAGTTACAGTCGAATGGGACTTTGTTAGATATTTATAAGCGATTGCAGATCTCTTTTGGGCTGAGTTCTGAGCTGGCATCCGATTTAATGCAGTTTGAGTTCGAAATAGAGCTTCGTCAGGTGTTTCCCATTCTCGAAAATCTCAATGCTGTTCAGGATGGGGATTTGGTGGTTAGCGATACTTATTACGATGTGGCTCAAATTAAGCAAATTTTGAGGAAAATCAGCCTTAATAAGAATGTTGAGATTTATGCCACCCCTTGCGGAAAGGGGGCAGGGTTTATCTGGGATAAGTTAAAGAGCTCATCCATTTCGTTTCATGTGGGCGACAATGTTCATACTGATGTGAATATGCCGCGTTCTCGTGGGATTGAAGCATTTCATTATGTGTACAGCGGTCTTTCGATTCCTGAACAAATCATGGTAGATTTAGACCAAAATGATTTGGCGTATCTCATGCGAGCCATTCGTCTCCAAAATCCTTTTTCTCAAAATTCTCTTGAATTTTTAACTTGGGAAGAACAGTGCCAATTGAATATTCCTCTATTGATTTCTTCTTGTGTCTTCCTCGATGCTTTCTGCAAAAAACACAAGAAGCGCCGTGTTCTTTTTACGGCAAGAGATGGTTGTCTTTGGATTCAGCTTTTTAGAGTGTTATATCCTGAATATGATTCGATTTATTTTCATGCGTCCCGTTTTACTTATTCCAATCCTTCGCCTTCATTTGTTGATTATGTACAAAAGCTATATACAGACGATTCTATGATCGTCGATGTTCAGGGGAAGGGGTTTACTTGCGAGAGGTTCTTTCTGGAGTATTTAAAATGCAAGCCATGTTATCTGGCTATTGTGAATACGGGGAAAAAGCATCATGCGATCTTTCGTTCTACTAAAAAGGTAGAAAAAGAGCATTCTCATACTTTCAAAAAATCGATGGAACGGAGATTTAAGACAGTTGCTATGGGCTCAGATCTTGAGAAGATCAATGCCGATTTGGTAGGTGCTCTCTACGACGTTCAAGATGGTAAGCCTTTGCGTGCAGATCCTGAGTACGATCCTAAATGGATTCAACCTTGCCATTTAAGCATTGAAAAGTGTGTGGAACTTTTGCCTTATTTCGAGATCAAGATTTTCGATAAAAGAGTTGTTCATTGGGCGATTCATGCGATTACTTCTGAGCGAGTTTTGAAACATGTTAGAAATATTTCTGAACATATTCATCTTCCAAGCAAAGATCCGAGAATACATTTGCATATTTTATCGAATGGTTCGTTATATAGTACTTCCATCTGAAGATGAAAAACCTGGAGAAAGTTCGAGAATACAATTTGGTTTACTTAAACCGAACGATACTGAAAAAATGGTCGGAGAAGGTGATCCTTTTCTGCAGATTTACAATGTACTCGTCCCGTTCTTTGTAATAATCTAAAAGCTTTCCCGATTCATTGTAAACAGCAGCTTCTCGCGCAGCTGATTGAAGTGTTATGCCGTTACCCACGATCACTTGATCGAGGGCGTTTGGATCCATAATCCCGTCTTTGGAAATACGTGGAGAAAAAGGTCCCTCAGAGCGTCCAATAAAACTGTTCCAAGCAATGGGAGTCGGCGCATAATAGTCTGTTTCTCGGAAATCTTTACTGCCGGTGAATAGTTCGCGCAATCTCTCTACGTATTTGTCTCCCCCCAACTGTTCAAAAACATTCAAGTCTCCCCCGATCACAAATCGCTGTTCATTAGGAGCATCTTGAAAAAATCGGGTTGCAAATTCATGAATTTTGGCTGCTGTTCTCGCATAAATGTCATTTTGAATTTTATGATCTGTATGCGTAGAAAAAATAGTAAATATCTCATTTGTATGGGTATTGCGTACTCTCACGCCTAGAATCTTGCGAACGCTTCCTGATTCAGTGGGTAGATCTCCCAAATCTACCTTGAGAATTTCCAGATCACGGCTTAAGGCTAAGGTTGAAGTGAATCCTGTCGCCTCTCCCAATACCTCTTCTTGTCGAGGTGCTAGGGTCATTTTTCCAGAAACATGGTTAAAAGAGATCCATTGAAGATCCCTATCTGCCAGTGTTTGCTTCAAATCGCTCAATGCTTGTGGCGTAACTTCTTGCAGGGCTAGAAAATAAGGTGAATTCGGCGATACGGAAATTACTTTATCGATCATTTGTTTGAATACGTCGGTTCTCATATCCCAAGTCAAAGGGGGGCCGATCAACTCAGATTTGTTTTCTAATAGGGATTGAAGAGCTTCCTTGGGATTCTCTCTTATGATCTTCGCAGCATTATCTACAGTCTGTTCTGCCCGATTTGTACATTGGATCAATCGTGCGATTAGCACTTCATATCGCCCTTCTAATGTAGGAATTTTTTGAATGATCTCTTGACTCCAGATCAAAGTTTCTTGACTTGCCTTTTCTAATGAGATTTCTAAGGATTGGCCGTCTAAGAGACGATTCTGTACGCGCATGGCGAAGTACTTAGAAATCATTTGAGAAAATGGTAATCGCTCGAGTCTATAAAGAGAGATATCATTAAATTCTTCTGGAGACAGAGGAAAGGGGATGCTCGAATCTTTTGAATAAGCTTCAATCCAGTCAAAAAGTTTCTTTTTTTGTGCTAGCTCTTGATCTTCGGGGTAAAGAATATTTCCATAAATGCCTACTACTTGATCGGAACTGGTTTCTAAAGGCAAGGGGGCATCGATATGGTTAGCGGAAGAGGGGCGAATATAAGCTGCTTGTTCTTGGAACGCGCTTACGGAAGTGCTCGCAGGTTGCAGCATTGGCGGTGCAGCTAATAGAAGCTTCATTCTGCGGACAGAAGCCCTCTGAGAAGAGAAGGTGTCTTCAGACGAAATCGTGGGTGAACTTTTAATATGATTGTAAGAAGGTGCACTTGCAGGGAGAGCGATTGGAGCAGAGAGCAATGATAGTGTCAGTAAAGCAGAAATTTTTTGGTCTGACATAAAAAAAATTTCTCCAATTTGTGGCTTATATACCAGATAGGATGCGTTATTTTTCTATTAATTTCAATTTAATTAATAATTATATCTATCAACATTAAACTTATTTTCATTATCGTTGTTTTATTCCAGATTATATTAACATCCGATTGTTTAAAATTCATAGTTCGACTTTGTACATTTTTTGGACAAAGTCGAGGTGAGTCAGCGAAGATGAAAGATAAGCGAATTCTTATATCAGGTGCTGGAATTGCTGGTTTTACACTGGCTTACTGGTTAAAACAACGAGGTTTTTCGCCAACTATTATCGAAAGATGTCCTTTCCTTATGAGAAAGTGGGCGAAAAATATATCTAGGATTGATGGATCATTCTTCTAAAGAAAACAGCTTCATAAAAAGATAGCATAAAGTGTTATTTAGGATGTGCGCTGCGACAGGCGCTTCAATTCCATAATTTGCAACCAGATAACCATACAGAAGACCGCTGAAAGTTGTAAGAACTGCTTGAGTTATAGCCCCTTCGTGCGGATTGAAAGCATGCGCTAGCCCAAATACTACTGACGAGGGAACTAATCCAACTATTGTTTGCCCGATGTAGCGAAACATAAGCTCCTCGATAATTGGGCCTAATAAACCAACATCTATGATGCCAAGTTTTTTTATTGATTTTGCATATTCTGAATTTTTACTGGGCATTTCTGTTGGTATTTTTAATGTTTTTAAGATTCTGTGAATGAATGCCCTGGGGACCATTTCAGCCATCCACGCTAAGCAACCCATCCTGAAAGATAGTGAATAATAAGCGCCTACCCCAATAACAGATAAATTTGGCAAACATTGCCCTATTTTTTTTAAGGCCCTTATAGGGTGGGTCAGCACGTTTTGCATACATCGATCTGGGATTTCTTCGACTATCTTGCTTGAAAGTGCGGCCCATCTCTTTTGGGTAGATTTGAGATTTTTTTTGAAAGTAACTATTCGCTTTTTTCTAAAATTTTTTTTAGTATATATCAGTAATTTTTTTAAATCAGAGTTAATTTCATGAATTAGGTTTGGGCAAGAACTACAGCAAAAACTCTCTTTTTTTGAAATTTTGCTTTGAAAATGGTTAATTTTATAATTAACATAATTTATTTTTAATGTTTGATTCGTTCGTATTGACATATTTACATTCTTAAATAAAATATTTACATATATTATATGATATTTTTTTGTAAATTAAAATAAAAATCTTTATTTTAATAATTTGGTTAAGTCTTATTTTTTGCTACGTTTTTTAATTGTGGGATAACCACTCTTTTAGCCTTGCCTGCCTACCTGGACGCTGAACAACGACTCAGAATGGCCTTCCTAAAAGGACGCAAATTTTCTCTGTTTTGAAGTTTGTTAGCTCAACGCCCTTTCTAAAAATCATTACGGTTTAGCGGAAGAAGATTCAAAAATCATATGCTCAATTTTGTTCAAGTTTATCTTTGAGAAACTGAAAGGAACCAGATAGGGCTTGTAACATTTGTTCAATTAGGGTTGGAAAAGCTTGGATGCGTCGCTGCAAGTCTTCTTTCGTCCAAGGATAGATTCCCATATCTGTAAGGAATTGAATTGCAGAAAGGATAAACTCTGCGCACTCGAGAGGATTTTTTGTTTTGAAAATTCCCTCATCACAACCTTGTTGGATTATTTCTGCATATAGCGGAGCTTGTTTCATCAAAATAGCGGCAAGGAGTCGGCTGTGCAAGACATCATTAGCGGGTGTATGGAGCTGCTCTACTATTTTTTCATTCTCTTGGGAAATATTTCCTGCATTTACCAAAAGCTGGATTTTTTCTAGGGCGTTTTTTGGAGAATTCTTTATCAGAGCTGCCATTTGTTTAACCTTTTTTTCAACGATGTCTTCGATGACTGCCTCAAACAGAGCTTCCTTGGATTTAAAATAGTGATATATAGTGCCTTTAGCAATTTCTAAGGCATCCATGATGTCGGCCATGGTTGTTTTCTCATAGTCTTTAGTTAGGAACAGGTTTCGAGCAACCTTCAAAATCTCTTCTCTGCGATTTACAAGCTTTGTCACGGGTTCATCCTTTTTTATAGTGAATCATAACACTTGACCGACCGTCGGTCAAGTATTATGATACTGTCAATTAATTGATTATTTACGTGAAAAGGCAAGTATGTTCATGAAAAATTTTTTAGCATTTGTTATGACTGTGCTTCCGATCATGAACTTAGCCTCTGTAGAGGTACAAACAGAACAATATTGTGAGGCAGTGAAGATGAAAGATAAGCGAATTCTTATATCAGGTGCTGGAATTGCTGGTTTTACGCTGGCTTACTGGTTAAAACAACGAGGTTTTTCGCCAACTATTATAGAAAGATGTCCTTATGAGAGAGTGGGCGGATATAAAGTTGACGTGCGTGGCACAGCTCTTGAAGTTGCGAGAAGGATGGGGATTTATCAAGAGCTCTTAGAAGCTAATGTGAACCTTGTACGGTCAAAATTTGTTTCTTCTGATCACAAAGTCTTTGCATTTGATGGAGATATCTTAGGTCTCTCTTCAGAAGGAGAAATAGAAGTCAATCGATGGAATCTTGTCCAAATCTTGTCTAAAAAAATAGGTGAGGGTGAGATCATTTATGGTGATTCCATTATAAAGATAGATGAAAAGATGGTGTATTTTGAGAAGATGGAACCGAGAGAGTTTGACATTGTAATTGGAGCTGATGGGCAATACTCGAATGTGAGACGATTGGCTTTTGGAGAAGATTCAAAATTCTTAAGAAAATACGGTATTCAGTTTTGCGTCTTTCCCATTCCAAACATTTTTGAACTTGAGCGTTGTGAAATTGTTTATTTTGATAAGGGAAAGTTAGCTACAGCTTATGCCATAAGGAATCACTCTTATGCATGTCTTGCGTTTAAATCTGAAGATGAGACACTTCCTTTTGGTAATTTAAAAGCAGTATTTGAAAAGCAGTTTCAAGGTTTGGATTGGGAAATTCCTCACCTTATCTCTCTAATGCAAGAGAGTAACGATTGCTATTTTAATTCCATCGCTCAAGTGAGAATGCCCCGTTGGTCTAAAGGACGGGTTGCTCTTATTGGAGATGCAGCTCATTCAGTTCAAGGGATGGGAACAAGCCTTGCTATGGTTGGGGCTTACATTTTAGCAAGAGAAATTGAAAAATCAAATGGAGATCATGCTCTTGCTTTTGATAAGTATGAAAAAACTATGAAAGAATATGTTGAGGTTGCACAAGCACTTGCTGAAGCTAATCAACAGGCCTTTACGGAATCTTCAGTGCGTATGAAGTTTCAACTCTATTTAATGAAAATTTTACCTAAAAAATTCACTCAATATTTCATTGAAAAGAGAAGAAAGCAAATGAAAGAAGTAGCTAATGGTTTGATTTTAGAACCAATACCCTCCTGTAGATTAGCTGCGCCCGAGCGGCTTACATCTCGGCCGTGAACGGCCGAGTTTTTCGCTGTCAACGGATAAAACGGGAAAGGGAAAAGATGAGAAAAAAAATGGTAGCCGGAGATGATATGAGCCTTAAGAAAGGCTTGAGCCGTATGATGGGAAACTATCACGTACGGCTCTTAGAGGAGGAAACTGGGGCACCTAGTTTCCTTACTCAACTTTTGATTGGAATAAATTGAATACTTCTATACTTCTTCCTTTAAGGACAGGAAGAAAATTAAGGAGTATTGAGTGAAAACTTTATTATTTGCAACTTTCTTAAAGCCTGGAATGTTGAATGCTTATAAACAATTTACTGCAGAAATTACAGGGCCTCGTAAAGCAGAGTATAAGGAATTGCTGAAACGGTATGGGCTAAAAACAGTCAAAGTTTGGCATGAAAATCTTGCAGGAAAAGATTATGTAATGATCGTACATGATGCAGAAGATGATGCTCTTGAAAGATTGAAAAATTGGATATCTTCTACACATCCATTTGATCTTTGGTTTGGTGATCATCTGAATAAATGTTATGAAAAATTCCCAGAGCCCTCTCATTTGCTATTCAAATTTGATCTTGGTAATTAAGACCTCTATTTTCCTTCCTCAAGGCAGCGAGTATCATAGATAAGATCAATCTTTGAAATGCGTCCTTCTTTAAAGCTTAGGAGCGAGGCTGCGCGCAAATTTTTGGCAAAACCAGGGATTTCTACGTCATAAACAATCATCGCTTGATCTTCGGAGCCAAATTTTGCGTGAATTGTTAAAGTTTTAAAGATGCCAGTGAATCCTTGTGCCGCTGTAAGAACAGCCTCCTTTCCGATTACTTTTTCCTGTGGGTCCGTAAATTGAATATCAGGATGCAGATATTTTTTCACTTCCTCCATATTTTTCTGTCCAAGCGCTGTGTAATAGGCTACTGCTGTAGAAATTGTGCTTTTCATAGCTATCTCCTTTTTGTTTTTGACAAATCGAATTAATTATAGTAAACTATATCCAATATGTCAAAGATCAAAAAAAGACCTTACAATTCCGTAGCCAGAAATGCAGGGGCAGCTCAGACGAAAGAGCGTATTCTTCTTGCCGCAAAGAATCTTTTTGAGTCAGAAGGATTTGAATGTGTGACAATTGAAAAGATAGCTCAAGTTGCTAACGTTTCCATACCCACTATTTACTCACTTTTTCAGTCTAAAAGGGGCATGCTTCGAGCTTTAATGGACGAAGTTTTTCCCAAAGATCAGTTTGATACTCTTGTTGAAAAGAGTAATAAAGCAAGCTCTCCAAAAGAACGTCTTCTTTACTCTGCTAAAATTGCACGTCAAATATACGATGCAGAGAAGGCTCAAATGGCGGTTTTTCGAGGCGCTGTTGTTTTAGCACCTGAGTTCAAAGAACTTGAAAAGGAAAGAGAAATGCGTCGATACGCCAGGCAGGAAGTAACTATAAAGGCGATGGCAAAAGAAAAATCGCTTTCTAAAAACCTCAGTGTAAGTAAGGCTCGAGATGTCTTATGGGCATTTACAGGTCGTGATATATACCGTATGTTAGCAGTGGAACAAGGCTGGACATCTGAAGAATATGAACAATGGCTTGCCCAACTACTTGTCAATACGTTGATAGATCACAGAATAGAAGAGCTAAAACTAGGATGAATGACTTATGCAAATTTAATTTGATAGGCCAGACTTTATCCACTGTGTCAAGCTGTCATAGATAAAAAGAGTAAAAACGGAAGAAGGAAAGTTGAGTATGGTGCATAGATTAGCGGGTAAAGTAGCTCTTATCACTGGAGCAGCTCAAGGGATAGGGAAAGCTTGTGCAGAGCTATTTGTAAAAGAAGGTGCATTTGTTTTTATCACCGATATCAATGATGACTTAGGTAAAAGAGCTGCTTTGGAAATCGGTCCTCAGGCTCAATACCTCCATCTAGATGTGCAAAATAAAAATGATTGGGAGGTAGCTATTGGGGAAGTCATTAAGCAAAAAAAACAGTTGGATATCCTCGTCAACAATGCTGGCATTACAGGGTTTCAAGAGGGCTTTGGATTACAAGACCCAGAAAATGCTTCTTTGGAAAGCTGGCGAAAGGTACATGCAGTCAATTCAGATGGGGTTTTTCTTGGTTGTCAGAAGGCAATTCAGCACATGAAGCAGCGCAAAGGCTCCATAGTAAATATCTCTTCTCGCTCTGGTATGGTTGGAATTCCTGGAGCGGCTGCTTATGCAGCTAGTAAAGCAGCTGTTCGCAATCATACGAAAAGTGTCGCTCTTTACTGTTGTGAGAAAGGATATGATATTCGTTGCAACTCTATCCACCCCGCCGCTATTTTGACGCCTATGTGGGAACCAATGCTGGGTAGTGGAGTAGAAAGGGAAGGAAGATTGACTCAGATTGCCAAGGAGATTCCAATGCGTAGGCTGGGAACACCTGAAGATATAGCATATGCAGCACTTTTCTTAGCTTCCGATGAAGCAAAATATATTACTGGTGTCGAGTTGACCGTGGATGGGGGCATTCTTGCTGGAAGTAGTGCATCTCCTAAAAAGGAGGGCGATTAAATTGGGGTACGCGTTCACGGGGGGCAGGGGGTAGTATTAAAATCTTTCATGATGTACACCCTTCCGACCATGGAAGACGAGTCACAAATCCATTGGAAGGAACGCTACTTCGAGTTGCTTAAAAAAGTTGAGGCGCTCGAGGCTGAGGTTAAGCGACTGCGCGAGCTGCTTGAGACTAACTCCAAAAACAGTTCCAAGCCCCCATCCCAAGATCCATATTCCGGTCAAAGAGACGAACCGAACCCTCTGGCCCCGCAAACAGGGGGCAGCCAGGCCACCCCGGCCATAGCAGGACTCTTGTGCCACCTGGCCAAGTAACCAAAATGGTTGACCTCTTTCCCTTTCATCCAGTCTAGTGCGTAAATACTGCATAATTGAGCTTTACGCAGCTGAATTCAGGTTGTATGTCTATGAAAACAAAAGGCTTCAGTCGTGAAACTGAAGCCTTAATTTTGATTGGAGGTGGAGAGACGCATTCAGAACTTTTTCCTGGAGGGGTTTTCCCATTTCAGCTACGATTTTCTCTAAAAAATTAAGTTCAAAGGAAGTGGGTTATGTCTAATGGAGAGATCATCCTCTATACCACTGAGGATGGAAAAACCGCGATTCATCTCAAGGCTCAGGGAGAGACGGTTTGGTTGACGCAGATGGAACTTGCTGACCTATTTCAAACAACCAAACAAAATATCAGCTTGCATATCAAGAACATACTTTCGACAAATGAATTGTCAGAAGCAGTAGTCAAGGATAACTTGACAACTGCCGCTGATGGCAAGCGCTATAAGACTAAGTTATAAAATCTCCCAACCTTTTACTGATAACCACTTGTAAATAAGGTTGGAAATGGGTTGTTTTCTGGAAAATTACGCAGTATTTACGCAGTTTAAGAAAAAGTTGTCACATTTTTCACAATCCAAAAGGCTCACGATGTAACAGGAATTCTCTAGTGTGTTACAACCGTCACACTTGTTACAGTGACTTTAGCGCAATACGTTCTTGTAGATTTAGGAAATCGGTCGAAGAATCGGGATCGAGGATGATAAAGCATAATAGGGGCTCTAACGCGTCTTTATGGTTCAAGATTCCCTTATCGGAAGTAAGAAATAAGTTAGCCTTGTTCTTATAAGCTGTGTCAAGTTGCCTACAGTCTCCGTCTCTTTGGGGGTCTATACCCAAAATCTTTTGGATTTCGGGGAATTTTTCCGAGTGCTTTATATCTTCCCAGGCGTAGTCGGCTTTTTTCCAAGGAGAATGGCATTCGGCCCAGGTGATTTGAGTTGGCACGCCGTGGTTTTGAATTTTAGAGTTTGCTCCTTCAAACGGAAATTGGATTAGTTTTACCTGCCCTTTCTCTTCGTAGGTTTTTGTTAGCGATTTCACTTTTTTAAAGTTAGAGCATCGATCGATATATATGTTCATGCGCCTGATCCTTTTTTACAAAAAAATTGTAGCAGAAAGGTTGAATAGGAGCAGCGCTTTTTATGCTGGTTTAATCCAGTCTAGTGCGTAAATACTGCGTAATTGAGGTTTATGCAGCTGAATTTTTCGGTGTGAATTTCGTGTTGTATGTCACTAAAAACAAAAGGCTTCAGTCGTTAAACTGAAGCCTTAATTTGGATTGGAGGTGGAGAGAATTGAACTCTCGTCCTTAGCAAACTCGGAACATCGATGACTACATGCTTAGAGCCTTAAAAATAAATTAGCCTGACGAAAAGCTCGGATCGCAAAGGGCTAACTGGACTTTCTCTATCTCGAACTCCTTCCTAGATCATCCCAAAGGGAAAGGGTTCATACCAAGACGTATGACAGTAGACATCTGAAACTCCCGGTCAGATCTCAGGCTACCGCCTCACAAACTGCGGTTAAGCAGCGTTGAGGGACAAATCGTAAGATTCGTCGTTTATTGTTTAATCGGAAGATTAAAGAGGCCAACCGATCATCCTCTGCATGCCACCTATGCCTCACTTCTAAGTCGAAACCTTGACACCCCCAGGAGGGGAAGATCTAAAACAGACCTTCCCCCTCTGGGAACGTGAAGGGCATAGCCTTTACCCCCTTATTATAACCGATTTAACACTTTTTTGTGAATAGGGGTGTGTTTTCTCAGTTTGGTATTAATGCTCAATCTCTTATACTTGGGTGGTTTGAGGGGTAGATATGTTCGAATTTTTCCCTGGTGAAAGCTTCCCAGAAAGAGAAGAAAGGGTGTTGGCATTTTGGCAAAAAGAGGGGATTTTTCAACAGTCCATCGACCCCAAAAAACCTTCATTCTCCTTCTATGACGGTCCCCCGTTTGCAACGGGGCTGCCTCATTATGGACACCTCCTTGCGGGCACCATCAAAGATGTCGTCCCTCGCTATAAAACAATGCAAGGTTTCTCTGTTGAACGCCGCTTTGGATGGGATTGTCATGGCCTTCCCATTGAAAATGAGATCGAAAAGGCCAAAGAACTTTCCGGGGCAAGCGCCATTGAGCAGTTTGGCATCAATCTCTTTAATGAGGAGTGTCGTAACATCGTCTTGCGATATACCAGTGAATGGAAAAAAACCGTTGATCGGATGGGACGCTGGGTCGACTTTAGCAATACCTACCGGACCATGGATCTTCCCTTCATGGAAAGTGTGTGGTGGGTATTTCAGCAGTTGTGGAATCAAGGACTCGTTTACGAAGGTTTCAAGGTCATGCCTTTTTCGATGAAATTAGGCACTCCTCTTTCAAACTTTGAAGCAAATCTCAATTATCGAGAAGTGGACGATCCTTCGGTGATTATCCAGTTTGAACTTGAAGGAAAAGCAGGTGAGTATTTTCTCGCCTGGACAACTACTCCCTGGACGCTCCCCTCTAACTTGGCTCTGATGGTTGGCCCTGATGTGGACTACATTCAGGTAGAAAAAGAGGGAAAACTCTACTGGCTTGCTGACACGCAATTCGCCGCCCATTTTAAGAAAGGAGAGCGGATAGTTCAGAAGATCAAGGGAAGGCAGCTTGTGGGCCAACGGTACAAACCTCTTTTTTCTTTTTTTCACGATCGCAACGCCTTTCGCGTCATTGGAGAAGAGTCGGTATCAACGGAAGAAGGAACAGGTATTGTCCATAGCGCTCCCGCTTTCGGAGAAATGGATTTTTTTGCCTGCAAAAGAGAAAACATTGAACTAGTGTGCCCGATAGATAGTAACGGGAGATTCACCTCAGAGGTAGGCCCTTGGGCAGGGCTTTTGGTCAAGGATGCAGATAAAGAAATTCTGAGGGAGCTGAAAAAGCAAGGCAAGGTTTTTTATCAAGGAACCATTCGCCATAGATACCCGTTTTGTTGGAGATCCGACACTCCTTTAATCTATAAAGCAGTGAAGACCTGGTTTGTAGCCGTTGAAAAAATCAAAGATCAGCTCCTCGCATCCAATGAGGAGATCTATTGGGTCCCCGGGCATATCAAGAAGGGCCGGTTTGGGAAGTGGCTTGAACAGGCAAGAGACTGGGCCATTAGTCGCAATCGCTATTGGGGAACTCCCATCCCCATCTTTCGGTCCGATTCGGGCAAAATACAAGTTGTGGGTAGCATTCAAGAATTGGAGCGTTTAACAGGGGCTACAATAGAAGATTTACACCGCCATAAGATCGATCATCTGAGTTTTCAGCTAGACGGGGAAGTGTTCCGGAGGATTCCCGAAGTATTTGATTGTTGGTTCGAGTCAGGATCGATGCCCTACGCACAAAATCATTACCCTTTTGAGCACAAAAAGGAATTTGAAAAAAATTTCCCCGCCGATTTTATCGCGGAAGGGTTAGATCAAACACGCGGTTGGTTTTATACGTTGACCGTGCTTTCAACAGCACTTTTTAAAAAGCCCGCTTTTAAAAACATCATTGTAAATGGGATCATTCTGGCTGAAGATGGCAATAAAATGTCCAAGAGACTCAAAAACTACCCTGATCCAGAGCTTGTTATTTCCCAATATGGTGCGGATGCCGTTCGTTTGTATATGCTCAATAGTCCTGCCGTAAAAGCGGAAGATCTGCGTTTTTCAGAAAGAGGGGTAGAACAAGTTTTAAGACAAGTGCTAATCCCTTTTTGGAACTCGTTTGTCTTCTTATCAACCTACGCGAAGATCTATCGCTGGAGTCCCAAAAAAGAAAAGCCCAAGGCGTTAATCGATCGGTGGATTCTTTCAAAAACGCAAAAATTGGTACTAGAAGTAACAACCGGCATGGAAGGCTACGATCTTAATCAAGCAGTCACTCCCCTTGTAGGATTTATCGAAGAGCTCACAAACTGGTACATTCGAAGGTCTAGGGCAAGATTTTGGGCCGATGAAGATACACCTGATCGAAGAGAAGCATTTAGTACTCTTTACGAGGGGCTCTTAACTCTCAGTAAAGTGGCCGCTCCCTTCATTCCCTTTTTAAGCGATGCGATTTATCGCGAATTAAAGACAGAGAGTATGCCAGAATCGGTTCACCTAGCCGCTTTCCCTAAAGTCGATGACGAGGTAAGAGATCTGGAACTAGAGCGGGAGGTGGCAGCGGCACAGGCGGCTGTGAGCTTGGGCCACTCGCTCAGAAAAGAATACAAGCTGAAAGT
>C687J26845_10001380_pt1 | contig 15011 bp, 19 predicted proteins | sample RifCSPlowO2_12_FD_26845 | JGI IMG/M metagenome (IMG submission 26845)
CCTGCCGCTCAAGCTCAACATGTCGGGGGTGATTCCGCCGATCTTCGCATCAAGTATCATCCTGTTCCCGGCGACGCTCACCGGCTGGTTCGGCTCGGGCGAGGGATTCACCTGGCTCAAGGACATCGCGGCTACCCTGCATCCCGGACAACCTATCTACACGATGCTGTACGCCTCGGCGATCATCTTCTTCTGCTTTTTCTATACCGCGCTGGTGTTCAATCCGAAGGAAACCGCGGACAACCTGAAGAAGAGCGGCGCTTTCGTGCCGGGCATCCGGCCGGGCGACCAGACCGCGCGCTACATCGAGAAGATCACGTTGCGGCTCACGCTCACGGGCGCGATTTACGTGACGCTGGTGTGTCTGCTGCCGGAGTTTCTGATCGTGTGGAAGAACGTGCCGTTCTATTTCGGCGGGACGTCACTCCTCATCATCGTGGTCGTGACGATGGATTTCATGGCCCAGGTGCAGGCCTACGTCATGTCGCACCAGTACGAGAGCCTGCTCAAGAAGGCCAATTTCAAGGGCGGTGTGTTTCCGACACGGTAATGGCGAAAGAAGAAACGATACAGATGCAGGGCGAGGTGGTGGAGAACCTGCCCAATGCAACATTCAGGGTAAAACTGGAAAACGGTCACGTAGTGCTCGGGCACATTTCCGGCAAGATGCGCATGCACTACATCCGGATACTTCCGGGCGACAAGGTCACGGTGGAGCTGACGCCGTACGACCTCACGCGCGGCCGCATCGTGTTCCGGGCGAAGTAAAGAGAGCGTGAAACGTGAATAGTGAAAAGTGAAACGTTGCATCCCGGAACCTAACCCGATGGACAGACTCTTTACGTTTCACATTTCACCTTTCACTCACTTACAAGGAAGCAATCATGAAAGTGCAAGCATCGGTGAAACGCATGTGCCGCAACTGCAAGATCGTCAAGCGCAAAGGCGTGGTGCGGGTGATCTGCAAGAATCCCCGTCACAAGCAGCGCCAGGGCTGATTTCGAATTGAAAATTAACTGGTTAGGCGTTAAAATTACAGGTTTTCCGTTCTTGGGGTAAGACATGGCGCGCATAGGCGGCGTAAACATTCCGAATCATCAGCATGCGGAAATCGCGTTGACCGCGATTTACGGTATCGGCCGCAGCCGAGCGCGCGCAATCTGCGCCGCAGCCGGCGTGGGCTCGTCCAGCAAGATCAAGGATCTGTCCGATTCCGAGATGGACAAGCTGCGCGAGCATGTCACCAAGTATGCGGTCGAAGGCGATTTGCGCCGCGAAGTGTCGATGAACATCAAGCGGCTGATCGATCTCGGTACCTGGCGTGGCAAGCGCCACCGCGCCGGACTGCCGGTGCGCGGCCAGCGCACCCGCACCAACGCCCGCACCCGCAAGGGTCCGCGCAAGAGCGCGGTCAAGGTAATGAAAGCAGTTACAGTTTAAAGGTAATCCGACATGGCAAAAGCAAGCACCCGGGTGCGCAAGAAGGTCAAGAAGAATGTGGCGGAAGGCATCGCCCACGTTCACGCGTCCTTCAACAACACCATCGTGACCATCACCGACCGCCAGGGCAACGCGCTGGCGTGGGCGACCTGCGGCAGCAACGGCTTCAAGGGCTCGCGCAAGTCGACGCCGTTCGCCGCGCAGGTGGCGGCCGAGAAAGCCGGCAAGCTCGCACAGGAGTGCGGCGTCAAGAACATCGAGGTGCGCATCAAGGGCCCGGGGCCGGGCCGCGAATCCGCGGTGAGGGCGCTCAACGCCGTCGGCTTCAAGATCACCAGCATCGCGGACGTGACCCCGGTGCCGCACAACGGCTGCCGTCCGCCGAAAAAGCGCCGTATCTAAGAGGGAGAACCGACCGTGGCAAGGAATCTCGACGCAAAATGCCGGCAGTGCCGCCGCGAAGGCGAGAAACTGTTCCTGAAAGGCGAAAAGTGCTTCACCGACAAGTGCGCGATCGAACGCCGCAACTATCCGCCGGGGCAGCACGGCCAGAAAAACACGCGTCTCTCCGGTTATGGCGTGCAACTGCGTGAAAAGCAGAAAGTGCGCCGCATCTTCGGTCTGCTCGAGCGCCAGTTCCGCAAGACCTATCATGCCGCCGAGCAGAGCAAAGGCATCACCGGCGAGGCCCTGCTGCAGGCGCTGGAATCCCGGCTCGACTCGGTGACCTATCGGATGGGTTTCGGCGCCTCGCGCACCGAAGCGCGCCAGATCGTGCGCCACAACGGCATCCTGGTCAACGGCAAGCGCGTCAACATCCCGTCGTTCCAGTGCCGTCCGGGCGACGTGATCGAGGTCGCGCAGCCCGCCAAGGACCAGCTGCGCATCAAGGGCGCCGCCGAAGCGGCGGAGTCCCGCGGCTTCCCCGAGTGGGTCGAAGTCGACGCCAAGGCACTCAAAGGCACGTTCAAGGCGCGTCCGCAGCGCTCCGAACTGCCGTCAACGATCAACGAGTCGCTCGTAGTCGAGCTCTACTCGAAGTAATTTCCGAGAGGTATTTGAGCCATGCAAAGCAGTGCGTTCCTTAAGCCTCGCATCATCGACGTACAGAACATCTCGCCGTACCACGCCAAGCTCACGATGGAACCATTCGAGCGCGGTTACGGCCACACGCTCGGCAATGCACTCCGCCGCACGCTGTTGTCGTCGATGCCAGGGTATGCCGCGACCGAAGTCAAGATCAGCGGCGTGTTGCACGAATACTCGACGCTCGACGGCGTGCAGGAAGACGTGGTGGACATCCTGCTCAATCTCAAGGGCATCGTGCTGAAGCTGCACAACCGCGGGGAAGCTCTGCTCACGCTCAAGAAAGCGGGCGAGGGCGTCGTGACCGCGGGGGACATCGAGCCGATGCACGACGTCGAAATCGTCAATCCCGACCATGTGATCGCGCATCTCGCCTCCGGCGGCAAGCTCGACATGCAGATCAAGATCGAGCCGGGCCGCGGTTACATCGCGGCAACCAGCCGCAAGATGGTGGGGGAGGAAGGCCGCAGCGTCGGCGCCATCCTGCTCGACGCTTCGTTCAGCCCGGTACGCCGCGTCAGCTACGCGGTCGAGTCCGCGCGCGTCGAGCAGCGCACCGACCTCGACAAGCTCATCATGGACATCGAGACCAACGGCGCGATCGAACCGGAAGAGGCGGTACGCTACGCCGCGCGGGTACTGGTCGAGCAGCTGTCGGTGTTCGCCGATCTGAAGGGCATGCCGGCGCAGATCGAGGAAAAGAAAGCGACGCAGATCGATCCGATTCTGCTGCGTCCCGTGGACGACCTCGAACTCACCGTGCGCTCGGCGAACTGCCTCAAGGCGGAGAACATCTACTACATCGGCGACCTCATCCAGCGCACCGAGACCGAACTCCTGAAGACGCCGAACCTCGGCCGCAAGTCGCTCAACGAGATCAAGGAAGTGCTCGCCTCGCGCGGCCTCACGCTGGGCATGAAACTCGAGAACTGGCCGCCAGCGGGGCTGGAGAAAGTCTAAAAGCAACGATGAACGCGGAACGCGGAACGATGAACCGGGAAAGGGCCATGCTGTGCCTCTTGTTCATTGTTCATCATTCATCGTTCATCGTTCAGTGAGGAACGAACAATGCGTCACCGCCACGGTTTACGTAAACTTAATCGCACCAGCAGCCATCGCCTGGCGATGCTGCGCAACATGACCAATTCCCTCCTGCGGCACGAGGTGATCAAGACCACGCTGCCCAAGGCAAAGGAACTGCGCCGCGTGGTCGAGCCGATCATCACGCTCGGCAAGAAGCCGTCGCTCGCCAACCGCCGGCTGGCGTTCGATCGCCTGCGCGACCGCGACATCGTGGTCAAGCTCTTTGCCGAGCTCGGCCCGCGCTACGCCAAGAGGAACGGCGGCTATCTGCGGATCCTCAAATTCGGCTTCCGCAAGGGAGATAACGCGCCCATGGCGGTGGTCGAGTTGATGGACCGTCCGGAGCTTACCGACCAGCCGAAAACGAAGGAAAGCAGGAAAGGCGACAGGAAGGAGACGCCGGCCCAGGCTGCAGCCTAGCCCGCACCTGTTTCAGGAAGAAGCCGGCCTCGCGCCGGCTTTTTTGCTCTTGCTGTTCAAAAGCATAAACGCGAAGGATTGAAGGGAGGATAGGCGATAGGAGAAAGGCGCAAAGCCTCTCGTCGGTCACGCCTCTCTCCTCTCTCCTTTCGCCTTTCCATAAATGCAGTCTTGGCGTCTTGGCGGTTCAAGGGTTTAGAATTCCCGCATGCTGAACGACCTGGAACTTACCGGCCGCGCCCGCACGCACGTCGTGCAGCGCGACGATCTCAAGGCGGCGCTGCAGCACAATATCGTCGAGCCGTTTCTCGCGATGAAGGACGCCGCGGCGCGCGACGGCATCGCCATTGAAATCGTAAGTGCGTTCCGCGATTTCGAGGCTCAGCAGAGAATCTGGGACCGGAAGTACCGCGGCGAGCGGCCGCTCCACGACGCGCACGGCAACGTGACGGAGCACGCGAAGCTGAGCGGCGCGGCGTTGATTGACGCCATCATGTGCTGGAGCGCGGTGCCGGGCGGCAGCCGCCATCACTGGGGGAGCGAGATCGACGTGATCGATCGCGCTGCCGTCCCGGAAGGCTACCGCGTGCGCCTGCAGCCCGAGGAAACACAGCCGGGCGGCGTGTTCCATCGGCTGCATCAGTGGCTCGACGAGAACATGGCCCGTTACGGGTTCTTTCGGCCCTATCGCACCTATCGCGGCGGTGTGTATCCCGAGCCCTGGCACCTGAGCTACGCGCCGGTTTCAACCGTCGCCCTGCAACTGCTGACCGCGGAGCTGTTCGAGCAGGCGGTGCGCGCAAGCGATATCCTCGGCAAGGAACTGGTGCTGTCGCGCAGCGCCGGGATCTACCGCCAGTACGTGGCCAACGTCGATGCGCCTGAATTTCCAGGGCGGCAAGCGACGGCATAGCACATGAGCATTTATCTCTTCACCGATTTCGGCAGCGGCGACCTTTACGTGGGGCAGGTGAAGGCGGTGCTGCATCAGTACGCCCCGAGCGCGCACGTCGTGGATCTGCTGCACGAGGCGCCGGCGTTCAACGTGAAGGCTGGCGCCTACCTGCTGGCGGCGCTCGCCGAGCGCATCCCGGCGCCCAGCGTCACGCTCGCCGTCGTCGACCCGGGTGTCGGGAGCGCGCGTGAGCCTGTCATCGTGCTTGCCGACGGCAAATGGTTCGTCGGTCCCGACAACGGGCTGTTGTCGGTGGTGCTGGCGCGTGCGCAGGCGGCGCGGGTGTTCCCGATCACCTGGCGCCCGGATATATCATCGGCGTCGTTTCACGGCCGCGACCTCTTCGCACCGTTCGCGGGCATGCTGGCGAGCGGCGCTCTCGATGCCGGGCAACTCGAGCAGAAGACCGGGCTCGACGTGAGCCTGGACGGTGATGATCTTGCGGAGGTGATCTACATCGATCACTATGGCAACGCGTTTACCGGGCTGCGTGCGGGCAGCGTCGCACGCGACGCACGGGTCGTGACGGGAGATCGACGGATTAGTTACGCGCGCGTTTTTACCGAGGTCGCGGAAGGCGCAGTGTTCTGGTATGAGAACAGCCTGGGACTGGTGGAGATTGCGGCGCATTCGGCGAATGCCGCGTTCAAGCTCGGCCTGCGGATTGGACAGCCGGTTGCGATGGAGACAGGCTGAGCGGTTGGTGTCACACTAAGCGTCGCGCTGGGGTCGAAGGGGGCGCGGCGGTCAACTCAAGGAGGAGAATCATGAAATGCACCAAAGTTTGTTTGATTGTGTTGGCGATGACGCCCGCGGGAATCGCGCCGGCGCCGGCGCCAACATCGGAGCGGAGATCGCGGCGAAAGCGCCGCCCGACGGCTACACGCTGCTCATGGGCAACGTCGTGCACTCGATCAACGTCCACCCTCTACAGCAAGCTCGGTTACGACTTCGTCAAGGACTTCGCGCCGGTCTCGCTCCTCGCTTCCACGCCCAACATCGTCGTGGTGCATCCGTCGGTGCCGGCGAAATCGGTCAAGGAGCTGATTGCGCTCTCCAAGGCGCGCCCGGGACAACTTGATTTTGCCTCCTCGGGCAGCGGCAGTTCCGCGCACCTTGCCGGGGAACTCTTCAGCAGTATGGCCGGTACGAAGATGAACCACATCCCATACAAGGGCGGCGGCCCGGCAGTGATCGCTCTGGTGGGCGGCCAGGTATCGGTCGGTTTCGCCACCACCCCGTCGGTCATCCAGCACGTCAAGTCCGGGAGACTCCGGGGTCTTGCCGTCACCAGCGCCCAACGCTCCCCTTCGACACCGGATCTTCCGACGGTGAGCGAGTCCAGCCTGCCCGGATACGAGGTGCTCGGGTGGTACGGCTTGCTGGCGCCTTCCGGCACGTCAAAGGAGATCGTTTCGCGGTTGCATGCGGAATCGGTGAAGTCGCTGAAGCTGCCGGATGTGAAGGACCGGCTGGACGCCACCGGTTTTGAGCCAATCGGAACTACGCCCGACCAGTTTGGCTCCTACATCCGCACCGAGGTCGAGAAGTGGAGCAAGGTCGTCAAGGCAGCGGGGGTCCGTGCCGACTGAGGGAGCGGCATGGAGGAAACCCGTGCGCTCGCGCGCTTTGTCGTCAATTCGCGGCTTGATGATGTCCCCGAACCCGCGCGCCACGAGGCCCGGCGCTCGCTCGTAAACTGGCTCGGCTGCGCGCTGGGCGGTTCGCGTCATGACGCGATCAACATTGCCCTCACGGCGCTAGGACCATTCTCGGGGCCGCCACAGGCCGCCGTTCTGGGTCGTCTCGAGCGACTTGATATTCTCCATGCGGCGCTCATCAACGGCATGAGCGCGCACGTGCTCGATTTCGACGATACGCATCTGCGCACATTGCTTCATCCCAGCGTGCCGGTCGCCTCGGCATTACTCGCGCTCGGCGAGCGCCGGGCGCTGACCGGCGCGGATTTCCTGCACGCGTTCATCCTCGGCGTCGAGGTCGAATGCCGCATCGCCAACGCCATCTATTTCGCGCACAACGTGAACTGGTACATCACTGGAACCGCGGGCGCGTTCGGCGCTGCTGCCGCGGCGGGACGCGTGCTCGGCCTCGACGAGCAAAAGATGACCTGGGCGTTTGGCATCGCGGCCACGCAGGCCGCGGGACTGCGTGAGATGGCAGGCACCATGTGCAAGAGCTTCGTCCACGGCCGCGCGGCGCAGAACGGAATGACGGCGGCGCTGCTCGCGACAAAGGGATTTACCAGCTCGGAGCGTACGATCGAAGCGCCGCGCGGGTTTGCGCACGTGCTCGCCGCCCGCTGCAGGCTTGAGGAAATCACCGACCGCTTGGGCGAGCGATACGAGATCGCGCTCAATACCTACAAGCCTTACGCGTGCGGAGTCGTGTGTCATCCCGTGATCGACGGCTGTATCCAGCTGCGCGACCGCCATTCGTTTAAGCTTGAGCAGATCGCGGCGGTCGAACTCCGCGTGCATCCGCTCGCGTTGAAACTCACCGGCACCAAGGCGCCGCAGGGAGGCCTGGAGAGCAAATGGAGCATCTACCACTCCGCAGCGGTTGCCATCTGCGACGGGGGGGCGGGAGAACATCAGTACACCGACGAGCGGGTGCGCGCTCCAAAGGTGCAGCGCCTGCGCGAACGGATCAGCGCGGAGGCGGACGCCTCGTTGCGCGAGGACGAAGCGCACGTGACGATCACGCTTGCCGACGGAAGGATCCTTGAACGGCACGTTGAGCACGCGATCGGCAGCGCCGGAAATCCCATGAGCGATCGCGACCTGGAGGACAAGTTTCGTGGTCTGGCCGACGGCGTGCTGCCCCTGGCGCAGACTAACGCATTGATCGAGAAATGCTGGTCCGTCGCGACGCTGGCTGATGTCGCCGAGATCGCGCGCATGGCGGTTCCGAATCCCCCTCGGTCCCCCTTTGAAAAAGGGGGATGGAGGGTCTTGTAAGGACGCAGTAAGCTTAGCGGCGTATAATCAACATTCCCGAATTCATTCACTGATTGCGCGGTGGGTGCTCTCGACACCGGCTTTTCGGCTTTAAGGAGGCATCATGGTTACGTTTGGAAACAACAGCGTCCTGGCGCGCTGGTTCGGCGCGGCAGCGCTGGTGATTGCGATGCTGGCCCTGGGTGGCTGCGGCGACATGTATGGCCGTAGCGACTTCAGCGGCTTCGTCATGGGAAAATCCGAGCAAGAAGTGGTCAAGATGGTGGGTAAGGCGGACACGGTCGATGACAGCAACCCGGCACGCGTGACGTGGACCTACAAGGGCAGGACTTTCGATTTCGAACAACAGAACAAGAGAGACGCCAAGGCGCTGGTGATATTCCAGCGTGATAGCGCGGACGGCAAGTTGAAGGTGACGGAGGTGAAGTTCGAGTCCTAGGCGTTTGTCGGACTCAGGTCGGACAAACTCCCGTATGACAAGGAAAGCCGGGTTCGCCCCGGCTTTTTTTCGAGCAGACTGCCCTACTGGCTCTGGTAAATGCCGGCCGCCTTGGCGACTCGGGCCCACTTCTCCATTTCCTCAGTGAGCTTCTGGGCGATGGGCCGCGCCGCGACGTCCACGGCGCCACCGGCCGCCTGCGGGATGACGATGCGCACCGGCCGGTTGGGATAGTCGGCCGCGGGCTTGCCCTGGGCGCCCACCGGCCCGGCGGCGAGGAGCGCAACCGCGGCGAACAGTAGCGACGACCAAGCTGGACGGTTCATGCCCGCGCCCTCAGCAGATCCATCAGCGTCCGCGTCGAACCCAGCTCTTCCAGCCGCGACACAGTGCGTATGACCTCCTCGGCGCCAGACGCCGGAAGCCGCGCCTTGGCGTACGTCAGGAACTTGCCCTCGATTTGCGCGCGCGAAAGCGGGTTCTCGGGAGACCCCCTGGGGTGGTCACACTGGACGGCGATGGTCGAACCGTCAACGGTTTCCGCTTCCACCAGCGCCTGAACGCTGGTCAACGCGGGATCGGGTCTTACTTCCACCTGCTCCGCTGCAAATCGCCGCAGCACCGGGTCGTCGTAGCGCGCAGGTTCGAATTGGGCCAGCGACAACTCGCGATCGTGCAGGATCACTGCTACGGCATAGTGGGTGGAGAGGAGTGCATCGAACTTCGCCTTGTAGCGCGCGAAGCCCCCGTGCAAGTCGAACGCATTCTTACTCATGGAAACGCGCAGCCTCCTGATGCGATCGGGACCGACTCGGTGTCCATCCACCAAGTCGAACATTGCGGTAATCACGCCCTGGATGGTCGATGCGGACGGCCACAATCGCAGCGCGATTTGTTCCAGCTCCCAGCGATCTCCCAGATTCTCGGTGACCACGTCAGGGCGTCCCCCGTTGGCATAAGTATGGTACAGACCACCGTCGGCAGCGGTAAGAAACTGGCGGGTCGCCAAGAATTTCTGCTGCGCCAGCAGCGCCGCCATCAGCCCCGAGAAGGCGCCTCGACACTGGTGGAACTTGACCGTCGGCGTTCCCCACGCGGCAAAGGTGCCCGCCGCCTGGCTGCCCGCCAGGCCGAATGCCGCCGCCATCGTTTCGGGATCGAAGCCGAGCAGGCGGCCCACGGCTGCAGCGGCGCCGAACGGACCAATGACGCCAGGCCCGTGCCAACCCCGCGCGCGAAACGCCGGGTAATCCAATCCGATCCCGATCCGTGTTGTCGTTTCGCACCCGGTCGCTATGGCGACCAGCAGGTCCCGACCGGACAGCGAATCCCGCTCCGCAATGGCCAGGGCGGGCGGAATCACTTCCGGTGTAATGTGCGTAAGAGTGGAGCGGTGAATGTCGCACATCGTGACGGCAGTGACCAGGTAGCCGTTCAATAGCGTCGCTCCTGCCAGGGAGAGACGATCCCCGCCGATGATGCTGCTCTCATTTGATCGCGCCAGCGCCGACGCCAGCGCCGCGAGCTGGCGGGTTTCCTCGCCCTGGTGCCCGGCCACCGCGCACGCGAGGGTGTCCAGCAAAAGGTCCTTGCAGTACTCCCTGACGCGAGGCGGGATTTGGTCGTAGGTGAGCGTTGCCGCAAATCGGGCCAGGACCTGCGTCGCTTCACCCGCCGTCGAAGCCTCCTTCGTGGGCAGGGCGCGATCCGGTGCGGCTGTGCTCGTGTCCATCTGACACCTCGTCTTGGTAGTCAAGTCAGCGCGTGAATTGAACGTTTCAACAGTCCGCCATCAATTGTCGCGCAAAACCCTCGCGGTCGGAACCGATCGATGTCATGACCCGGACCGAGACTGTCGAAAACAGCCCGTCACGGTGCACTTGTGCGACGGCGAGCGTTTCGCCCCGCGAGCGCACGATGACTTCCATCGATGTTTCTCCCAGCAGTCTTTCTTCTGCCGTCATGTTTCCGGGACGGCTCTTGGCGTTTCTGGCAATGCAGATCGCCGCCGTGTACGGCGTCCGCGTCGTCTTGAAGCTGAAAACCTCGCCGTCCTCGACACCCGGTTTCGGAGGTTGAGCGCAGCCGGCGATCCCGAGCACCAAGAGCCACGTCAGTATGACTGCGATGTGTTGGATCTTCGTCTCCTTTCCGGAAGAGGGGAACACGGGACCGGCCGCGACATTCGATCAAGAAATGCAGGCGACACCTAGTGTGGTGAGTCATTATTTCGATGCAGAATTCGTGGAGCCGCTTGCATTGAGCCGGCGTAGGTCAGGTTGCCGTAGCGGCGGCTACCTGACGCCTGGCGGATGTCGGGGAACGCTATGCGTACCCCGACCTACACCCAGAATTTTGCAACCAATTAACGACTCAGGATACCAGCCTCCCTTTATTCTCCACTACGCGGCGCGGCCGATCAAGGCGACCCGACATTATGCTTGCAGACAAACGCAGTACTCCCGTGCTGCTCCCGACACTGACGTAACAAATCAACTTTTGCTACGCGAGTGACACCGCTCAATCCGGCGTAATGCGGAAACGCGCTTCATCGCGCTTGGCGTTTACTCCCACGTCGGGCATCGCCCGTGCGCGCATGGACAATCGGACCGCTTGCCGCCGGCGCTTGCCGTCGCCCAGGAGTTCCATCGGCGAGGGGGTTGACGCGGGGGCCGACATGGACGGGCGCTGCCGCGGACCGCGCGCACTCGCTTGCCACCAACTCGCGGATGATCTCGGCCAGGCGCCGCGCGCCCGGGCCTGCGGAGTCGCGGTCGGCGAAAACCAGGTACAACTCGACAAAGCGTTCCCCACCTTCACGCAATGGCAGCTTCTTCAGAATGCCTGCGGCCAGTTCGTCACGGATCTTATCCTCGGGAAACCAGGCGTAGCCATGGCCGGTGCGCGCGGCTTCGATGGACGTCGCCATATGACTGACCGTCCACCGCTCAGCCGCTTCTACTGATGGCCGGGTAGCGCGCTTGGAGCCCGACTCGCGCACCAACAGCTGGCGATGCGCCCGCAAATCCTGAATTGTCAGCTCGCGTCCCAGCCGGTGCAGGGGATGATCCGGATGCGCAGTGAGAATCACGCGCATGCGCATCAGGGGTTCGCCCAGGAAACCCGGGGGAATCAACCCGGAAATCGCGAGATCGGCCTGTCCCTGCAGGAGCGCCTCAGGCGTGCCGCCCAGCACTGACTCGATCAGTTCAATTTGGGTGTGCGGGGCCTCCGCGGCAAAGCGATCCAGGCAACGGAGCATAAGCCACGTGGGGAAGATGATCTCCATCGCCACGCGGATCTCAGCCTCCCATCCCGCCGACAGCGTGCGCGCCGCTTTTTCGAGACCGCTCGCCTCATCCAGCAGCGCGCGCGCGCGCCGATACAGCAACTGCCCCGTCGGAGTCAGGATCGCTTTGCGACCGCGGATCTCGAACGCCTTTACGCCGAGCAGCGATTCGAGCTTCTGCACGGCATAGGTCACGGATGACTGGCTCTTGTGGAGCGCCTCCGCGGCTTGGGCGTAGCCGCCCGCGTCGACCACCGCCATCAGGACTCGCCATTGTTCGAGCGAGATACGCGGCGTAGGGGTCATATATCAAGTAAATAGATTGATATAGTCTGAATTTTAGTCTTTTTTATCGAATTTATAAATGCTTAAATGGCATCACCCATTCATAAGGAGATGCGAAATGAAGACTTTGCTTCAGCTCAATACCAGCATATTTTCAAGCGCTGGCCAATCCACCCGCTTGGCGGACCAGTTCGTCGCCGGTTGGCGCGCAAGGAATCGCGACGCGAAAGTCGTCGTGCGGGACCTGGCGCGCGACCCTGCGCCGCACCTGACGGCCGAGCGCTTCCAGGCATTCCTCGAGAAACCGGGCGAGCGCAGTCCCGAGCAGCAGTTGGTGGTGGCCTATTCGGACACCCTGATCGACGAACTCAAGCGCGCGGATGTGATCGTGCTGGGGCTCCCGATGTACAACTTCGGCTTGCCCTCCGTCCTCAAGGCGTACTTCGACCACATCGCGCGCGCTGGCGTCACCTTCCGCTATACCGACAAGGGGTCCACGGGCCTGCTGACCGGCAAGAAGGCCTACGTGTTTGCGACGCGTGGCGGCCTGTACGCCGGCACGCCGCTCGACAGCCAGACCCCATACGTTCGCGAGTTCCTGCGCTTCCTGGGTATCGCGGACGTAGAATTCGTCTATGCCGAAGGGCTTGCCGTCAGCGAAGCCAGCAAACAGGCCGGTCTGGCGCAGGCGCATCGCGCGATTGAGCAATTGGGTGCGCCGGAGCGTTTCGCCGTCGCCGCCTGAACCCAACCGCTATCGAAAGGAGAATGCCGTGGACAACGACGTTGCGGGCACGCGCACGCTGCAACAAGTGATCCAATCCGTTCCGACCTCGGACGGCGCAGGCGTCAAGCTCCGGCGCAGTCTGGGGCGGTCGCAAGGGCTGCGGCTCGACCCGTTCCTGATGCTGGACGAGTTTTCTTCCGATGACGCGAACGACTACATTGCCGGCTTTCCGGCCCATCCGCATCGCGGTTTCGAGACCGTCACCTACCTCCTGGACGGGCACATGCTGCACGAGGATCATCTCGGCCACCGCGGCGACCTTAAGACAGGGGGCGTGCAGTGGATGACCGCGGGGCGCGGCATCATCCATTCCGAAATGCCGCAGCAGGAGCAGGGGCGCATGCGCGGGTTCCAGCTCTGGATCAACTTGCCCGCGCGGGAAAAGATGAAGCCCGCGGGCTACCGCGACCTCCAGCCGCCCGAAATTCCCGTAGTGCCGCTGCCGGGCGGCGGCCGCGTCAAGGTGATCGCCGGTACCCTCGTGCTCGACGGTCAGTCGACGCCGGGCCCGATCCAGGGCCTGACCACGGATCCGCTCTACATTGACGTGGAGTTGCTCGCGGCCGCAACGTTTTCGCACGCGGTGAAGAGCGACTACAACGTCTTCGTCTACCCCTACGAGGGCAGCGTCAACGTCGGCCCGACGGGTGCGGCACGCCCGCTCGATGCGCACAGCGCGGGTGCGTTGTCCGCAGGCGACCGGATTGAAGTGACCGCCGGCGCCGAAGGCGCGCGCCTGCTCGTTCTCGCCGGCCGGCCGCTGCATGAACCCATCGTGCAGTACGGCCCCTTCGTCATGAACACGCGGGAGGAAATCGAGCAGGCGATACGGGATTACCAGAGCGGCGAACTCACTCGGCCAGCGGCGTGATCGCGGCCAACACCTTGCATACTGTATACGGGGCGTCGCATCCGGGCGAACTCCAGTACTCGTGCTTCTCGAAGGATGGGACCTCGATCAGATTTCCGGGTCTGGGCATTCGACGCAAAGCGCGTTAACGCATACGCTGATGCGGAAAACGAAGCGCGATCTCATGTTTCTGCGCGACCGCATGCGCTCGCCGATCGTCTACGACCGCGAAGGCCGGGACCCATAGGGCCGCAAATAGCAGGTGTCATTCCCGAGCAGTCGGGAATCCATACAACGGGTAACAGAATCGACAGTGTTTCGGCTCTTGAAAATGGATCCCCACGCCTGCCCTGTCACATCGGGGCCGCATGACGCCGGTCTGCTTGCTGTCGCCGTAGTCAGGGGCTTGCCAGGTTGTTCTCAAATCCGCTACACTTGTTCTCAGTATGAGAGCAAACGCGCACCCGCAAGCACCGCAATTGGTCGAGATTCTATTCGGCGCCTATCGCCGGCAGATTCTGGCGCTGCTGTTGCTGCGGCCCGATGAGAGCTTCTATGTGCGGGAGATCGGCCGGCTGACCGGCGTGCCGGCCGGCTCGCTGCATCGCGAACTAAAACTGCTGAGCGATGCCGGGCTGCTGCTTCGGTCGGCGGCTGGCAACCAGGTGCGCTATCAGGTCAACCGCACGTGCCCGATCCACGAGGAACTGGCCGGCATTTTCCGCAAGACGGCCGGGCTCGCCGACGTGCTGCGCGAGGCGCTGACGCCGATTGCGGGCAAGATACGCGTGGCGTTTATCTTCGGGTCGGTGGCGCAAGGCAAGGAGCGCGCCACCAGCGACGTGGATGTGCTGGTGGTGGGTTCGGCCTCGTTTGCTGCGGTGGTGGCGGCGCTGAGCCGGGCGGGCAAACGGTTGCGGCGCGAAGTGAACCCGGTGGTGATGACCCAGGCCGCCTTCGAGGCGAAGCTGGCCAGCCGCGACCGCTTCGTTGCGAGGGTGGTACGGGAGCCGAAGATATTCCTGCTGGGGGATGCCAGTGACTTTGCAGAACTTGCTGAAGATCGGGCTGGCGCCGGCCCGTGTCACCGTGCTCGATACGCTGCGGCGCAAGCGTAATCTTTCCGACTATACGGGCGAGGACATTGACGATTCTTCGGCAGAACACTGCATCGCTGAGGCCGACCGGTTATTGCAGGATGTCACAGCGTGGCTCAAGGACCATCGGCCGCAAATGATCGCCCTGCAGAGATGACTGCGTAGCAATTCGCGGAATCGGCGGTGGCACGTTCACCAAGTTGCTCTAGGTGCTCGTCCTTCCTCCTTCCTCCTTCCTCCTTCCTCCTTCCTCCTTCCTCCTTCATCCTTCAAGATCGCCATCCCGACCTCCCGCTCTCCCG
>C687J26845_10001385_pt1 | contig 15004 bp, 8 predicted proteins | sample RifCSPlowO2_12_FD_26845 | JGI IMG/M metagenome (IMG submission 26845)
TTACTATCTTTGTACTATCGTGCCAGTTTGTCGGCGGCGCTGTTGCTGCATGGCGTCCGAATGCAAAACGCCAGCCTCGAGCTGGCGTTTTGCATTCTGGCGCGGCCGAGGCGGTCGGCTATTTGATGACATAAGTCAATTCAGGGTTGACGCCGGCTCTGCAGGTTCGTAACAATCGGTTACTGTCTTTGTACTATCGTGCCATTTTGTCGGCGGCGCTGTTGCTCCATGGCGTCCCGAGCAAGGCAAGGACAGTTTTGCCGTATCTGCCGCGGTCGATATTGCTCGTTAACGCGAGCCATGCCGAGCGCTGCAGCCGAGAGATAACAACAATAGGCCGGCCGCCAGCGCTGGCCAGATCTTGGTCGTTAAGAAAGGTAAGCCGCGATGAGTGTGCATGTTCGTTCTATACCCTTGTGTTTTCGCCCTCTGCAAGCCGGCGCGGCCATAGGGCTGTTAGCCCTGTTGGTGGCGGGCGCTGCGCAGGCAGTCGATATCAGCCTGGCCGATGATCAAATCAGCGGCTCCCTGGATACCACCCTGTCCTACGGCAGCGTGTGGCGAGTCAGCGGGCGGGATGATGTCTCCGACATCAACACCGATGACGGCAACCGCAACTTCGACACCGGTCAGGTTTCCGAGGTGTTCAAGGTGACCTCGGAGCTGCTGCTCAACTATGAAAACTACGGTGCCTTTGTGCGCGGCACGGCGGCCTATGACACCCAGATCATGGACCAGCATAACGATTACTACGCCACCACCGGCGGTGTCGAGCGGCCCAGTCAGGCCTTCCCGCAGGATAATCATTTCACCCAGGACACCCGCGATGCGGCCAGCAATGCCGAGATTCTCGATGCCTATGTATTCGGCAATTGGGATGTGCTCGATCACCCGCTGAGCGCCAAGGCCGGTAACCAGGTATTCAACTGGGGCGAGGGGGTGTTCTATCGCGGCGGCATCAACACCACCAACCCGCTGGACGCGGCCAAGTTCCATATCCCGGGTTCGGAGTTAAAAGAGGTCTTGGTGCCGCTGCAGGCCCTGAGCTTTAACCTCGGTCTGACCGACAACCTGTCGATGGATGCCTATTACCAGTGGAACTGGAAGGAAACCACCCTGGATGCGGTGGGCAGCTATTACGGCACCACCGATCTGTTTGGGCCAGGCGGAAATGCCGCCTACACAGTGAATGATGATCCGCAGTTAGCCCAGTTGATGCAGTTCTATCCGTTGGCGGCGCAATTTGGCCTGGTCGGCAATGGCCCCTCGGGGCCGAACTCATATTTATCGCCGACTACCGGCACGTTCAAAGTGGCCAATATTGGTCAAGACCTTGCCGCCCACGACAGTGGTCAGTGGGGCGCGGCCTTCCACTACATTGCCGAAGAGTTGAATGCCACCGAGTTCGGCTTTTACTTCGTCAACTATCACGCCAAGGAACCGACGGTCGCCATCGACCTGAACGGCTACCAAGGTGTCGATATCGCCACCCTCGGCGCGATTGCCGCAGGCCTTGGGGCGGCGGGGGCCGAGTATGGTCTGGCGACCTTGGACATGGCCGGCAACGCCATGGCACGCCGCGATTATGTCGAAGACGTGCAGATGTACGGCCTGAGCTTTAACACCACGGCGGGTAGCGCTTCGGTCTCCGGTGAGCTGTCTTACCGGCCGAACGCGCCAATCAGCATCGCCGCCACTGATGATCTGCTGGCCGATATTCTCGGTCAGGGCGTGCTCGGCACGACCAATATCTACGACTCGAATGTGGCCGGCGACCAGGCCTGCGCCCTGGTGTCGGGCAAGCAGCTGTGCCGGGCCGGGGTATTTGAGAACTATCGGCGGGTCGAAATGTTCAACACCTCACTGTCGAGCATCTACAACTTCGGCCCGCTGCTGAGCTTCGACTCGTTGTTCGGGGTGGCCGAAGTGGCCTCCCAGCACATCCGTGGCGATAGCCTGAAATACATCGGCTTCAACGGCAGCGAGTACCAGCAACGCAAACTGGTCAGCACCCGCGACAAGGCCTACAGCGGCGACAACAGCAAGGGCAATCAGATCACCGCCGACAGTTACGGCGCCACTGTGTTGCTGGGTGGCAGCTGGAACAACGTCTATGCCGGAATCAAGCTCTCGCCCTATGTCGCCTATCAGAATGACTTCAAGGGCAACTCGGATCTAACCGGGAATTTCAGTGAAGGCAGCAAGGCTTACACCCTGGGGATGGACGCCAGCTACCTGAACAGCTTTGAAGTGGGCCTGGCCTATACCGACTACCTGGGGATTAACGGCCTCTCTGATCGCGACTTTGTCTCGTTGACCGGTAAGTACGCATTCTGATGCCGCAGCCCTGGCCGGCGCGAGCGGGCCAGGGCACTGCGCTTATGGAGATTTATTGCATGACCAAGACTCTTTCCCTGCTGGCCCTGGCCATTTCCGTCAGCTTCGCAGCAAGCCAAACTCAGGCCGCCGTGTCGGCCGCCCAGGCCGGTGTGCTGAAAACAACCCTTACCCCGCTCGGTGCAGAAAAAGCCGCCAATGCCGACGGCAGTATCCCGGCCTGGACCGGTGGGCTGAGCAAACCGCCAGCGGACTATCAAGGCCCGGGCAGCCATCAGCCGGACCCTTTTGCCGCCGACCAGCCGTTATTCACCATCAGCAAAGCCAATATGCAGCAGTACACGGCGCATCTGACCCCTGGGCAAATCGGTTTGCTTAGCACCTATCCAGCGACTTTCCGCATTCCGGTGTACGCCACTCACCGCAGCGGTGCGGCGCCACAATGGGTGTACGACAACACCTTCGCCAACGCCACCAGTGCCAAGTTGCTGGAGGGCGGTAACGGCTTCAGCGACGCCTATGGCGGCACGCCTTTCCCTCTTCCGCAAAGCGGTGTCGAAGCCTTGTGGAACCACATCGCCCGTTACCGCGGCACCTACTTGGTGCGCCGCTCCAGCGAAGCCGGGGTACAGAAAAATGGCAATAAATCCATCGTTACCTCCCAGGATGAAGCGCTGTTTCACTTCTACGACCCCACGGGGAACTACGCCAGCTTAAACAACACCCTGTTTGATTACATGGGCTTTAACACCTCGCCGGCGCGCCTGGCCGGTGGTGGATTGCTGGTCCATGAGACCCTCGACCAAGTCAAAGAACCGCGTCAGGCCTGGGCTTACAACGCCGGGCAGCGGCGGGTACGGCGCGCGCCAACGGTCGCCTATGAAACCCCGGTCGAGGCGGTGGATGGCCTGCGCACCGTGGATGACACCGATATGTTCAACGGCTCACCGGACCGCTACAACTGGAAGCTGCTGGGCAAAAAAGAGATCTATATTCCCTACAACAACTACCGCATCGGCAACCCCGAGGTGAAGTATGACGAGCTGCTGACCCCCGGCCATATCAACCCCGATTACACCCGCTACGAGTTGCATCGGGTCTGGGTGGTCGAGGGCACCTTGAAAGCGGGTATGCGTCACGTCTATTCCAAGCGTGTGCTCTACCTCGATGAAGACAGCTGGGGCGCGGCGGTGGTCGATCAGTACGACGGTCGTGGCGAACTGTGGCGGGTGTCGCAGGCCTACCTGAAAAACTACTACGAGCTGCCGACCACCTGGAGCGCCCTGGATACCTATCACGATCTGCAGGCGCACACCTACAGCGTGCAAGGCCTGGACAGCGAGGAGCGCGGCTCGGTCGATTTCAGCCAGCCATCCCCCGGTGATGGCGGCTTTACCCCGGCCGCGATGCGCCGCAAAGCCAGCCGCTAACTCGGCTCAACGACCGCTGCGGTAAATGCCAAGGCCCCGTTTATTCGGGGCCTTGGCATTTAAACGAGATCAATAACAGGCCCTGGCCGCCTCAATACTCGCCGCCATCGTGGAAGGTGTAGGTGTTGCGGCCGCTGTTTTTCGCGCTGTACATGGCGCTGTCCGCGTATTGCAGCAATTGTTCGGCGCTAATGCCGTCGCGCGGGTAGAGGCTGACACCGATGCTGGCGTGAATTTTTAACTCGTGGCCATCAATCAGCAGGTTGCTTTGGAAGCGTTCATGGAGTTTTTGCACGACCTGCAGAATGTCCTTGGTCTGCTCAAAATGCTCCAGCAGGATCACAAACTCATCACCGCCCAAGCGCGCCACGGTGTCCACCTCGCGGGTGATGGAGCTCAGTTGGCGGGCGATGGTTTGCAGCACTTGATCACCAATCCCATGGCCGAGGTGGTCGTTGATCTGTTTGAAGTGGTCCAGGTCGACGAACAAGACGGCCAGCGGTTTGCCGCTGCGCCGGGCATTGGCGATGGCGTGCTCCAGCCGCTCGAAGAAACAGCGCCGATTGGGCAGGCCGGTCAGTGGGTCATGCTGGGCCAGGTGGTCGAGGGCGTTGCGGCTGGCTTGCAGCTCATTGAATTGCTGGAGGATCTCCAGCTGCATGTCATGAAAGCTGCGCGCCAGCATACCGAGCTCATCGGTGCGCAGCACCGGCAGCGCGATGATGCTGCGATCGCGGGCGAAACCTTTGATCGAGACCATCATTGCATGCAGCGGCCGGGTGATGGCGCGCGCGCTCAGCGCCGACAGCAGTATTGTGAGCAGGCTCAGGATGGCGACAATCTTGCTGATGCTCCAGCCCAGTTGGTGCGCATTGCTGACGATAAACTCCGCCGGTTGTGCCAGACCCAGAATCACGAAACGCTGAGCGTCGTGTTCATCCAGTTGCACGCGCACAAAGCTGGACACCAGGTCCGCGCCACGGATCGATTTGCTCTTCAGTTGCGGTTTTTGCTGGCTGCCGAGCAGCAGGTCGGCGACGGCCGGAAAGCTGTCTTGCAGCATGATGCGTCGACCGCCGTCGAAACCAAAGGTCTGGCTGGCATCCGGGTGAATCAGGATATCCCCGGCTTCGTTGCTCAAGAACACCTGGTAGTGCGCGGGTAAATCGCTTTGCAGCTGACGAAATAGCTGGTTCAGGCCGATATTCAGCACCATCAGGTCACTAGGATTGCTGGGGTTGGCGCGGCTGGCAAGCGGGCTGGAGAGGGTGATGGTCGGCTGGTTAAGGCCTTCGTGAGCGCCGAACTCATGGTTGATGGTAATCGGCGACAAATGCACGCTGCCCGGTGGCAATGCCAGCGCTTGAAAGACATAAGGCAGGTGGGCTTTCTCTTGCAGCTGCTCGGCGTTGATGCGGATTAATTGCTGGCCGTCGCGCTCCACCCGGACGCGTTCCAGGCCATAGTCGGCGGCGCCGATCAGGCGAACTTGCAAATACTGCGGGTGCAGCATGAGCAGGGTGCTGAAAGTCTCGGCGAGCTTGCTCTTTTCGCCAGCGCTGCTTGCGGCCGGGCTGGCGGGTTCCACCAGATTGCGCGTCTCCGGCAGGCTGGCGAGCAAGCGCAAGTCTTGGTTGGCGTTGGCCAGGCTCGCCTGCAGGTTACGCCCCAGCACCTGGGTGGCGGTCAGCAGGTCACGTTCGGCCGCGCTCAGCAGCATGCTGCGGCTGGTGGCATAGGCGTAGTAGCCGATCAGCACGGTGACCAGAATGCCAAACAGGGTAAAGGCGCTGGCGAGCTTAACGCGGATGCTGTATTTCATGGCCGAGCGTTCGCGGCTGCGGGCAGCGGGCTGGCCAGCGTTTGTGGGCGTTCACCGGAGCGAATACGGCCCCAGAGTTGGGCGCGGCGCGCGTCATCCTCGGCCGGTTCAAGCCAGATTATTTTGTCCAGATTGCTGTTTTCGGCACCGGCCTCGATGGTGTTGGACAGTCCTTGGCGGCGACTCAATTCCTGGCTGATACGCGGCTCCAGGGTGAAGTTGATCCAGTCTTCGGCCAGGCGTGGGTTTTTCGCGCCGCGACTGACGGCCCAACAATCCAGCCACGACAGGGCGCCCTCCTGGGGGATGACATAGCCCACGTCGACGCCGGCATCCAGCAGTTGTTTGAGTTGCTGGCGCCCATAGTTGGCATACAGCAGGGCGGCCTGGTGCTGGCGAAACAGCTCCACCGATTCTTGTGGCTGAGTGTAGAAGGTCAGCACGTTGCGGCGCAGCTCCACCAGCTTGGTGCTGACGGCGGCAAACTCGGCGTCTTTGATTTGAAACGGTGCGCCGCCCAGCAGCAGGCTGGTAATGGAGAAATTGTGCGTGGCGCCGTCATAGGCCAGCACCCGGCCGCGGTACTGGGGGTCCCACAGGCTGGCCAGCGAGGTCGGCGGGCTGCTGAACTGCGCGCGATCATAGATCAGGCCCATCTCGGCGTAGGTGTAGGGCACGGCGTAGATATTGCCGTCGCGACTGATGCCAGGGATGCTTTGCAGGTTGCGAAACCGCCAGAGCTGGCGTTTGGTGTTGGGGATGTCGGCCAGCTGCAGCGGTTGCACCAGCTGCTGATCGATGTAGTACTGCATCTCGGCGGTGTTGGCGGCCAATACATCGTAATCGCCACCCTGGTTGCGGTTCATTTTCGCCCGCAGCACTTCGTCGGTGTCGATCAGCGTCACCTCGACTTTAACGTCGTGGCGCTTGGCAAACTCCTCGACCAGGTCGCTGTCGGCGTAGCCCGGCCAGGTCAGGATGCGCAAGGTTTCCTGGGCCTGCAGTGCGGTCACCGGCAGCGCGGCAAGTGAGCTAATCAGCAGCAAGCCAGTCAGGTGGCGCAGGTGCATGGGCAGTACCAAAAACGCAGCGGTTGATTGGAGTGTATACGCTGTTGGCGTAGGCGCTGGCCGCCGGCCAAATGGTCGCAAGACGGCGCATTTGGCTGCCTTGGGTAACACTAGTAGCCTAGCGCCATCAGGGCGCGGCGCGATAGAGGCAACGCCTGTAAGCATGCTATTTTTGCCCGGTAATTTACCCACTAAGGAAGCTGTTATGGATCAAACAACGCTGGTGAATGCAGGGACTGAAAAAGCCAATGCCTTGATGACGCTGGTCACTCAGTACGGCACTGAGTTCGGTATCAAGATCTTGGCCTCGCTGGCCTTCTGGCTGATCGGCCGCTGGTTGATTCGATTTTCCGTGGGCCTGGTACAGAGCTCCTTAGGTCGGCAAAACGTTGACCCGACCGTGCTGCGCTATGTCGGCTCGTTTATTACCGTGACTCTGAACATCCTGCTGGTTATCGGTGTGCTCGGTTATCTCGGCGTGCAGACCACCACCTTTGCCGCCTTGCTGGCGGCAGTGGGCCTGGCGATTGGCTTGGCGTGGTCGGGGCTGTTGGCCAACCTGGCGGCCGGCGGTTTTATTATCGTGTTGCGCCCGTTCAAGGTCGGCGATGTGATTTGCGCCGGTGGGGTGACCGGTACCGTGACCGAAATTGGTTTGTTTGTTACCGCGATCAATACCGCAGACAACATCCTGACCCTGGTGGGCAACAATAAGATTTTTGCCGACAATATCCAGAACTTGAGCCACAACCCCTATCGTCGGGTCGATCTGACGGCGCAGTTATCCAACGCTGCCGATTACCAGGCCGCCATTGACCTGCTCAAGGCCCGGCTTAGTGCGCTGCCGAATGTCTTGGCGGTGCCGGCCGTGGATGTCGAGATTCTCGAGTTCAATCTGCTCGGGCCGGTGCTGGCGGTGCGCCCCTATTGTCAGCCGAGCAACTATGGCCAGGTGTTTTTTGCCAGCAACAAGGTGATTAAAGATACCTTGGGCAGCGCCGATTTCCCGGCACCTATGGCCACCCAAACCCTGATCATGCAGCAGCCCTGAGGGCCGCCTTAACGGCGGCTTAGCGGCACACCGGGTGACTGCAGGGTGTGCCGCGACCAGCGGCGGTGGCTACTGCTGGGTCAATAACTGCTGGCGCATGCGTTTGTTCTCACGGTGCAGTTCGCGCAGCTGAAAGGCATCGCGTAGCTGGTTGCGCAAATCGTCTTGCTCCCAGGGTTTGCTGAAGAAACGATACATAACGCCTTCATTGATCGCCTTGAGGACGCTGCCGACTTCGCTGGAGCCGCTGAGGACCATGCGGACCACGTCGGGATGGATGATTTTGATCTTGCGCAGGAAATCCAGCCCGTCCATATCGGCCAGGCGTACGTCGCTCAGCACCACATCGACCGGGTGAGTGGCCAGCAGCTTGAGCGCCTCGGTGCTGCTGCTGGCGGTGAGAATCCGGTAGTTCTCCAGCCGTAGCGCCCGCTGCAAGGCGGCGAGAATGGCCGGTTCGTCGTCGATGATCAGCAGGTAGCGCTGACTCTCATCGAGAAGGTTCGTCGGCAGGCGGAACAACGAATCCTCTTGTAGAAACTGCAGGCACGCCTGGGGTGGCAGCGGTGGCGAGTAAAAATAGCCCTGCAGCTCATCGCACCCGGCGGTGCGCAGAAAACCCAGTTGCTCGGCGTTTTCTACCCCTTCGGCAATCACCTGGATGCCCAGGTTATGGCCGATGGAGATCATCGAGCGGGCCAGCGAGGCGCTGTCGGGGTCGGTGATTACATCGGTGACGAAGCTGCGGTCGATCTTCAGTTGGCTGAAGGGGAAGCGCTTCAGGTAACCCAGCGACGAATAGCCAGTGCCGAAGTCGTCGATGGAGAAGCGGATGCCCTCGGCGCAGAGCCGCTGCATCTTGTGCAGCACATCTTCGGCGTTGGTCATCAGGATGCTTTCGGTCAGTTCGATCTTGATCCAGCGCGCCGGTGTGGCGTGGTTGTGCAAGATCGCCAGAACTCGCTCGACATAGTTCGGCTCGGCGAAACTGATGGCCGAGAAGTTGACCGCGATACTCAGGTCCTGGCTGAACAGCTCACGCCAGACCGTCAGTTGCTGGCAGACGGCCTCGAACACATAGAAGTCGATGGCCACTATCCAGCCGGTCTCTTCGGCGAGGGGGATGAAGTCGTTGGGTTGCACCATCTTGCCCTGCCGGTTCCAGCGCACTAACGCCTCGAAACCGCACAGGCGACCATTTTGCAGGTCGAGTTGCGGTTGATAGGCCACCAGGTATTCATGGTTTTGCAGGGCGTGGCGCGTTTCGCGCTCCATGGCTAAACGCCTCTGCACCTGTTCGTTCATTTCCGGCATAAAGGCGCAGATACGGTTACGCCCCTGGTGCTTGGCCTGGTACATCGCCGTGTCGGCGTTGCGCAGCAGGGTGCCGATGTCGTGGCCATCGCTGGGGAAGCAGCAGAACCCGATGCTGCAACTAATGACCATTTCCTGGTCCTCCAACATCAGGGGCATGGCGATGCTGTCCTTGAGTCGCTCGAGCAAACTGAGCTGCCCGCCGAGTTGCTCGGTATTGGCCAGCAGAATGATGAACTCATCGCCGCCCAGGCGCGCCACCGTGTCGATTTCCCGGGAGCTGGCCCGCAGCCGCTCCGCGACCTGGATCAACAGCAGGTCGCCGGCGCTGTGGCCGAGGCTGTCGTTGATCAGCTTGAAGTTATCCAGGTCCATAAAGGCCAGGATGAATTGGTCGTTGGTCCGGGTGGCAAAGGCGATGGCCTGGCTGATGCGATCATTGAGCAGGTTGCGGTTGGGCAACCCGGTCAGGCTGTCATGGTTGGCCTGATGCTCGAGCTCCTCCTGGTAGCGTTTGCCTTCGGTGATGTCTTGCAGAATGCCGACGAAGTGGCTGACCTTGCCGCGGTCATTGATCACCGGCGCGACCTTGAGGTCGTTCCAGAACTGCGAGCCATCCTTGCGGTAATTGAGCAGCAGGGCGCCCCCTTCCTCCTGGGCCTGCAGAGCCCGGCGAATATTGCCCAGGCCGCTCTGATCGCGATTGTCGCCCTGCAGGAAGCGGCAGTTACGGCCGAGCACCTCGGCGGCCGGGTAGCCGGTGATGCGCTCGAAGGCGGGGTTAACGTAGACGATGGGTTGGTCGGGCTGCTCGTTGTCGGTGATCACCACCGCATTTACGCTGGCCTCCACCGCCCGGGTGCGGGTGCGGATTTCCAGGTCGCGGCGGCGTTGTTCGCTGATGTCCTGGATCACCACTATGGCGCCCTGAATCACCCCATTGGCGTCGAGAAAGGGCACCGCCGAGTTCAGGATGGTCTTGCGTTCGCCCTTGAACGTCTCGATATCGATGACTTCGTTGCGCGACACCTGGTTGTGCTGCACGGCACGCATCCGCGCCCAGTCTTGCCCGACTATGGGCTCGCCGCTTTCTGCCCACCAGCCGCGGTATTGCTTGTAAGCCTCGCGGCCAACCGGGTGCGGGCCGCCCCAGATCAGGCTGCTTTCCGGGTTGCTCATGATCAGTTGGCCCTGCGGGTCGGTGACCAGTACCCCGACCGGCAGGCTATCGAGGATCTTGCGCAGCAGTGTCTCGTTTTTCGCCAGCGCCTCGGTGCGCTGGGTCACCAATTGCTCCATGCTCTCGAACAGCCGGGCCCGGCCCAGGGCCATGGCCAGCTGGCGGCCGATTGAGGCCAGGGCCGTCAAGGACTCCTCGGACCAGGCCCGCCCGCTGTTCTGCACGACATTCAGCATGCCGATGGTTTCTGCGCCGAGCAGCAGCGGAATGCTGGCGTGTATGGCATCGCCGGCGTGTCCGGCCAGAGCCGGGCACTCGGCAATGTTGCAGGGCATGGTCAGCTTGTCGCTGAGCCAGGCGTGCCGGCAAGGGCAGTTTTTCGCGCAACCCGCCAGCCAGGCGAGGCTGTAGTCGCCGCCGCGCCCACAGGCCCCCACCACCTGGGCGGGTTCGTTTGGGTCGTGGGCATCGGCCATCAGCAACCAGGCACCCTGGGTATCGGGAAACTCCAGCAGGCGCCGCAGCGCAGCATCGATGACATGCCGTTCGCTCTGGGCATCGGTCAGGCCGCTGGTGAAGTGAAACAGGCAGTTGAGCAGCGAGTTGGAACGGGTCAGCTCGTCATGCTTGGCCTGCAGTTCGTGGTTGAGGCGCACGCCCTGCTCGTAGGTGGAGATCAGTAAATCGAGAATCTGCTGGCGGCCGGCGGTGATGAAATGCCGCTCGCCTTCCAGCACCACTTCCACGCCCATTTGCACGCGCTCATGGCTGCGCAGTTCAAGGTTGACCAGAAAGTAGCGGATGCGCGACATCAGGTACTTCTGATCGTAGGGTTTTACGATGAAGTTGTCGGCGCCCGACGCCAGGCCGTGCACCACGTCTCGGGCGTCGGCCAGAGATGTCACCAGAATCACTGGAATGCCTTGGGTCGCAGGGGTGTTTTTCAGCCGGCGGCATAACTCATAGCCATCCATCTCGGGCATCACAATGTCGCTGATGACGATGGTCGGCTGCTGCTCGGCCACCATCGCCAGCGCTTCGATGCCGTTGCGCGCGACGCGGACCTTGCAGCCAACGGATTCGAGCATGTATTGCAGTTCGGTGGCCTGGGTTGGGCTGTCCTCGACTATCAGTATGTCGGCGTCGGTGTGCATGGTTTATTCCCTCTTACCTAGCGTGCTGGCGGGCGCTAGTTGTGTGGCGAGCTGGTTGAGCAATAATCCGATGGCTTCCGGGCGCAACACTAGGCGCGCCGCGTGCAGGGCGATGGCGGCCTGCGGCATGGAGTCGACCACCGCGCTGCGAGGTTCCTGGACCAGGGTCAGGGCGCCGGTTTTGTGCAGTTCGGCCAGCCCTTGGGCACCGTCGCGGCCCATGCCGGACAGCTGGATGCCAATGGCCTGCCGGCCGAAGTGTTGGGCCACCGAGCGAAACAGGTAATTGGCCGCCGGGCGGATATGCTCCTCCGGCGGTCCTGGGTGCAGCCGCACGCGGCGCTCGGCGCAGAAGCCCAGGTGCACGCCATCAGGGGCGAGGTAGAGCACCCCCGGGCTGAGGGGCTGGTCTTCTTCGGCAATCATCACCGGCAGTGCCGACAGGCTGGCCAACCAATCGCGAAAGCTCGGCAGAAAGCCTGCGGCGATGTGCTGGACCAAAATCAGCGCCCAGGGCTGTGGCAGCACCAGGTTCTGCAGCAAGGCCTTGATGGCCGCCGGCCCTCCGGCGGAGGCCGCGATGGCAATGAGTTGCGGGACGGCTTGCGCGGTTTGCCTTACCAGCTGCAAGCTGCTCTGTGGTGTGTGGCTGTGACCCGCAACCGGGCTGGGGCCGACAGCTTTGCTCGGGCGTCGGACTATCTTGACCTGGGCCATGTTGCGCAACACCTGCAGCACCTCGGCCATGCGTGCGTCGAAGTCAGCGGCAGTGGTGGCCACGGGTTTTTCCAGCACGGCCAGCGCCCCCGCCTCGAGGGCGCGCATGGCGGTCGAGGTGGAGTAGGGGTCGGCGCTGGCGGTCAACACCACCACCGGCAGGGCGTGTTTTTCGAGTATTCGTGCGGTGGTTTCATAACCGTCCATGCCAGGCATATGCACGTCCATGGTGACTATGTCGGGGCTGTAGCCATCCAGTATCTGCAAGGCTTGCTCACCGCTACTGGCTTCGCGTACCTGATAACCCTCGGCCTCGAATACGGCGCGTAGCTGCACGCGGGTGACCAGCGAGTCGTCGACTATCAATATGCGCATGGCTGCAGTCCTCGGTCAGATCAGTCGACGAATGGCGTCCAGCAGGCTTTCCTGGTCGAAGCCGCTTTTCACCAGATAGGCATTGGCCCCGGCCTCCAGACCGCGCGCGCGGTCTTCGGCCGAGTGCAGGGCGGTTACCAGCACCACGGGCAGATCGGCCAGTTCACGGTCGGCGCGAATCCGGCTGGTCAGGGTGAAACCGTCCAGGCGCGGCATCTCGACATCCGACACCAGCAGATCGAACTGCCCCTGCTTCAGTGCATTCCAGGCCTCCAGCCCGTCGTTGGCGGTGGCCACCTGATAGCCGGCGCCTTCGAGGATGGCCTTGAGCAAGCCCCGCGAGGTGAAGGAGTCTTCGGCGATCAGCAGCCGTTGCGGCGCCACCGCACTGCGCTGCTGACTTTGCTGGCTGAGGCTGGAACCGGCGGTTTCCAGGGCGCTGCGATAGAGATCGGCCGGATGCAGAATAGGCACCAGCTGACCATCGCCGAGCACCGTGGCACCGAGCAGGTTGCGCACCCGCAGCAGTTGCCGGCCGAGGCTTTTGACGGTGATCTCCTGGTCGCCCAGCAACGCCTCAACCAACAGCGCGAAGCGCTCGCCACGCACCTTGAGGACCAGCAGGGTTAATTCGCTGGCGCTCTGTTCGAGGCTGGCCAGGCCGAGCACATCGGCCAGCGGCCAGACTGGCAATACCTCGCCCTCAAGCACCACCGAGGGGCGGTTTTCCAGATTTTTCATCGCGCTGCTGGGCAGCCGCAGGCAGCGTTCGACTGCCAGCGCCGGGATGGCAAACACCCGCTCGGCGTTGCGCACTATCACCGCGCGAAAGGTCGACAGGCTCAGCGGCAGATGCAGGTGAAAGCAGGTGCCCTGGGCCGTGGACTCCAGTTCGATGCGCCCGCCAAGGCGCTCGACCACCTCCAGCACTATGGCCATGCCCAGGCCGCGCCCGGAGAGGTCGGTGATGATGGCGCTGGTGGATAAGCCGGAGACGAAGATCAGCGCGAATGCCTCGCTGTCACTCAGGGCTTGGGCTTGTTCGGCGGTCTGTAGGCCGCTGGCGACGGCGCGGGCCTTCAAGTGCGCCAGGTCGATGCCGTGGCCATCGTCGCTGACGCGTAACTCGAAGCGATCCGCCGACTCTTGCAGCAGCTCCACCTGCAGCCGGCCGACCGGCGCTTTACCGCGCTGCTCACGCTGCGCCGGGGTTTCCAGGCCATGGTCGATGGCGTTGCGCAACAGGTGGGTGAGCACCGTGCGCAATTCGTCGAGAATGCGCTTGTCGACTTGCAGGCTCTCGCCGCGGGTGTGCAGTTCGACGCGTTTGCCGGCTTGGCTGGCGAGGTCTTGCACCATGTCTGGCAAGCCTTCCAGCAGGCTGCTGCCGGAGAGCAGCAGCACCGCTTGCAGCTCGCCAAACAGGGACTCCGAGAGCTGCGTCAGACCTTGGGCCAGATGCTTGCCGGTTTTTTCCAGGCGGGTGGCGCTGAAATGCAGGCGGTCGAGCTGCGCCAGGCTCCAGTCCAGGTAGTCGAGCACGGTTTTCAGGCCGTCGTGGGCACTTTGTGGCAGTTCATCGAGGCCCATGCGTAACGCTTTGAGGGCGCCACCACTGAGCAGACCCTTGCTGCGCTGCGGCTCAAAGGCGGCCGCATGGGCCTTGAGGTTCAGTACATGGGCCTGGGCCTCGAGCTTGTGTTGCAGTAACGCCTCACTCTGAAACAGCAGTGAGTCCAGGCGCTGGGTCGAGACCCGTACCGTGCTTGGGTCCAGCGCCACGGGCGGGGTGCTCGGCGGCGTTTCGGGCAGGCTCACCGTCTCGCCGAGCGCGGCGGCCTCCAGGCTGTCGATCAAAGCGGCTTGTTCATGCTCCTCCAGTGGGTGGCCGGCATGCAGTTTTTGCACGGCTTTCAGGGTGTGTCGGCACAGTTCGACTCGCTCCGGGGTCAGGCTCAGCTGACCGCGGCGCACCACGCCGAGCAAACTTTCCCAGGCATGGCAGAGTCGCTCGATCGGTGCCAGGCCGGCGGCCCGGGAGGCGCCTTTGAGGCTGTGCACCTCGCGAAACAGCGATTCAATCGACTCGCTGCTGGCGCTGGCCTCGCGCCAATTGGCCAGGCCGTCGGCCAATACCCCCAGGCGTTCCTCGGCCTCGACCCGGAAACTGGCCAGTAAGCGTTGCCGCAGGGCCTCGCGATCTAGGCTCATGGTCGGCTCACAGTTTGAACTGACCGGCCAGGCTCTTGAGTTTCAGGCCCAGCTGGTGAAGGTTGCGCGCCGCCAGATCGACCTGTCGGGTGCCGCCGACGTTGTCCTGGCTGGCCTGACGAATGTTCTCCATGGCGCTGCCGATCTGGTCCATGCCGATCATCTGTTGTTGGCTGGTGGCGGCGATCTGCAGGGCGACTTCGCTGGACTCCTCGACGCTGTTGCCCAGGGTACGGATCGCTTCACCGCTGAGTTCGGCGCGCTGATAGCCACTCTCCACGGTCTTGCTGCCTTGTTCGGCCTGCAGCACCGCCTTGCTCATGGCTTTTTGGATCTCGCCGAG
>C687J26845_10001387_pt1 | contig 15002 bp, 11 predicted proteins | sample RifCSPlowO2_12_FD_26845 | JGI IMG/M metagenome (IMG submission 26845)
CTCATCCCTGACCCTTCTCCCGAGTGGAGAAGGGAAGCTCGAGCCACCCCTCTCCCGTTTCCGGGAGAGGGGTCGGGGGTGAGGGCTGCCCACCACCAGTGATACCTGCCCTGATTGCAATGAATTGCGTGAGGCGTGAGGGGTGAGGAGAAGAGGCTGCTCGATTTTCACTTTGCATTCATCACTCATCGCTCATCACTGATTCACTGTGCCTCGTCCCATTTCCGCCACGATCGATCTCGCCGCGCTCAGGCACAACCTCGCGCTCGTGCGGCAGCGCGCGCCACGCTCGCGGGTGTTGGCGGTCATCAAGGCCAACGCCTACGGCCACGGCCTCCTGCGCGCGGCCCGGGCGATGCGCGAGGCCGACGGTTTCGCGCTGCTCGAACTCGACGACGCGGTGCGACTGCGCGAGGCGGGTTATGAACAGCGCATCATGCTGCTCGAAGGCTTCTTCAGTACGCGCGATTTGCCGGGGTTCATCGAGCACAAGCTCGGTGCCGTCATTCACAGCCGCGATCAGATTCGCATGCTTAAGGACTTGCCGGCGGGCAGTGATCTTGACGTCCTGCTCAAGCTCAATACCGGCATGAACCGGCTCGGTTTCGCGTCGGCCGATTTCCCTGATGCGATCGCCGACCTCCAAAGCAATCCTGCGGTCGCTCAAATTACGCTGATGACGCATTTCGCCAATGCCGACGACGCGCGCGGCGTGGCATGGCAGATGACGGAGTTCGAACGCGCTACCCGCGGCCTCGCGTTGCCCCGTAGTCTCGCCAACTCGGCGGCGATCCTGCGCTATCCGCAAACGCATTTCGACTGGGTGCGTCCCGGCATCATGCTCTACGGCTGCTCGCCGTTCCCCGACGAAATCGGCGCTGAACTCGGCCTCAGGCCTGCGATGACGCTGGCGAGCGAACTGATTGCACTCCAGAACCTGAGGCGCGGCGACACCGTCGGCTATGGCGGGATGTTTACCGCGGAGCGCGACATGAAGATCGGAGTCGTCGCCTGCGGCTACGCCGACGGCTACCCGCGCCACGCGCCCAACGGGACGCCGGTCGCGGTCGATGGCAGACTTACCGCTACCGTGGGGCGCGTGTCGATGGACATGCTATGCGTTGATTTGAGCGGGGTGCCGGATGCGGGCGTCGGTTCGCGCGTCGTGCTGTGGGGGGAAGGCAACCCGGTGGAAAACGTGGCCGGCGCCGCGGCCACCGTCGGTTACGAGCTGTTATGCGCGCTTGCGCCGCGCGTACCGGTTGTTGAAAGCAACGGCTGAAAACAAGACGCGCACGGTGTATCATCGGTCGCATATCGGATTCCTGGCCGCCCGGCATGCTCGATCCCACTTCCTCCCCTCCTGGTTCCGCCCCCTCGCCGACATCGAGCGGCGCGCCTGCCGATAATTCAGTGCGGCCCAAACCGCGTCCCGCGGGTGTTGTTCGCTATGGTGTCGCAGTCGGGCTCGTGGTGGTCGCTTTCATGCTGCGGTGGGTGCTTTTCGGTCATCTCGACAATCGATTGCCGTTCGCGTTCTTCCTTCCGGCGGCGATGGTCGCCGCATGGTACGGCGGCATGGGACCCGGGCTGCTCGCCGCGGGGGCCGGCCTGCTGCTGGGCGATTTCTTCTTCCTGCCGGCCCACAGCGCCTTCGGGCCGCTGGGCGATGCCGAGCGCACCGTGATTACGGTCTATGCAATCACCTCAACGCTCGCAGTGATGCTGATCGAGAGCCTGCACGTGAGGATACGCAGGCTCGAGCGCGCGCTGAAAAAAGATTCCGCGGGTCATCAGGACACGGCGGGTTGACCCGGCCGTTGGTCCTCCCGCTGCGGCGCACGCCGCCCCACGCTGTTGCAAATCCTCTCTCACCCCCCTTTGCCAAGGAAGGATGGTACGCGTTACGCGCTGCGCATCTCTGGGGCCGGCCTTCGTTGGGGTAAAATGGCCGCAAAATCCCATCATGGCGAAACCCAAATCCGTTTACGCCTGCACCGAGTGCGGCGGGCAGGCGCTCAAGTGGCAGGGCCAGTGTCCTCACTGCCAGGCGTGGAACACGCTGGTCGAGAGCATCGCCGAGGCCGCGCCTACTGCCAATCGCTTCGGCCTCATCGCCGAGACCGGCAAGCTGCAGCGGCTTTCCGACGTCGAGGCGCGCGAGGAAAGTCGGATTCCAAGCGGTATTCCCGAGTTCGATCGCGTGCTCGGAGGCGGATTGGTTGCCGGTGCGGTGGTGCTGATCGGCGGCGATCCCGGCATCGGCAAATCGACGCTGCTGCTGCAATCGCTGGCGGAGGTCGGCGCCGCTCGCAAGGTGCTCTACGTGAGCGGCGAGGAATCGCCGCAGCAGATCGCGCTGCGCGCGAAGCGCCTCGGCGCCGACACCCGGCACGTGCGCGTGCTTCCCGAAATCAATCTCGAAAAAATCCAGTCGGCGCTCGCGGCGGAAAAACCCGAGATTGCGGTGATCGACTCGATCCAGACGCTGTATTCGGGCGCGCTGCAGTCGGCGCCGGGGTCGGTGGCGCAGGTGCGCGAATGCGCGGCGCAGTTGACGCGCATCGCGAAAACCACCGGCATCACGATCGTGTTCATCGGCCATGTGACCAAGGAAGGCGCGCTCGCCGGCCCGCGAGTGCTCGAGCATATGGTCGACACCGTACTCTATTTCGAAGGCGACACGCATTCGAGTTTTCGCCTCATTCGCGCCTTCAAGAACCGCTACGGCGCGGTGAACGAGCTGGGCGTGTTCGCGATGACCGACAAGGGTTTGAAAGGCGTATCCAACCCGTCGGCGCTGTTTCTGTCGCAGCACGGCGGCGAAGTCGCCGGCTCGTGCGTGATGGTGACGCAGGAGGGCACGCGCCCACTGCTGGTTGAAGTCCAGGCGCTGGTGGACGATGCGCACGCACCCAACCCGCGCCGGCTGTCGGTCGGGCTCGAGCAGAACCGGCTGGCCCTTCTGCTCGCGGTGTTGCATCGGCACGCCGGCATCGCGTGTTTCGACCAGGACGTGTTCGTCAACGCCGTGGGCGGGGTGCGCATCACCGAGCCTGCAGCCGATCTCGCGGTGCTGATGGCGATCGTGTCCTCGCTCCGGAATAAGCCGCTGCCCGCGAAGTTGGTGGTGTTCGGCGAAGTCGGGCTTGCCGGCGAAGTTCGTCCCGTGCAGCGCGGGCAGGAGCGGCTGAAAGAGGCGGCCAAGCTCGGCTTCACACAGGCGCTGATACCCAAGGCCAACAAGCCGAGGCAACCGGTTGCCGGTCTCGAGATTTTTGCCGTGGACCGCGTCGAGGGCGCGGTGGCGCGCCTGCGCGACGCGTTTGCGGTGTAAGCATGGCCCGCGTTAATCCGTACAACGTCGAGCTCGACAAGAACGCGGCAAATTTCACGCCGCTCTCGCCCCTCTCGCTGCTCGCGCGCACCGCTTATGTTTACCCCGGGCGCATCGCGGTGATTCACGGCGACGTTCGGTTCAACTGGTCCGAGGTTTATGCGCGTTGCCGGCGCCTCGCTTCCGCGCTGAAAGCGCGTGGGATCGGCGTCGGCGACACGGTGGCGGCGATGCTACCCAACGTGCCGGAGATGTACGAGGCGCACTTCGGCGTGCCGATGGTGGGCGCGGTGCTCAACACCCTCAACACGCGACTCGACGCCGAGGCGATCGCGTTCATGCTGGAGCACGGTGAGGCAAAGGTGCTCCTCACCGACCGCGAATTTTCCGCCGTCGCTGAACAGGCCCTCCAAATCATCAAGACCAAACCACTGGTAATTGATGTCGATGATCCGGGGTTCGACGGCGGAAAATTAATAGGACAAACGACGTACGAACAATTCATTGCTGGCGGCGATCCGGAATTCGCCTGGCGAATTCCGGATGATGAGTGGGACGCGATCTCGCTCAACTATACGTCGGGCACGACCGGCAACCCGAAAGGTGTCGTTTACCATCACCGCGGCGCTTATCTCAACGCCATCAGCAACATCGTCTCATGGGGCATGCCGCCGCACCCGGTTTACCTATGGACGCTGCCGATGTTCCACTGCAACGGCTGGTGTTTCCCGTGGACCATCGCCGCTGCGGCGGGCACCAATATCTGCCTGCGGCGTGTCGACGCGAAGGTGATCTTCGATTTGATCCGCCGGCACCGCGTCACGCATTACTGCGGCGCGCCGGTCGTGCATAACCTGCTGATCAACGCCCCAGCGGAATGGAAACAGGGCATCGCTCACGCGGTATCGTGCCTGGTGGCGGGCGCGGCGCCACCGGCGGCGGTGATCGAAGGCATGGAGAAAATGGGCTTCAACATGACCCATGTTTACGGGCTTACTGAAACTTACGGCCCGGCGGCGGTGTGCGCGAAACAGGACGAATGGAATGCACTGCCGCTCGAGCAGCGCGCCGAGTTGAACGGCCGGCAAGGCGTGTGGTACCACATGCAACAGGGCATGACAGTGCTCGATCCTGTTAGCATGGACCCCGTGCCATGGGACGGCGAGACCATGGGCGAGGTGATGTTCCGCGGCAACCTTACGATGAAGGGTTATCTCAAGAACCCCAAGGCGACCCAGGAAGCGTTTACGGGCGAATGGTTCCATAGCGGCGATCTTGCCGTCATGCACCCTGACGGCTACGTGAAGATCAAGGATCGCTCCAAGGACGTCATCATTTCGGGTGGCGAGAACATCTCCTCGCTGGAGGTGGAAGATGTGCTCTACCGCCACCCGGCGGTCATGGCAGCGGCGGTGGTCGCCAAGCCCGATCCGAAATGGGGCGAAGTGCCGTGCGCGTTCGTTGAACTCAAGGAAGGCGCGCAGCCGACGGAGCAGGAGATCATCGCGCATTGCCGCGCGCGCATGGCGCACTTCAAGGCGCCGCGGCAGGTGGTATTCGGACCGCTGCCGAAGACCTCGACCGGCAAGATCCAGAAATTCATCCTGCGCGAGCAGGCCAAGTCGGCCTCCGCGATCGGCACTTAACGTCAAGATCAAATTAAGCCGCAGATGAATTCTTCTCAATACCCCTTCTTCTCAATACCCGCTTGACGGGTACTCGAGGGGTACGCCGATAAACGCCGATGAAAATCGAACATCCAAAGCTATGGCGGGCGCAGGGCTCGGAAAGAATATTTTCGCTTGACCTGCGGGGGAGGAGGGTAGAATCTTGCCGTGTTGATGGCATCATGGTGATGCCTGCCTGAGTAGCTACAAAGGAGGAATCTATGATGAGCGAGACAAAGAAGGAAGAAGGTCGCGGAACCTTTGAGTTCTTGAAAAACTGGGGTGATGGCATGACCGGTTGGACAGAGCGATGGGTCCCTGATGCATTTGTCATTGTCATCATTTTGAGCTTTGTCACCTACATCTTCGCAATCATCTGGGGATTCAAGCCGGAGGTTGGTGTTGGTACCCGGGCTTACGAATCGATTCAGGCATGGGGAAGGGGATTCTGGGAATTGCTCGCCTTCGCCATGCAGATGAGTCTGATCATGATGACAGGCTATATTCTGGCCTGCTCCCCTCCTGTCCGGCGGTTGCTCGACGGACTTTCCGGCTGGTCCAATCCTGAAAAACCCTGGCAGGCCATTGTCATTATGTCCCTCTTCTCAATGATCGCGGCCTGGCTCAACTGGGGACTGAGCCTCATTGCAAGTGCTATGTTGGCCCTTTTCGTTGTGAGGAGAAATCCAAAGGTCGATTATCGTTTGCTCGTCGCCGCCGCCTACCTCGGCCTGGGCGCCACCTGGCATGCGGGGCTCTCCGGCTCGGCCACATTGCTCGTGGCCACTCCGGACAACTTCCTGATCAAGGGGAAATTACTCGATACAACCATCCCCGTAGCCGATACGATCTTCCATCCTTTCAACCTGATTCTGACCGTCATCATTATTGCTGCGGTCACCATCCTGATGGCCCTGATGCATCCGAGGCCTGAGAAAGTTTTTGTCGTAAAGCCCGAACTGATGAATCAACTCAAGCTTTACGAAGCCCCTCCTAAACCCACCCAGTGGGCAAGCCCTTCGGAGTGGATGAACTGGTGGCCCGGGTTCAACCTCATCGTCTCCATCGGTGGACTGATATGGTTGGTCTGGCACTTCTCGACTAAAGGCGTGGACCTGAACCTCAATGTGATCAATTTTGCCATGCTCATGCTGGGAATTCTGTTCCACTGGAGGCCCTGGTCATTCCTGAAGGCCACTGAGGATGCAGGGAAGGCAGTTTGGGGAATTGTTATTCAATTTCCCTTCTACGCAGGGATACTCGGGCTCTTTAAATTCACCCTTCTTTCTACGGTATTCACGAAGGCTTTTGTGGCGATCTCGACGCCACAGACCTTTCCCCTTTTCCTCTACTGGTACGGAGGACTTCTCAACTATCTCATTCCATCCGGAGGCGGCGAGTGGGCAGTGGTGGCGCCTTATGTTATTCCTGCGGCGAAGGAGTTGGGTGTTGGAATGGGAACGACAATCGTCACCTTCGCCTGGGCGGATATGATGACCGACATGATCCAGCCCTTCTGGGCCATTGCCATGCTGGCTGTGGCGAGGTTACATTTCAGGGATATCATGGGCTATCTGCTCATGGTCTTCTTTGTCTACTTCATCATCACCTCCGTCGCGTTCCTCTTCTTCGTACCCAACTGGTAATCAAGAGGGCCTGTCCCCGATATGGGAGCAGGCCCTGAGGTTTCCGTTTCACGCGTAGTCCACTTAGCAGCCTGTCGGACTTAGCAGCCCGACAGGCTGCTAAAAGCAAAACCGGCTGACAATTCGGAAAAAACCATCCGAAGCAGCGGAATATGAGGAAAAGCAGGAGTGAATTCACGTATCCGGCATCCTTGTTTGCATTTCTTTCGGCGCCGGTTTTGCATTAGGAGTTTGTCGATGCCAAGTCCGACAAACTCCTAGCGAACTTGTCGTGCTGAGCCCACCGGAGGTTGCGGCGCGGATGGCGTCCCTTCGTTCTCGACCGAAAGACAGATGGAATTCACCTTAAGCGAAGAGCAGAAGGCCTTTCAGGACTCGGTGCGTGCGTTCGCGCGGCGCGAGCTCGAGGCGGGTGCGCTCAAGCGCGCGCATTCCGAGGAGTATCCGCGCGAAGTCGCGAAGAAGATGGCGGGCGCGGGACTGCTCGGCATCACGATCCCCGAAGCAGACGGCGGGCAGGGCGGCACGCTCATGGACGCGGTGCTGGCAATCGAGCAGGTGGCGCTCGCGTGCCCGCGCAGTGCCGACCTGATACAGGAAGGAAATTTCGGCGCCATCCGCGTGCTCGCGCGATTTGCGACGGACGATCAGAAGCAGCGGTTTCTTGCCCCGCTCCTGAGTGGCGATGAAATCATCGCGGTCGCCATGACCGAACCGGAGGCCGGTTCCGCAACGACCGACCTCGCAACGAGCGCAACACCTGACGGCGCCGGCTTCCGCGTGAGCGGCACCAAAGTGTTCCCGAACCCGCACGCGGACCAGTATCTCGTATACGTGCGCTACGGGCCGGGGGTGGACGGCATCGGCTCGGTGATGATCCGGCGCGGCACGCCCGGCTTTGCCATCGGCAGGACCTCGCAGTTCATGTCGGGCGCGCACTGGGGGCCGCTCTATTTCGACAAAGTCTACGTGCCTCCCGAGGATGTGCTGTTGGGGCAGGGTGGTTTCAAGAAACAGATCGCGGGTTTCAACGTCGAGCGCATCGGCAACGCCAGCCGCTCGCTCGCTTTCGGTCGCTACTGCTTCAATGCCGCGCGCGATTACGCGCTTACCCGCAAACAGTTCGGCCGGCTGCTGTGTGAATTCCAGGGCTTGCAGTGGAAATTCGCCGACATGAAGGTAAAGCTCGATGCCGCCCAATTGCTCCTGTATCGTGCGGCGACCAACGCGGATCGGGGCTTCCCCGCGGCGGATGAGACGACGATTGCGAAGCTGATGTGCAATCAGGTCGGTTTCGAGGTCGCGAACGAGGCGTTGCAGGTGATGGGCGGTCTCGGCTATACGCAGGAGACGCTGGTCGAATATTGCCTGCGCCGCACGCGTGGCTGGATGATCGCCGGCGGCTCGATCGAGATGATGAAGAACCGGCTTGCCGAAATCATCTTCGAGCGCCGCTTCCCGCAGCGCCCGCCGCGGGAAAAAAAGTGAACGAGTGAACAGGTGAACGAGTGAACGAGCAAAAGATTCCCTCTCCCCCGTCACCGGGGGAGAGCCTGCGCAGCAGGCGAGGGGGCCGGGCCAGGGTGAGGGGGTTCACTCATTCACCCGTTCACTCGTTCACCTCGATGTTTGCATTCGCTGTTGCCCCGATTTTGAGATAGGACCTTGCGAATCATTATGAGTGTCGCACTCCTAATACACGACGGCATCGCCACCGTCACCCTCAATCGCCCGGACAAGCTCAATGCGCTGACCGACGAGATGTATGCGCGGCTCATCGCGGTTTTCGCCGAGTTGGCGGGTGACGAGTCGGCGCGCGCGGTGGTGCTCACGGGAGCGGGTCGCGGCTTCTGCTCCGGCAGCGACGTGGGCGGTATGCTCAAGACCGACATGGTTGAAGGCCGCAGGCGCTTGCAGCAACGTCATCATCGCATGATCCAGTCGATTGCGTACCTGGAAAAGCCGGTGATCGCCGCAGTGCGGGGCCCGGTGGCGGGCATTGGATTTTCGATCGCGCTCGCGTGCGACCTGATCGTCGCTTCCGAAACCGCGCGCTTTTCGCAGATCTTCAAGAATATCGGGCTCATCCCGGACGGCGGGTCGGTGTTTTTCCTCACCCAATACCTCGGTATCGCTCGCGCCAAGGAACTGGTCTATACGGCGCGCATGCTGCCCGCGCAGGAAGCGAAAGAATGGGGCATCGTCTCGCGCGTCGTGACGGACGGCGAGCTGGAAACTGCGGCGACCGGACTCGCCGCGGAGCTCGCGAGTTCGGCGACCTACGCGCTGGGGCTCGCCAAGAAAATGTTTCAGGCGATGTACGTGCCGACGCTGGAGATGCTGCTAGAGACCGAGAGCCTGAGCCAGAGCCTGGCGCGGCTGACGGAAGATCACCGCGAGGGCGTCACCGCGTTCCGCGATAAGCGCAAGCCGAAATTCACCGGCCGGTGACGGCGACTCGAGTGATGAGTGATGAGTGATGAGTGATGAGTGATGAGCGGAGATCGGCGGGGGAGCGGGAGCGCGGGAAAGCGTGAGCGGGTAAGGCGGGGATTCTCGCCACTCACGACCTCGCGCTCTCACGATCTCGCGATTTGCAGTCGCTGCAATGTGAAACGCACAATGAACCCGCTCGCCGGAATGTTCTGCTTGGTGGCGTGGCTCGCCGCCGGCACTGTGCACGCGCAACAGGCTCCGAGCGGCGCAGGTTATCCGTCGAAGCCGCTCAAGATGGTGATGCCGTTCCCGGCCGGTGGACCGACGGACATCCTCGGGCGCTTGTTGGGGCAGAAGCTCACCGACGCGTGGGGCCAGAACGTCATCATCGACAATCGCCCCGGGGGCGGGGGCATGATCGGCGGCGCGGTGGCGGCGAAATCGCCCGCGGACGGCTACACGCTGTTTCTGGGCGGCATCACGACGCTGGTGATCGCGCCGTTTGTGCAGAAGAGCATGCCGTACGATCCGATCCGCGATTTTCAGCCGGTGACGCAGACGACGATACAACCGATACTGTTGATGGTGCATCCGTCGCTGCCGGTCAGGACCCTCAAGGAATTTCTGGCGCTGGTGCGGGCGCGGCCCGGCGAAGTGAATTACGCGTCCTCCGGCCCCGGCGGCTCGGGCCATCTGGCGGGAGAACTCTTCCGCAGCGTGACGCGGACCAACATCGTGCATGTGCCGTATCGCGGCGCGCCGCCGGCGCTGACTGACCTGATCAGCGGGCAGGTGCAAGTAATGTTCGGCACGATGCTCGCCGCCGTGCCGCAGGTGCGCAACGGCAAGATCCGCGCCGTGGCGATCACCGGCCCGCAGCGCTCGGGCGCGGTGCCCGAGGTGCCGACGTTCGCCGAAGCCGGCGTGCCCGGCTATGACGCGAGTTCATGGAACGGAATTCTTGTGCCCACGGGCACGCCGCGCGTCATCATCGAGCGACTGCACGGCGAACTGGCGAAGATCTTGCGCATGCCCAACGTGTTCGACCGGCTCGCGAGCGACGGGCCGGTTGCCGTCGGCAACACGCCCGAGGAATTCGCCGCTTTCATCAAGACCGAGCAGGCAAAATGGGGCAAGGTCATCCGCGAGGCCAATGTCCGCATCGAGTGATGATTTTGTTGGGAACACGGTTTGCGTGACTGGTCCTTGCCCTCACCCCGGCCCTCTCCCGCCCGGGCGGGAGAGGGAGGTTCCCTCGCCCCGCTTGCGGGGAGAGGGTTAGGGTGAGGGGTGTGACTTCGACCACGAGCCTGTGCCGGGCATTATTTTCGCCGCGCTCCGTCGCTTTGGTCGGAGCGTCGGCCGATGTGCGCAAGAACAATTCACGCCCGCAGCGTTTTTTGCGCAGCCATGGTTACGCGGGGCGAATATTGCCGATCAATCCCAGGCACAAAGAGATTTTTGGCGAGACCACCTATCCCGATCTGCGCTCGGCGCCCGGTCCGATCGATCACGCGTTTATCATGGTACCGGCGCCGGCCGTGCCGGAAATCGTCATGCAATGCTGCGAGCTGAGAATTCCGGTCGCCACCATTTTCAGCGCGGGATTCGCCGAATTGGGAGAAGAGGGCCTCAAGCGCCAGCGCGATATGGTCGCCACGGCGCGCGCGGCGGGGGTACGCCTCCTCGGACCCAACTGCATGGGCCTCATCAACGTACACGGCAAGACTGCGTTGTCGGTGAATGCGGTGCTCGAGCGCGAGCAGTTTCGGGCCGGGCCGCTGAGTGTCGTCTCGCAAAGCGGCAGCACATTGGGAACGCTGCTCTCGCGGGCCCAGGCCCGTGGACTGGGCTTCTCGAAGCTCGTTTCGGTAGGCAACGAGTGCGATCTCGGGGTTGGCGAAATCGCGGATTTTCTGGCAGACGATCCGGACACGGGGGCAATCCTGCTGTTCCTGGAGACGTTCCGGGATTCGAAGCTGCTTGCGGCGGCGGCGCGCCGTGCCTTCGCCGCCGGGAAACCGGTCATCGCCTATAAGCTGGGCCGCTCGGAGGTCGGGCGTCTCGCCGCTGCTTCGCATACCGGCGCCATGGTTGGAACGGACGAACTCGCAAGCGCTTTTTTCAGTGCGAACGGCATCATGCGTGTGGACATGCTTGAAAGCTTGTTCGAACTGCCGCAACTCGTGCGGGCGCAGAAGCCGCCGGTGCGGCGGCGGGTGGCAGTTCTCACGGGTACGGGAGGCGCGGCGGCGATGGTCGCGGATCGCCTGGGCCTGTTGGGGGCGGAGGTCGTGCCGCCGCCGCCGGCGCTCATTGCGGAACTGCGGGGCAAAGACCTTCCCATCAACGACGCGCCGATCACCGACATCCCGATGGGCAGGAGCGAGGGTGGGGCGTATACGGCGATCCTGTCGGCTCTCCTCGCGTCCGATCACTGCGATGCGGTCGTCTCGGTGATTGGCTCGAGTTCCCAGGACCCTAAGACCCTCGTCGATCGGTTGCTCAAGGCCGAGGCGCGGGACAGAAAACCGCTCGCCGTGTTTCTCGCGCCGCGCGCCGATGACGGGCTGCTATTTCTGCAGACGCACGGCATCGCGGGTTTCCGCACGCCGGAGTCGTGCGCAGATGCGGTGAACGCCTATCTCAACTGGCGCGGTCCCGCGCCTCAGGAGCCGTCTCCGCCGGACGAGCTGGCCGCGGCCGAAGCATTGGCGACAGCCGCGCGCGGGGTGCGCCTGAACGAATACGATGCATGTGCATTGTTTGCCGCGCTCGGCATCGCGCAAGCGCAGAGTGTGGTCGTCGCGGATTCCGGCCAGAGCGTCGCAATCGATTTCCCCGTGGCGGTGAAGCTGCTGTCGCCGGACATTCCGCACAAAAGCGATGCGGGCATGGTCGAGCTCGATGTATCCAGCGCGGCCAACTTGCGGAGCGCGGTCCAACTCATGCTGAATCAGGCCCGGAAGCGCTTTCCGCAGGCGCGCCTTGACGGCGTGCTGGTGCAGCGCATGCAGCGTGGCCTAGCAGAGGTGATCATCGGCTACCGGCGGGACCCGGAGGTGGGGCCTATAGTGTTGCTTGGGATGGGCGGCATCATGGCCGAACTGAAGCGGAGTTATTGCCTGCGGCTTGCGCCTGTCAGTCTGAACACCGCTATGGAGATGATCGAGGAAGTTCCGGAACTTGCGATCCTGCGCGGTTTTCGGAATCTGCCGCGAGGGGATTGCACCGCGCTCGCGCGCGCCATCCGCGCCATGTCGCTACTGGCTTGTGTGACAAGTCGCGTGGTCAGCGAAGCGGAAATCAATCCGCTGATCGTCAGGGAAGAGGGTAAGGGCGTAGTGGCAGTCGATGGGCTGGTCGTCTTTGAGTGAATGCACAGAAAAGAGCGCGACATATGGACACAGCGAACGCAAGCGTTGACAAACTGAGCAGAGGAGCGAGCCGCAGGCTTGCCGATCACGTTGCCAGCACGCGTTACGAGTCGCTGCCGCCGGAGGTGATCCACGCATTCAAGCGCGCGCTGCTCGATTACCTGACCTGTGCTGTGGCTGGGTCGCGCCAGGACGAGTCCCGAACGCTGCTCGACTACTTCAGTGAGTGGGACAAGTCGGGAGAGGCGGCGGTTGTCGGCAGCAAGGCGCGGCTCGCGTGTCCCAACGCCGCGTTCGTCAATGGCACGAGCACGCACAGTCTCGACTTCGACGATGGACTCACTCGAGGCTCGGTGCACCCGGCAGGCGCCGTATTTCCCTCGCTGCTCGCGATCGCCGAGAAAATCGGGGCGTCACCGCAGGAATTGATCACCGCCGGCATTGCAGCCTACGACGTGACGCTGCGTATCGCATCTGCCATGCATCCCGCCTCGCAGCGCCGGGGCTTCCACAACACGCCGACTGCGGGGGTGTTTGGCGCTGCCGCGGGAGCATCGCTGCTCTTTAAGCTGGATGCGGATGCCACACTCAATGCGCTGGGCCTCGCCGGAAGCTTCGCCGGGGGACTGCGTGAATACGTCGAAGAGGGCGCGCAGGTCAAACGCATCCACCCTGGAAAAGCGGCGCGCGACGGCATCACCTGCGCCGAGTTTGCGCGGCGCGGGCTTACGGGGCCGCACAAAGTGCTGGAGGGCCGTAATGGCTTATTCCAGGTGACCGCCGACGGCGTGGTGGACTGGGACTGCCTGTTGGGTGGCCTGGGCGAGCGCTTCGAAATCACCAATGTCTATTTCAAGCCTTATCCCGCCTGCCGGCATTTCCATGCAGCCCTCGATGCGGTGCGGGAATTGCGCAATCGTGAAGGCGTCAGACTCGACGATATCGCCAAGGTGGATGTCGGCATGTACGAGGTCGGCGTCCGCGGTCATGATCATCGGCACGCTTACAACCTGCTCGATGCGCAGATGAGCGCTCCGGTGAGCACGGCGCTTGCGCTGGTCTACGGCGATGTGACGGCGACCACCTACGACCGGGCCAATCTGGAGCGCGCGGAGGTGCGGCGCCTGATCGACGCGACGAACGTCTACATCGACCCCGAATGCGACCGGATTTACCCGGGGCGCCGGGGCGGGGTGGCGCGGCTCACGCTCAAAAACGGCACTACGCTCGAGAAGCGCGTGCTCGATCCCAAGGGAGAGGGCGAGAACCAGATGACCGACGAGGACCTCGCGCACAAGTTTCGCTCCAACTGCGAACCCATCATCGGCAAAGCCCGTTGCGACGAGCTGCTCGACACCGTCTGGCGGCTGGAGCAGGCGCAGGATCTTCAAGCGTTCTTCAGGTGGTAGGAGCACCCCGCATTGTGGACAGCGGCGGCGGCGCGCCTGTTTCTCCGGGCGCGACGATCGGCTAAAATAGCGCTTTCCCGCATTCATCCCCGCACGATATCCCACGCAAGGAGAGTGAATGAAAGTCCTGGTAACCGTTAAACGCGTGATCGACCCGTACGTGAAGGTGCGCGTCAAGTCCGACGGCAGCGGCGTCGAAACCGCCAACGTCAAGATGACAATGAACCCGTTCTGCGAGATTGCGGTCGAGCAGGCAATCCGCATGAAGGAAGCCGGCGTGGTGTCCGAGATCGTGGCGGTTTCCATCGGCGCCCAACAGTGCCAGGAGACGCTGCGCACGGCGCTGGCGATGGGCGCCGACCGCGGCATTCTGGTCGAGACCGGTGCGGAAATGCAGCCGCTCGCGGTCGCCAAGGTGCTGAAGGCCATTGTGGCGAAGGAGCAGCCGAAACTGGTCATCGTGGGCAAGCAGGCGATCGACGACGATTCCAATCAGACAGGCCAGATGCTGGCGGCGCTGCTCGGCTGGCCGCAGGCGGCTTTTGCCTCGGGCATCGTCATCAACGGCGAGTCCGCCGATGTGACGCGCGAGATCGATGGCGGGCTGGAAAAGCTTACAGTGAAGCTGCCGGCGGTGGTGACAGCCGATCTGCGGCTTAACGAGCCGCGTTACGTCACGCTGCCCAACATCATGAAGGCGAAAAAGAAGCCGATGGAAACCGTGAAGCCCGAGGCGCTCGGCGTCGATGTCGCGCCACGGCTCAAAACCCTTAAGATGCAGGAGCCGGCGCGGCGCGGGGCGGGCGTCAAGGTGGCGGATGTGAAAGAGCTGGTGGCAAAGCTGAAGAACGAAGCGAGGGTGATATAAGAGCGGTGACTCGCGACTAGGATCCATCTCAAAAATGGCTGTGCGCCACGACCGCCTTTGTCGTTCCCGTGAAAACGGGAACCCATGTGACAGTTCACGCAAGACGACGCGCGGTATGGATTCCCGATTTCTCGGGAATGACACGGTTTTTGAGATGGCTTCTAGTACTATAACTAATTAATTACGAAACATAATGGCGACGCAGCTTTCGATCCGCATCCTGGCGAGTAAACGTCCACTCGATGCCGCGTCGTTCGGCGTT
>C687J26845_10001401_pt1 | contig 14930 bp, 16 predicted proteins | sample RifCSPlowO2_12_FD_26845 | JGI IMG/M metagenome (IMG submission 26845)
GCCCGTCTTTTTCGATGCGAGGCCGCGAAAGGCCTCTACAGCCACGCTTACATGTCGTAGGCCGACTCCCCGTGGGAGTTGATATCCAGCCCCTGACGTTCTTCTTCTTCGCTGACCCGCAGGCCGACAAGTAGATCGGCGATCTTGAAGGATATGTACGCCACCACGCCGGTCCAGACCAACACCAGCCCCACAGCTTTGAATTGAATCCAGAGCTGTTCGCCGATGCTCGAATAACCGGTCTTCATAGTGACCCAGTCGGTGACGAAGCCCGGTCCGCCCAGACTGGGCGAGTTGAACACGCCGGTCAACAATGCGCCGAGTATCCCGCCCACCGCGTGGATGCCGAAACAGTCCAATGCATCGTCCGCGCCCAGGAGCTTCTTCAGGCCGGATACCCCCCACAGGCACACTGCGCCCGCGAGCAGTCCGATCACGAATGCACCCGGAATGCCGACGTTGCCTGCGGCCGGCGTAATCGCCACCAGGCCTGCCACCGCGCCGGAAGCGGCACCCAGCATGGACGGCTTGCCCTTGAACACCCACTCCATAAACGTCCAGGACAGCACCGCACACGCAGTGGCGAGGAAGGTATTCATGAACGCAAGCGCCGCCGTGCNGTTCGCCTCAAGCGCCGAACCCGCGTTGAACCCGAACCAGCCCACCCACAGCAGAGCAGCGCCGATCATGGTCATGGTGAGGCTGTGCGGTTTCATGGCTTCCCTGCCGTAGCCGACGCGCTTGCCGACCATGTAGGCGCCCACCAGGCCCGCGACGCCGGCGTTGATGTGCACCACCGTGCCGCCGGCAAAGTCGAGGGCGCCCCACTGCCAGATCAGGCCGGCTTTTGCGGTCATCGCATCCACGACTTTGGGATCGGTGAACGCATCCGGCCCGGGGAAGAACCAGACCATGTGCGCGACCGGCACGTAGCTGAAGGTGAACCACAGCACCATGAAGATCAGGACTGCGGAGAACTTGATGCGCTCGGCGACCGAGCCCAGTATCAGCGCGCAGGTGATCGCGGCAAAGGTTGCCTGGAAGGCCACGAAGACCAGNTCCGGNATCGGCGTGTTCTTGCTGAANGTCCCCGCCATCGCGAACTCGCCCTTCACCGGGTCGAACGTGCCGTTCAGGAACAGCCGGTCCAGGCCGCCGANGATCGAGTTNCCCTCCGTGAAAGCCATGCTGTAGCCATANATGCTCCACAGCACGGTGATCAGCGAGAAGGTCACGAACACCTGCATCAGCACCGAGAGCATGTTCTTGCTGCGCACCAGACCGCCGTAGAACAAGGCGAGGGCTGGAACGCTCATCATCAGCACGAGTGCGGTACATGTCAGCAACCAGGCCACGTCGCCCTTGTTCGGCACCGGGGCCGCGGTGGCACTGGGTGCAACGGCGGCACCCGCGGGCGCTGCGGCTGGTGCCGCCGCGGGTTTGGCTTCCGCGGCCGGCTGAGCGGGCTTGTCCTGTGCAAGCGTCGCGCCCGGCAGCGCGAATGCGCCGAACAGGACGAGCAGTGCGAGTAGTTTCTTCATCGCGGGGCTCCTTAGATGGCGCTCGAACCGGTCTCGCCGGTTCGTATGCGCACGACTTGTTGCAAATCGAAGACAAAAATTTTGCCGTCCCCGATCTTGCCGGTATTGGCAGATTTCTCGATCGCTTCGATCACCTGGTCCAGGACCTCGTCCTTGATTGCCGCCTCGATCTTGATCTTGGGCAGGAAATCGACCACGTATTCCGCACCCCGGTAAAGCTCGGTGTGCCCTTTCTGGCGCCCAAAACCCTTGACCTCGGTGACGGTGATCCCTGAAACGCCGACCGCCGACAGGGCTTCGCGCACCTCGTCGAGCTTGAACGGCTTGATAATGGCTGTAACNAGTTTCATACAGGCTCCCAGTAGTGAAGCGCCGGCAGCGCGTTGCGCCGCCCNGCCGGTCGCGATGATCTAGAAAGTCTTGCCAAGTGACAGAACGACGGTTGTTCCGCGCGGGTCGATGAATTTCAAACCGTTCGCCTGCGCCCCGTTCATGGCACGCCAGAGTTCGGTGTTCGCATTTGTGGCGATGACGGCGGCACCGAAGAGAAAGCCGCCATATTCCTTGGTCAGGCCGATCTTGTAGTCGGTATAGTCAAGCTTGCCGANATTCTTGATTCCCTGATGGCCCAGGTGCAGGCCCAGCGTAAGCTTGTCTCCCAAATCGACGTTGTAGGCGAGGTCGAGGTAGCCCGACCCCTTGGAGCCGCCTGGAGTCGCCGAGAAGCAGTTGGTCGTAACTGCGCCGCTGCTGCTCAATCCGCACACCCCGCCCATCGTCGCCGTCTTCATGCCGAAGAAATCCGAGAGCGTGTGCGAGTACTTCGCCGTGAAACTGCCGTAGCTAAGCGCGCCGTAGAGCTCGGTGTTGTTGTACTTATCTTGGCCTGGATTGTTGAATTTCGCGCCCGGATACCAGTAGTAGAGCAGGCCGATGTCGGCGGTAGTATCCTTTGCGACGTCGAACTTGTAGCCACCGTACAAGTCCAATTCGAGGCCCGCGCCATTCGCATAGACATTGTTTGTCACGTTCGAGGCCCAAGTTCCGAGATACACGCCGCTTGAATGCGCATAATCGAAACCGGCTTGGACCGCTGGCAACTTGAAGGTCTGCGAAATGCCACGGAACCGGTAGTCGCTGACCAGCGTGGCGTTGCCGGTGTAAGTGTGTTCCGGCGTCGGCGCGGCGGCAGGAGCGGTTTGCGCTTTGGCCATGCCTGGGAGCGCGAACAGGCCGGAGATGACAGAAGCGAGAAGCACTTTTTTCATGGCTGTACCTTTCATGGTTGAGAAGACGAACGACGCTCTTACTGCACATGGCATGCCAGGTTTTTTTTCTATGATAATCAGCATGTTGAAATTTGTCGTCCATCGGGCAGGCGCTTCGACGCCCCAAGGCGGTGCACTGAACCCGGCGTTCTGCACCGTCCGTGCCCGACCGGGTCATAGCGAGACGGTACCGGCAGGTCGGTGATTTTCGCTGTGATAGACTTTGCCGCCCAGAGGTATTCCGATGCCCCAAAATCGAATTTTCGACGACATCAGCGCCCGTGTGAGCCAAGTTCTGGCCAAGAGTCCGGCCAAGGACATCGAGAAGAATCTGCGCGCAATGCTCTCCGGAGCCTTTTCCCGGCTCGACCTGGTGACGCGAGAGGAGTTTGATGTGCAGGCGAAGCTACTCGCACGCNCGCGCGAGAAGCTGGTCGCGCTCGAAGCGCGCATCACCGAGTTGGAAAAGACCNCGCAGNCGGAAGCTTAGCCGGGCCGGTCAACCCGCNCCGCAGGGCGTGCGTTGATCGCATTGTCCTTCGTCCCGATGACCTCGTCGTCGGCGCATGTCCCTCGCAGTGTTGCACAGCCGGGCTCTGGTCGGCATGGACGCGCCGTCGGTCACGGTCGAAGTCCATCTGGCCAACGGATTGCCCTCCTTCACCATCGTCGGGTTGCCCGAAACCGAGGTGAAGGAAAGCCGCGACCGCGTGCGTGCGGCGCTGGCCAACTGCCGTTTCGAATTTCCCGCGCGGCGGGTGACGGTCAACCTCGCGCCGGCGGAACTGCCCAAGGAAGGAGGACGCTTCGATCTGCCGATCGCGCTGGGCATTCTGGCCGCCTCGGGACAGATACCGTCCGAAGGCTTGCGCGGCCACGAATTCGCAGGCGAGCTTTCGCTCTCCGGCGAGTTGCGGCCGGTGCGCGGGGCGCTGGCCATGACCTTGGGGTCGGCGAAATCCGGCCGCAGCTTCGTGCTTCCGCGCGAGAGCGCCGGTGAGGGTAGCCTCGCCGCCGGTGCGCGCGTCCTGGCTGCGGGATCGCTGTTGGAGGTGTGTGCCCACTTGGCTGGAGACGGGCAGCTGCAGGGCACGGTTAGAGCGCCATGCCCCGCCGCGTCCGACTATCCCGACCTCAGCGACGTCAAAGGGCAGGCGCAGGTCAAGCGGGCCCTGGAAGTGGCCGCCGCCGGCGGTCACAGCGTGCTGATGACCGGACCGCCCGGTACCGGCAAATCGATGCTCGCCGCACGCTTTCCCGGGCTGCTGCCCGAGATGGGCGAGCAGGAAGCGCTCGAATCGGCCGCCATCCAGTCGCTCGCCAGCGGCGGATTCCGGATCGATAACTGGAAGCGCAGGCCGTTTCGCGCTCCGCACCACTCGGCCTCGAGCGTCGCGCTGGTGGGCGGGGGCGGCGATCCGCGGCCGGGTGAGATTTCGCTTGCGCACAACGGCGTGCTGTTTCTCGACGAACTCCCCGAATTCGGGCGCAGGGTGCTTGAGACGCTGCGCGAACCGCTGGAGTCCGGCCGCATTGCCATATCGCGGGCGGCGCGCCAGGCGGAATTCCCGGCGCGCTTTCAACTGGTCGCGGCGATGAATCCCTGCAACTGCGGCTACTTGGGGCACTACAACGGCCGCTGCCGCTGCACGCCCGATCAGATCGCGCGTTACCGCAGTAAGATCTCGGGCCCGTTGCTTGATCGCATCGATATTCGAATCGATGTGCCAGGGCTGCGACCGGAGGACTTGCAACTTGCCGCGCGGGGCGAATCAAGCGCAACGGTCCGTGGGCGCGTCGTCGAGGCACGCGATCGCGCGCTCAGGCGTCAAGGCAAGGCGAACGCAGAACTGACGACGCGCGATATCGACAAATTCTGCCTACCGGACGAAGACGGCGCGTTGCTGCTCAGGCAGGCGATCAGCCGACTGACGCTCTCAGCACGTGCTTACCATCGAATTCTCGCGGTTGCGCGCACGATCGCGGATCTTGCGGGTATGGAACGCATTGGCGCGGCGCAGGTGGCCGAAGCGATCCAGTACCGCAGAGCGGGTTTGGCAGATCACTAGCGTAACTTTTGCGACTCGCGGCAAAACGGGTGGTANTCGTGCGTTGGAACGCTGGGAGCGTTCGATGATGCGGCCCAGACACAAGCTTGATACCGCCACAATTCGCCTTCGGTGATGTCCGAGTAACGCTCATACGGCATGTCGTGCGATGGTGATGGTACTGGTCTGCCCGAGGCGGAGCGGATCCGACTTTCTGGTTGGATCGGCAGGGCCCCAGCCTATGCGCGCCCACTCCCTCCAGCGATGTCGTTGCGGATACGGGTGCCGCGATCGATCGTCGTCGCTGGAACGGATCATCTGGTCCAATCGTATGGAAGACCAGACAATACGTCAAGGATGGTATAATTTGCTTTTTGATGGAGGCTGCATGAAGCCCCTGAAGCGTGGGCCAATGCCCTATTATCACCAGATCGAGGCCATTCTCCGCGAAAAGATGGCGAGCGGGGAACTGGCCGCAGGCAGCCGTGTCGCGTCGGAGGAAGAGTTCTGCAAGATGTTCCAAGTAAGCCGTGCAACGGTGCGGCAGGCATTGCAAACCTTGGAGCGCGATGGATTGCTACGGCGTGAGCCCGGGCGAGGTACTTTTGTAGAAGAGGCGGCCCGGGCGGTGCCCGACCTGAAGATGACCTGCCTGCTGGAAGACCTTATCGCCCTGGGGATTCCGGCAGAAACGAGGGTGTCGGAGGCCGGCCTGGTCCCGGCGTCTCCCGCGGCGGTCAAAGCCCTGGCGCTCACTCCCGGCGAGGAGGTGTTCTCCTTTCTGCGCGTCGTGGCCATCGAAGGCAAGCCATTCTCGGTTACCCGGGTCTTCTTACCGCCAGCGATCGGCACCAAGCTTGCGCCGAAAGACCTGACGGCCCAGCACTTCCTGCGAACCCTATCGCGCAAGTGCCGTGTCGAGGTGGTAGAAGCGGACCAAGTCATCGAAGCAATGATGGCCGATACCAGCCAAGCTTTCCTTCTAGGAGTCAACGCCGGCACGGCGCTGCTGTCAGTCACGCGGACGTCCTATGCGCGAGGCCGCCAACCCGTCGAGCACGGCGTCACCCTCTACCGCGGTGATCGGGCGCGCTTTTTTATTTCCCAACGCCAACGTGCGGCAAGATCCGATGACTGGGTTCTTGCGACGCGCGGCGCGCGCGGAATCGAAGAGCCGCGAGCGGCCACCTCGCATTAAGAGCCCCACCAAATTCTGGAGCGAATCAACGTCCCTGCGGAAAAAGCTGCGCCCCGGGCTGACGCGCGCGCTGAGACCGATCTGGGGCCGATCGCTACCGCCAGCACCTGCGAATTGTTCCGCGATCAGGCGATAACAAATGATCGTCGTCAGGACTTGTCTATCTTTCACCAAGGAGGAGGTCATTCATGCCGCAAGCCGCGCAAGTCACTCGAGCGGAATTCGTCACCCGAACGGAATTCGATCGGTTCGTAGTTCTGTTCGACCGTCTCGCCCAGGCGACCGATGCATGGATCGAGCAAACGCCGAAAGACAAGCTTGATTGGGTTCCAGTCGACAACCCCAATGTCCGCTTCGGCGATCGCGTTTCCTTGGTCACTATCAAGAGCCTCTACACCCATGTTGCAGTCGAGGAGTATCACCGAATGCGCTTCCTCAAGGACTGCGACGACGGCGCGACCGTCCCGATTCCGAAAGATCCGGCGCTGGCCGCAAGACTTGTGAACGGAGACCTTGTTCGCGAGGCTGCAATTGCGCATGAGGAAGCCATGACAACCCTGCGCTCCTTCACTGACGCCCAGTTGCAGAAAACGGTCCGTTTTTCTGGCCGTACGTGGACGATGATGGAGTTCCTCTGGGCCATGTATGCGCACCGCGCCTATCATCTAGGCAATATCGACATTTACTTGCGGCAGTCGGACACCCCGGCGCCGAATTTCTTCAACTCCATACCAGCGGCGAATTGATGGCCATAGATATGCACGCGCACTACCTGCCGCAAGCGCTCGCCGAGCACTTGCGGCTGCGGCGGGTCGCGCCGCGCATTGAGACGCTGCCGGACGGTACGGAGCGCTTGCACCTGCCGATCGGCATCTTGTCATTCTCCGCCGCGTACGTGGACATGCCGGCGCGCATTGCCTTCCTGGATCAGGTCGGTGTGCAGCGCCAGCTACTTTCGCTGGGGGGGTTGCTAGGCATCCACAGTCTGCCGCTGGCCGAGGCCGCTCCTCTTACCCGTGCTTTCAATGACGACCTTGGTGGCCTTTGCCGGCGTTATCCGGACCGTTTTCTGGGGCTGGCGGCACTGCCTCTGGCCGACTCGGCGGCAGCGGTTTCGGAGTTCCGACGAGCGCGGCGCGAACTCGGTTTGATCGGCGCCATCCTGCCGGTCAACGCCTTTGTCACCGTGGCCGAGGCCGAGAAGCTGGGTCCCGTGTTCGCGGCCGCCAATGAGCTCGGTGGCCATGTTTTCGTTCATCCCGGCCGACGTCCCGACGAAGTCCCGAATACCCCGGGAGTGGCGCAGCGCCTGGTGCCTCGCGACAATGACTTGGCACGGCGGGCGCTCGACGTACAGACCAAATTGGCCGACGCGATGATCACCCTGCTTTTTTCCGATTTTCTCGACGCGTATCCGAATGTTTCCGTTCAAGTCGCCAATCTGGGCGGTACGTTGCCGGCGGTAGTCGAGCGGATGGACAACGTGGCCAAGCTACGCGCGCCCGGCGAAGTTCTACCCTCGAGCCGGTTGAGGCGCGTGCATGTGGACTGCGCGTCCCTCGGGCCCCGCGCGATCGAACTCGCTGCAGCGTTCTATGGCGCCGACAGGATCGTCATGGGCTCGGACTGCCCCATTTTCCGCGCGGACTGGACACTTGCGGCCATCCATGAGGCACGGCTCACCGATAACGAGCGCAGCATGGTCCTTACCGGCAATGCTGCGGCGCTGCTCGATCGCCTCGAGGTTCACAGCGGGAAATAGGGATACGCAGGGCGGATATGGTGCGTTGAGCAGGAGTTGCTGCTTTAGGTGTCGTTGCCACGCTCGGTTTTTGTTGGTCGAAGGCGGACGGACGTTCACACGGTGCGACAGCGGTCCCGGCGCGCAGCACGCGCGGCTTGTCAGCGTTCATCGGATTCGGCGACGCTGTGGTACGCCGTCGCGTCGAGTAGGCGGTCGAGATCCGTGGGGTTGTCCGGCCTGATTTTGAACAGCCAGGTTCCGTACGCGTCCTGGTTCAGTGACTCGGGCGCGCTGACCGCCTTCTCGTTGAACGCCACGATCTCGCCCGAGACGGGCGCATGGATGTCTGAGGCGGCTTTCACTGATTCCACCACGGCACATGCCTCGCCCGCGGCCACCTTGCGGCCGACCCGTGGCGGGTCGAGGACGACAACGTCGCCCAAAGCTTCCTGGGCGTGATCGGTGATGCCGACAGTGACCAGGCCGTCGCCGGCCAAGTGCGCCCACTCATGGGAATTCGCGTATTTCAGGTTAGTGGGGATGCTCACTTATTCTCCCTTGATGGGCTGCTGGAACTCGTTTCGAGACGCTGCATCGGGATCTGGCGTCACTCAGTCGACACGGACCCCGGCGCTCTTGACGACTTTCGCCCACTTCGCGACTTCCGAATTCATAAATGCCGCGAACTCCTCCGGTGTGTTGCTGACGAATTCCGCACCGAAAGGGGAAAGTTTTTTCTTTACCTCGGGCAGGCGCGTGATCTTACCGATCTCCGCACTGAGCTTGGCAAGGATGTCCTTTGGGGTACCGCCAGGCGCCACGATCCCGAACCATGGATTGACGTCGAAACCAGCAAAACCGGACTCGGCGACAGTGGGCAGATCCGGCACCGCCTGCGAGCGCTCCTTGCCCGCTACGCCTATCGCCCGCAGTTTGCCGGCGTCAATGTGGCGCCGCACCGCGGCCAATTGAGCGAACATCACCGAAACCTTTCCGCCTACCAGATCAATGACAGCCGGCCCCAGACCCCTGTACGGGACGTGCACCAAATCGACTCCTGCCATGGTCTTGAACAACTCCATGGCGAGGTGCCCCCCGGAGCCGTTTCCGGCGGATGCGTAATTGAGCTGGCCCGGTTTGGATTTGGCGAGTTCGACCAGTTCCTTGACCGAGCGGACGGGAACCGACGGGTGCACCACCAGAACGCTCGGTCCAAATGCCACGAGTGTCACCGGCGCAAAATCTTTCAGTGTGTCGTACGGTAGTTTGGCGTACAAGCTTGGATTGATGGCAAAATCCGGGGGAACCACGAGAAGCGTGTAACCGTCGGGGGCGGCGGTCGCGACCGCGCTGCTTCCAATCGTGATGCCTCCGCCAGTCCGATTCTCGACCACTATCGGCTGCGCCCAGTTTTCGGAGAGCTTCTGGCCGATGACCCGGGCTAGCAGATCTAAGAAACCGCCAGGCGGGGTGGGCACGACAAAGCGAATCGGCTTGCTCGGATAGTCCCGGGCCGCCTCTTGGGCGGCCGCGGACCAAGCCATGCCACCAAGAGCCGCCGCAAGCAGTACGGCACCCACATAACGTTTGGCAATATTCATCGGGCCTCCAAAAAATATGACGAAATCTTACAAAAGTTGTACTAAGAGAACGGGAGGGCAGCTAATGTGCCCTTACAGCGCGAGTGCACTCGCAAGCGGCGATGGCTCGGGCGTCGACATGACGCCATCCTCGATCTCGCGTAGCAGAGACTTGAGCATACGGAAACCGGAGATCGGGTCGCGGTTGTCGGGGTCGGTCGGGTAGTTAGCGTCGGCTTCGCGCCAAGTTCCAGGCTGCCGCGCTCCGCCGCCGCCGATGTTCACNGCGGCGGTAGCCGGTTTCACTGCATGAGTGCTCACCGTCGCAGCGGACGCAATCTGTTCGCACGGGGTCACTGTATGAACGCTCTCGTCTTTCACGATGCGATCCGTGCGGTCTGGTGGGTGGCTCATGATGGTATGAGCGGCAATGGCTAGGACGCCCCGCCTGCTTTCCTAACCCTACAGAGCCCTTCCTTGAAGGCGGGGAAGCCCGAGATAGGGTCAAAGTACCTGGGCACTATTTCGTTGACGTTGGCATCTGGCCATCCGTGGGAGNCATCGATTACGCCCGGCAGTACTTGCTCCGTAATGTTCGCTTTCAGCCGGATGCATCCATGCGGGCTTTCCAAGTCAACGTCATCATGCTGGCTGATCCCCTGCGCCCCGGCATCCTTGGGATGGATGTTGACCACGGCGAATGGCATGAGCTTGTGAAGCGAGGGGAGTTCCCGCAACTTGCTGTGGGTGAACATGAGAAGCCGGGAGCCTGAGTTGAGAACCAGGGGAAACTCCCGCGCGAGCTCTGGTGTACTCAATGGACTTTCCACGGGCTCCTTGTAACGGGGGAGCCCGTCAAAGCCGTACTCTTCCAATATCTGCGACATAAGCTCGACTTTCCCGCTCGGGGTCTCGAAGCCGGGCTTGCCGTCAGCACGCAGCAAGCCTGATTCGTATTTTCGGAATTGTTCGGGCCCGGATGCGGGTACCGTCACACCTTCTGCTCCCCCTTTGCGCAAATCGTCTACGGTCAATCCCACCGAACCCAGGATTGAGTTCAGGGCTTGCGTCTCATCGCCGTTCCAGAATTCCTTGCCGTAACCCAGGCGAGATCCAATCTCAAAGGCAATGACCCAGTCGGGCTTGGCTTCACCCAAGGGAGGGACCGCGGGCTCGCGAAGGTAGATCTTGCGCCCGAAGATCGCCACCGGGTTCATCCTTTCAAGCGCCATGGCAGCCGGAAGAACCAGGTCAACAAAATTGTGCGTCCAGGGGCGCAGAAAATAGTCAGCCGCCACGGAAAATTCCAGCTTCCCGATTGCCTCTTGATAGAGCCGACTCTGAGGCCACATCATGGCATTGGCGCCAAACATGACCATGGCCTTGATCTGCCCCTCCTGAACATACTCGGGAAGCAGATTCATCTGAATCTCTGAATTGAAACGAGCCCAAACCGGGAAACGATTCTTGTCGATACGCTTCTCTCGCAGCTTGGGAAAAAGATCACGCTCCCGCGTAAATTCCGTGTTGGAACCGAACATATTTACCGGCAGAGGGTGAGTGGGGATGGTAAGTCCCCCGGGCGCATCGAAGTCACCGGTGAGCGCCAACAGGCACAGGATTGCGCGGTGGTTTTGCAGACCATTGGACGAATGAACCGTTGCCGAAGGGCTTCCGATCCACGTCACGGGCCGGTGCGCCGCAAGCAATCTGACCGCCTCGGCAACCTGCTCTCTCGGCACTCCGGTGATCCGCTCGACTTCCTCGGGCGAAAATTCTTCTGCGTACTTGGTCAGCTCGGGGAGACCGGAGGTCCAGCGCGAAGCAAAATCGTGGTCGAAGAGCCCCTCTTTCACCATCAGATGAATCATCCCCATGGCCAGGGCACCATCGGTTCCGGGCCGCAACCGCAAATGCAGGTCAGCCAGTTGCTGCACCGTACCGGTAATTCGCGGATCGATTACAACGAATTTAACTCCCTGCTTCCTCGCGCGCTCCAGCCGCGCCATTTCAAAGGGACCGGTGTGCGCCAGATTCCTCGTCCAGATCAGACAAGTGCCGGTCTCTTTCGTGGGCCGTCCGCCACCGGTGACCAGCCCGAAGGTCAGCTGCGACGCCATCACCGTAGCTCGGGAACAAAGCGAGCTCTCGGTTCCGTAGTTGGGCGAGCCGAACGTGTAGGCAAGGCGCTGTACCGCCGGACGTGGCTCTTTGGGATCCCCTACGAAAAAGCCTACCTTCTCAGGGCCGTATTTTGCTTTGACCTCGTTGAGCTTGGCGGCAATGGTTGCGTACGCCTCGTCCCATGAGATCCTGGTCCAGCCCGTATCCGGGCTTCCCTTGGGCGAGGTGCGTTTCAGGGGATAGAGAAGGCGGTCGGTATGGTACTGCTCCTCGAGGATGGCGAGACCTTTAACGCACAGCGGTCCGGCCGGGTAGTTCTCCCGATCCTCAACGCGCACGATGCGATCCCCGTCGAGGTGTAGCTTCATGCCGCACTTCGGCACCTGATTGCACATATCGCAATAGCCATAGGCCACTCGCTGCGTATCCATGCTCAATCCCCCTGTATTTCAGCTACGTCAGCGTACGCATCCATCCTACGGTGCTCCCAAGAGGGCCGCGGATATCAATCGATGTGGGCGCCGGAACGCTTCACGATGCCGGCCCATTTATTAATTTCGGATCCAACGCGCGCAGCAAACTGTTCCGGAGTGCTGCCCACCGGTACCAGTCCGTGGCCGATCAAGCGCTTGCGCATATCGGGCGCGGCCTTCGCCGCACCGCTGAGATTCGTTAACGCTCCCGACGGTTCATCCATGCCGATTTTCGGCCCCGCGACGCGAATGCTGGCCTTCGTCCTGCCGCAAACTTGCTTATTCGATCAGATCAAAATTCTGCTGCTGTTGCAATCGTATGGATAATGATACATTATGTCAATAGGATAGATTTGGGTGTGCAGACCCAAGGAAGAGGAAGACGGGAAAACTAAATGGCAAAGGGAAAGCAAGGGAATATGCATGGCGGACAAATCGACTACAACCGTAACGCTCGAATCTAACGCGACCGGCTCGCAGTTTATTGCTACCGCGGGTGAATTTAGCCTGGTTCTCGACCGCGGCGAGAACACGGGGCCCCGCTCCATTGAGCTGCTGCTACTCGCGCTGGGGTCCTGCACGATCGGCACCCTGAGCACTTATATGAGCCGAAAGGGACTGCCGACTGACGCCTTGAGGGTGGAGCTATCCGGCAAACTCGATCCCGCCGCTAACCGATACGGATGCATCGAGATGATCCTTCATCTTGATCCTGCCATCCCCGCCGAACAGCAATCCGTCTTGCTCGCGGTCGCGCGTTCGTGCCGCATCCACAAGACGCTGGAGCACCGCCCGGACATCCGGATCGAGCTGGCCGGAGAGACGGCAAAGGGCTGCACCAGTGCCGCCTAGCCGCAGTCGGTGTCCGCGGTCGTACTTCGCCGCGTCTGCTTGTCCCATCGCCGAGGAAGCCGCCATATGACGCAGACGCCTTTGCCCGAACTGGATCGTTTCCGCGTTCTGTTCGACCGCCTTGTCACTGTGACCAACGACTGGATTTCCCAGACGCCTCCGGACAGGCTCGAGTGGGTTCCGGTCGACAACCAGAACGTCCGTTTCGGCGATCGCGTGTCCCTGGTTACGATCAAGAGTCTCTACGTTCACGTCGCCGTTGGCGAGCATCACTGGATGCGCAACTTGAAGCAGTGCCGAGAAGGCGCAACCATTCCGTTACCGAAGAACCCCGAACTCACCGCTCAACTTATGCGCGGTGACTTCGTCGGCGAGGCGATGAAGTTGCACCAGGGCAACATGCGGATCCTAGACACCTTCACCGAGGATGATCTTCGCAAGAGTATTCATTTTTCCGACTGCACCTGGTCGACGATGGGCTTCTTGTGGGCGATTTACGCGCACCGCGCCTATCACCTCGGCAACATTGACATCTACCTGCGCCAGTCGGATACCAAGGCGCCCGATTTCTTCCATTTCCACCCGACCATGATGGCTTGATCTTGGGCGGGGCTGCCGACGCTCGCGACCGTGAGCCTGCAAATTCCCCGCTCCGCCAGGAACCGCCCGATGCCGATCGACCTGCACGCCCACTATGTTCCGGCGGAACTCGCAGAATGCCTGCGGCGTCGGCGCAGTTCGCCACGCATCGAGGCACTCTCGGGCGGAATCGAACACCTGCACATGCCGGTCGGCACCCTGGCCTTCACAGCGGACTACTTGGATATGGACGCACGCATCGCGTTCATGGAGCGGGCCGGTGTGAGGCGCCAGCTGTTGTCGCTGCCCGGATTATTCGGCATCGACAGCCTGCCGCTCGACGAGGCCGGCGCCTTTGTTCGGATTTTCAACGACGACGTTGCCGCACTGTGCCGGCGGCACCCGGAGCGTTTCTCGGGATTGGCCGCCCTGCCGCTGGCGAACATGGCGGCGGCAGTCGCGGAATTCCGCCGGGCGCGGTCGGAGCTCGGCCTGATGGGCGCCATCGTCCCCGTCAATGCCTTTGTCACTCTTGCCGAGGCCGACAAGCTGCGCCCATTGTTCGCCGCCGCCGAAGAGCTCGGCGCCCACATCTTCATTCATCCGGGCAGACGAGCCGACGAAGTCCTTCGCGTCCCTCACGCCGCGCCGCTCGACAACGCATTGGCGCGGCGGGCGCTCGATGTCCAAACCCAGGTCGGGGAAGCGATGATCACCCTGCTTCTTTCCGACTTTCTCGATGCGTACCGGAACGTCTCCGTGCATGTCGCCAATCTTGGCGGGACGTTTCCTGCCGTGATCGAGCGGATGGACAATGCGGCCAAACTACGCACCCCGGGCGACGTTCTGCCATCGAGTCGAGCGCGCCGCGTGCTCGTGGATTGCGCCTCGCTGGGCCCGCGTGCGATCGAGCTTGCAGTGGCCGTATGTGGCGCCGACAGGATTGTGCTGGGCACCGACTGCCCGATTTTTCGCACCGACTGGACGCTCGCCGCGATTCGCGAGGCCCGCCTCACCGAGCAGGAGCGCGACAAGATACTTACGGGCAACGCCGCCGCGCTGCTTGGCCGCTTCGGCGGGAACAGTTCCCGATTAGGCACGGCCCTGCCGGAGCGGAGTCCCCGCGCTGTTGCCCAATGACAGGCGTCGCAAGCGTAGAAGAAGGAGCGTAGCAGGGCTGAAAGAACCAGTAGGAACGATGCACCGTCGCCCCGGGAAGTCAGAAAAAAAGGGGGTCAGTCGGGCGGATCTCGGGGTGGCTCGTCGGGGCCAGGCTGGTACCGCTCATACCATAACTTGTGGAGGAGAATTTCCGTGAATAAGAAGCTCATAGCAGTTGCCGTTGTCGGCGCGGTGGTGGCGCCGGCGGTGGCGTTCGCGCAGGCGAGCAACGTGCAGATCTACGGCCGTGCCAACCTCGGCCTTGACAACTACTCGGCCACCGGTTCGACCGCCGGCGCTGCCGGCGATCTGAAGAGCCGCAACCGCATCTACGACGTGGGCTCGCGTCTGGGATTTCGCGG
>C687J26845_10001405_pt1 | contig 14921 bp, 14 predicted proteins | sample RifCSPlowO2_12_FD_26845 | JGI IMG/M metagenome (IMG submission 26845)
CGAGCCACACCTGCGGCCGGGTTTCCTAGGAAACCCGGCCGTTTTGTTTTGCAGCACAGCCAGCGAAAAGGAAGGGAGTGGCTATGCGTTGGGGGACTTATTTTGCCGTTTGTGCGGCGGTCATCAGCATTGGGCTGGCGCTGGGGGTGACCCTGCCACTGGTGTCATTGCGGCTGGCGAGTTGGGGTTATGACAGCTTCGCCATCGGTGTGATGGCCGGCACCCCGGCGGTTGGCGTGTTGCTGGGCGCCGCCATGACCGGGCACTTGGCGGCCAGATTCGGCACTACCGGTTTGATGCAATGCTGCCTGCTCAGCGCCGCGCTGTCGGTGGCTTTGTTGGCGTTGGTGCAGAGCTATCCGGTGTGGCTTGGCTTGCGTTTGCTGATCGGCATGGCCCTGACCGTGGTGTTTATCCTCGGCGAAAGCTGGATCAATCAACTGGCGGTGGATGCCTGGCGCGGTCGCCTGGTGGCCCTGTATGGCACCGGTTATGCACTCAGTCAGCTGTCCGGGCCGTTATTGTTGAGCCTGTTGGGCGCCGACGGCGATCAGGGCTTTTGGCTCGGCACGGGGTTGCTGATTGGCGGCTCCTTGCTGTTGCTCGGCCGCACCGGGGCGCCGCAGGTGGATGCGGGCAGCGCCTCTGGCCGCGGCTTGTTGGACTTTTGCCAGCGCTTGCCGGCGATTGCCTGGGCGGTGGCGCTGTTCGCTGCCTTCGAAGGCATGGTGCTAACGCTGTTGCCGATCTATGCCCTGCAGCAAGGCTTTACCCAGCAGGATGCCTTGCTGATGGCCAGCGTGGTGGTGATCGGCGATGCGGCGTTGCAACTGCCGATCGGTTGGTTGGCCGACCGGGTGTCGCGCGCCTGGTTGTTTGCCGGCTGTGGCGCGGTACTGGCGCTGTCCAGCCTGGCCATTCCACCACTGTTGCACGGGCAGGCGCTGTGGCCGCTGTTGGTGGTGTTCGGGGCCAGTGCCGGTGGGCTATTTACCCTGGCGCTGATCATGCTTGGCGAGAACTTTCGCGACGATGCGCTGGTACGCGCCAACGCCCATGTCGCGCAGTTGTGGGGTTTGGGTTGTTTGTTTGGGCCGCTGCTGACCGGCGCGGCCAGTCAGTGGCTAACCGGCCACGCCTTGCCATTGTTGATGGCGCTGGGGGCGGCGCTGTTTGTGCTGCTGGTCTGGCGCCGACCGCCGTTCGAGGCGGCGGTCGTAGGGGAGAGTTAATTCTAGGAGCGCAGTTGGCTTTAACCGCGCCGCGCCTCAATGCAGGCCAAGCGCATCCTTGGCCCGATACCACAACATGCCCAGCGCCAGCAGCGGCGAGCGCAGGTGTTTGCCGCCGGGGAAGGTCATGTGCGGCACTTGCGCAAACAGCTCAAAGCCACGGCTCTGTTGTTGGCAGATGGCCTCGCCAAGCAGCTTACCGGCCAGGTGGGTGGCGTTCAGACCGTGGCCGGCATAGGCCTGGGCGTAGAACACATTCGGCTGGTCTTTCAGCCGGCCGATCTGCGGCAGCCGATTGGCGCCGATGCCGATCATGCCGCCCCATTGGTAGTCGATCTTGACCTTGGCCAGTTGCGGAAACACCTGCAGCATTTTCGGCCGCATATAGGCGGCGATGTCCGCCGGATCGCGGCCCGAATAATGGCAGGCACCGCCGAACAGCAAGCGGCGGTCGGCCGACAAGCGATAGTAATCAACCGTCACCCGCTGGTCGCAGAGCGCCATGTTTTGCGGGATCAAACTGGCCGCCAGCTCCGGCGTCAAGGGTTCGGTGGCGATCACATAACTGCCGGCGGCCAGCACCTTGCCGCCGATGCTGGCGTTTAAGTCATTCAGATAAGCGTTGCAGGCCAGCACCAAGCTCTTCGCTCGCACCCGACCCTGAGCCGTGTGTACGCAAACTTCTGAGCCGTAGTCGATCCGGGTCACCGCTGAGTCTTCAAACAGGCGCGCGCCCAGGCTGGCGGCGGCGGCTGCTTCGCCGAGGGCCAGGTTGAGCGGGTGCAGATGGCCCGAGCCCATGTCGATCATGCCGCCGACATAGCGGTCGGAGCCGACCACGCTGCGCATCTGATCGGGGGCGACCATGCGCAGTTCGTGCTGGTAACCGAGGCCGCGCAACTCTTCGGCGTCTTCGGCAAAGCCTGCGTAGTCGCTGGGCTTATTCGCCAGGTCGCAGTAGCCCCAGGTCAGGTCGCAGTCGATGGCGTATTTGGCCACCCGGTTGCGGACGATCTCCACCGCCTCCAGCCCCATCAACTTGAACTCGCGCACGCCGTCGCGGCCGACCAGGTTTTCAAACTGCTCCAGGCCATGGCCAACGCCGCGAATCAGCTGGCCGCCGTTGCGCCCGCTGGCGCCCCAGCCGATCTTGTGGGCCTCCAGCAGCACCACCGAGAGGCCGCGTTCGGCCAGCTCAATCGCGGTGTTCAGCCCGGAAAAACCGCCGCCGACAATGCACACATCGGCCTGTAGCTCGCCTTGTAGCCTCGGGTAGCTGTGCGCTTGTTTGACGCTGGCGGCGTAGTAAGAGGCCGCGTGCTGCGGGCTGTGCACGGGCTGGCGAGGGGAGGCGGGCATGGCGGTGATCCTGCTTTTATTAGAAGAATAATGGAAGTCTGTCGGACCTGGCACAGCCCTACGGCGAAAGGCTGGGTACTGGGGCGTTAGCTCGCGCAATCTGCTTAACAAGCCGTTGAAAAACTGCTGCGCTCGGCTATGCGGCGTTGAAATCAGCCTCACAAAAGCGCAGCGTTGAACGCGCTTTAGCGCGGCCCCGAAGGGGTGAGCAACGCGAATCAAATGCTCATGTACCACTCGTACACTGCGTTTTTGACTCGCCTCGCTCGCCCTGCGGGCCAGCCTACGGCTGTTACTACGCTGCGCTTCGTTGCGGCCGATTTCGCCTTGCCTAGCCGTCGCTCGCGACATTTTTCAACGGTCTGTTAGCGCCAATGACTGTTTGCCGCTAGTAAACGAAACAACGCGCTCAGTCCCAAGCTTTCCCGCTAGGGGGCGTTCAGGCCGGACAGACTCTTAGCGCAGCATAGGTGGCCAGCGGCGGGCGACCAAGACCGTCTCAGGCAAAAGCTTTTTGCCTGTCAGGCAAAACTGCTTGGTCGGGACTCATCCGCGCCAGTGGCTGCCTAGGTTAAACTGGGTGCCGACTACGCCGCCCTTTATGCCGGTGTACTGCACAGGAGCTGGGCCTTAGTGAGTTGCAAGCGAGAAATCATCGCGCGCCTGCGTGAGCGCATTCCATCCTTCGAATGTGTGCCGGGTTGTCACGATTGCTGTGGGCCGGTCACCACCTCCTCGGAAGAAATGTCGCGGCTGCCGGTGAAAACCGATGCCGAGCATGAGGCCGCATTAAGCGAGCTTAACTGCGTGCACCTGGGCCCCAGCGGCTGCGAAGTCTACGGCGAGCGCCCGCTGATCTGCCGCCTGTTCGGCACCACGCCGCGCATGCCCTGCCCGAACGGCCGCCGCCCGGAACAGATGATCGAGCCGCAGATCGAGCGGCAGATCCATCACTACATCGCCATCACGCGACAGGTGTTGGTATAGGGCGACGGTATGGACATCGGTGCCGGCCTTTAGTCTGAGAGGCTGGGTTCTGGCGTGGAGAATTATTATTGCTGGCTAAACTGAATATGGGCTGTTTATCTGCCGAGGATAGATGATGAAAATGTGCCGGTGGCTATATATAGGTCTGGCGTGGTTTTCATCCTGGGTTAGCGCTGAAGAAGTTGTTTGGCTGGGCGCCGATTTCCCGCCAATGTCAATGAGCCAGGGTGAGTATGCGCATCAGGGTTATATTGATGCCATGTATAAGTTTCTCAAGGAGTCTTTGCCGCAATACCAATTTAGCGAGAAAACCGTACCCTGGGCGCGCGCCATGCATACGGCGCAGATGGGTGGTCCCTATTGCCTGATTAGTGCTTTTTATACACCGGAAAGAGCCAAATTCCTGCGCTTTACTGAACCCTATGGTTATTTTCTGCCGCTCGGACTGGTGGTTCGTGCGGAGGATAAAGCCAAATTCGCCGAGTTCATTACTGCGAGTGACCGGATAAACATAGAAAAATTGTTGGCGGATGAAAAATTGATTATTGGCCTCGCCGGTGATCGGAGTTATGGGCCTTTAATCGATGGATTGCTTGCTCCGCTGCTGGCCAGTGATGCGCCGAATGTCCATAAGGCTTATCAGGATGAATCCAGCAAAATATTAGTCAATATGCTCGGCCATAAACGTTTCGACTATATGTTTGGTTATCCCAGTGAAATGGTATTTTATGAGGCGCCGACTATTAAACTGTTGTTTTATCAGATTGATGGCAGCGATAAATTGCTTGAAGGGCGTTTGAGTTGTACCAAGGGGCCGGTGACTGACGCGGTGTTTGCCGATGTTTCTAAACTGGTCACCCGGCAAGAGTCATTCTCGGTCTTTCAGGGCGCTTATGAGCGCTGGTTACCTGAATATCTGCTCGGCCCATATCGGCAGCAGTTAGCGCAACTGCGTAAGGCTAAGTTTTAATGGTGCAGCAATAATTTCACCGCAGCCTTGTAGGGCGGGTGCAACCCGCATATTCCACCCTAATATTTATGCGTAATACTCCGCGTTACTCATCTGCCATGCGGGTTTCACCGGCCTTACGGCTTTACTTGATGAGCCTCAATCATCCCGCGTCAGCACTTCCAGCAACTCGATCTCGAAGATCAGGTTCGAATGGGGCTTGATGTGCTCGCCCATTTGCCGCTCGCCATAGGCCAGGTGCGCCGGCACCCGCAGTTGGCGTTTGCCGCCGACGCGCATGCCCAGCAGGCCCTGATCCCAGCCCTTGATCACCCGGCCCGTGCCGATCACGCACTGGAAGGGCTTGCCACGCTCATAGGAGGAGTCGAACACGCTGCCGTCCTCCAAGGTGCCGCGGTACTGGGTGGTGATCAGGGCGCCTTTGACCACCGCTTTACCGTCGCCCAGTTGCAGTTCTATGACCTGTAATTCGTCGTGCATTGCTCATTCTCCTTTAGCTGTGGGCGCTGTTGGCCAGGGTTTAGTCGGCGATCGGCAGGGTCAGGCTTTCCTTCACCTCTTCCATGACGATATAGCTCTTCGACTCGCGCACATGGGGCAACTTCAAGAGGATGTCGCCGAGCAGTTTGCGGTAGGAGGCCATTTCGTTGATGCGCGCTTTGACCAGGTAGTCGAAGTCGCCGCTGACCAGATGGCATTCCAGTACGTGGGGCAACTTCAGCACCGCGCGGCGGAACTCCTCAAAAGTATCGCCGGATTTGTAATCCAGGCTGATCTCGACAAACACCAGCAAGTTGGCCTTCAGCTGTTGCGGGTTGAGGCGGGCGAAGTAACCCAGGATAAAGCCGTCGCGTTCCAGCCGGCGGACCCGTTCGGTGCAAGGGGTGGTCGACAGGCCGACCCGTTCGCCGAGGTCGGTAAAGCTGAGGCGACCGTCGGCTTGCAGCTCTCGTAAAATATTTCGGTCTATCTTGTCCAGCTCGCGACGGCTCTGGTGTTGGGTGCGCATGGGGAATCTGCCTCCGTGAACTGGGTGATTGCCGAGATTTCCCCTCGAATATAGCTGTTTAAACAGTGAGTTTCACTGCTTGAGGCTTTTTATACTGAGCAGCATCTACGCTCAGAATAACAAACGCCTGCGGCCGTGCCGCAGCAATGGAGACGAACATGCGCGTCATGGTGCTTGGTAGCGGTGTGATTGGTACCGCCAGTGCTTATTATCTGGCTCGGGCCGGCTTTGAAGTGGTGGTGGTCGATCGCCAGGACGGCCCGGCGCTGGAGACCAGTTTTGCCAACGCCGGGCAAGTCTCGCCCGGTTATGCCTCGCCCTGGGCCGCGCCCGGTGTGCCGCTGAAAGCCATCAAGTGGCTGCTGCAAAAGCATGCGCCGCTGGCGATCAAGGCCACCGGTGACCTCGACCAGTACCTGTGGATGGCGCAAATGCTGCGCAACTGCACCGCCAGCCGTTACGCGGTGAACAAGGAGCGCATGCTGCGGTTGTCCGAGTACAGCCGTGATTGCCTGGATGAGCTGCGCGCCGAGACCGGCATCAGCTACGAGGGCCGCACTCTGGGCACCACCCAGCTGTTCCGCACCCAGGCGCAGCTGGACGGCGCGGCCAAAGACATCGCCGTATTGCAGCAATCCGGCGTGCCCTATGAATTGCTCGACCGCGCCGGTATTGCCCGCGTCGAGCCGGCCTTGGCGGCCGTGACCCATAAGTTGGCCGGCGCCCTGCGCCTGCCCAATGACCAAACCGGCGACTGTCAGATGTTCACCACCAAGCTGGCGCAGATGGCCGCGGATCTAGGGGTGGAGTTCCGCTTCGGGCAGAACATCGAACGGCTGGATTTTGCCGGCGACCGGATCAATGGCGTGTATATCGATGGCAAGCTGGAAGTGGCCGATCAGTATGTGTTGGCGCTGGGCAGCTACAGCCCGCAACTGCTCAAACCGCTGGGCATCAAGGCGCCGGTTTATCCGCTGAAGGGTTACTCGCTGACGGTGCCTATCACCAATCCAGCCATGGCACCGATGTCGACTATTCTCGATGAGACCTACAAGGTCGCCATCACCCGTTTCGACCAGCGCATCCGCGTCGGCGGCATGGCGGAAATCGCCGGCTTCGACCTGTCGCTCAATCCCCGTCGCCGGGAAACCCTGGAGATGATCGTCGGCGACCTCTACCCGCGAGGCGGCGACCTGCAACGCGCGGAGTTCTGGACCGGCCTACGTCCGGCCACCCCGGATGGCACGCCGATAGTCGGGGCCACCAAGCTGCGCAACTTGTTCTTGAACACCGGGCACGGCACCCTAGGCTGGACCATGGCCTGCGGTTCGGGACGTTTGCTGGCAGATTTGATCGCCAATAAACGCCCGCAAATCAGCGCCAGTGGTTTGGATATTTCCCGTTACAGCACCCCAGTCGAGAGTTCAAAACATGCCCATCCAGCGCCTGCACACTAATCAACGTATGAGTCAGGTGGTGGTGCATAACGGCACCGTCTACCTGGCCGGTCAGGTCGGCGAGGACATGGGCGCTGGCATTGCCCAGCAAACCCGCGAAACCCTGGCCAGCATCGAGCAGCTGCTGCATGAAGCCGGTAGCGACAAGACCCAGATTCTTTCGGTGACCATCTATTTGAAGGACATCGAAGCGGACTTTGCCGGCATGAATGAGGTGTGGGACCAGTGGTTGCCACAAGGCACCGCCCCGGCCCGCGCCACCGTGCAGGCGCCGCTGTGCGAGCCGGAAATTCTGGTTGAGCTGTCGGTGATTGCGGCGTTGAAATAAGCTTGCTTGACATTGGTGGCCTCTTCGCTGCGCTCATGAGTCCGCCCTACGTCCATGTTATTGCCATATGCCCGACATCATTTATTAATCCGATAGAAGTCCATCCCCATGCGTCCCGCTCGCGCGTTAATTGATCTGCAAGCCTTGCGTCACAACTATCAACTGGCCCGCAGCGCCAGTGGCAGCAAAGCCCTGGCGGTGGTTAAGGCCGATGCCTATGGGCATGGCGCCTTGCCCTGCGCCCAGGCGTTGGCGGCCGAGGCCGACGGCTTTGCCGTGGCCTGCATCGAGGAAGCGCTGGAGCTGCGTTACGGCGCCATCGCTAAACCTATCCTGTTGCTGGAAGGCTTTTTTGAAGCGGCCGAGCTTGAGCTGATCGACCAGCATGAGTTCTGGTGCGTGGTGCATTCGCTGTGGCAGGTCGAGGCGATTGAGCGCGCGCGGCTGCGCCGGCCGTTGACGGTGTGGCTGAAACTCGACTCGGGCATGCACCGGGTCGGCCTTTCGCCTGTCGACTATCAGGCGGCCTATCGGCGTCTGCAGGCCTGCGGCCAGGTCGGTAAAATCGTCTTGATGAGCCATTTTGCCCGTGCCGATGAGCTCGATTGCCCGCGCACCGCCGAGCAGTTGGCGCTGTTCAATGCCGCGCGGGAAGGCTTGGCCGGCGAGATCAGCCTGCGCAATTCACCGGCCATTCTTGGTTGGCCCCAGGTGGCGTCGGCCGAGCCGGCCAGTGATTGGGTGCGCCCCGGCATCATGCTCTACGGCGCCACCCCGTTCGGCGAGCCGCAAGCCTTGGCCGCGCAACTGCAGCCGGTGATGACCCTGGAATCGAAAATCATCAGCGTGCGTGAGCTGGCCGCTGGCGAGCCGGTCGGTTATGCCGGCAACTTCGTCACCGAGCGGCCGAGCCGGGTCGGGGTGGTCGCCATGGGCTATGCCGACGGTTACCCACGGCATGCGCCGACCGGCACGCCGGTCAGTATTGACGGCCAGTCTGGGCGCCTGATCGGCCGGGTGTCGATGGACATGCTCTGCGTCGATTTGACCGATTTACCCGCCGCCAGGCTCGGCAGCCGGGTCGAGTTGTGGGGCAAACAAGTGCTCGCCAGCGAGGTGGCGGCACGGGCGCAGACCATTCCTTATCAGCTTTTTTGCAATCTGCGCCGGGTGCCGCGCGTCTATTCCGGGCGTTAATCGGCAGCCGAGCGGAATCCGCATCTGAAGTGTTGTAAATACTGAACACTGTTGCCATGATAGCGGCACTTTTCGCTCCCGCTATAGAGGTACTCCAACATTGGACGTCGGTATTCGACTGCAGACCATTCGCAAGCTCAAGGGCCTTTCCCAGCGTGAACTCGCCAAACGGGCAGGGGTTACCAATAGCACTATCTCGATGATCGAGAAAAACAGCGTCAGCCCCTCGATCAGTTCGCTGAAGAAAGTGCTCGGTGGCATTCCAATGTCGATGGTCGAGTTCTTTGCCAGTGAGTCAGACGGCGATGATGCGGTACAGATCGTCTACAAAGCCGACGAGTTGCTGGAGTTGTCCAGCGGTGCGGTGAGCATGAAACTGGTCGGCAAGGGCCATCAGGTGCGGGCCTTGTCGTTTCTCGATGAAACCTATCCGCCAGCGTCCGATACCGGTGCCGAGATGCTTAACCATATCGGTGAAGAAGCCGGTGTCTTGGTTGAAGGCCGGCTAGAACTGACGGTGGGCAGCGAGGTGTTTATCCTCGAGCCGGGCGACAGCTACTACTTCGAGAGCAGCAAGCCCCATCGCTTTCGCAATCCGTTCGACCAGCCTGCGCGGCTGATCAGCGCCACTACTCCGGCTAACTTCTAACCCCGGCTGACTATCGACTGCGCCTAGCCTGAGCTGCGCTCGCAACGATCTTGGGTCGGTTTTACTTTTTTCGAGCCGCTGCCAGCGAAATAACCCTGCGACACTTTGGGTTGTTTCGGCGCGCAGGGCTTATCGCTATACTGCTCAAGCTCGCGCATACCGTGGTCGCGGGCCTGACTAGCCACGATGAGGGTGTACGCGTGAATCTGATTAAAAAAATTCTGACTGCACAAGTTGCTGTTTTGGCTCTGTTGGCAGTAAGTGCGCCGGCTTTTGCTGCTGATGCGTTGCAGAAAAAAGATGACGCCATCGTTGAGCGGATCAAACCGGTTGGCCAGGTTTGCATTACTGGTGAAGAGTGCAAAGGCGTTGGTGCCGTTGCAGTTGCTGCTGCCGGCCCGGCGCTGACTGGCGCCGAAGTTGTGGCCAAATACTGCGGCGCTTGCCACACCGCTGGCGTTCTGGGTGCACCGAAGATCGGTGACGGCGCAGCCTGGAAGACCCGTGCTGGCGCGGCCGGCGGCCTCGATGGCTTGCTCAAGCATGCGATTGCCGGCATCAACGCCATGCCGCCTAAAGGCACTTGCGCCACCTGCTCGGACGACGAGTTGAAAGGCGCCATCAAGCAGATGTCCGGCCTGTAAGTTAAGCCGGAATAAAAAAACCGCCCTCGGGCGGTTTTTTTGTGGCTTGCCATCCATGGCAGCCACCTTTCGGGCCGTCGCCCGGCGGTTAGCAGGCCGTTGAAAAACGTAGGCGAGGCAGCCGAGACAAGGCAAAAACAGGCGAAAAAGCGGAGTTTACGGGCTGTAAATGAGCATTTTGAGCCTGTTTTTAACGCCGTATCGGCAACGCAGGTAGTTTTTCAACGGCCTGTTAGTCGATAAAGCTCACCTGCCCATTGGCCAGGGAGCTGATGCGCGCCAGTGATTCGACGCGAAAACCCAAGGCATCCAGTTCGGCGCGGCCGCGCTGGAAGGACTTTTCGATCACCACGCCGACCCCGGCAATGCTGGCGCCGGACTGCTCAATCAGGTCGATCAGCGCCTTGGCGGCGTGGCCGTTGGCCAGAAAGTCATCGATGATCAGCACATGATCGGCCGCCGTCAGGTGCTTGGCGGAAATGGCGATGGTGCTCTCGGTTTGCTTGGTGAAGGAGAACACCGTGGAGGTCAGCAGATTCTCCCGCAGGGTCAGCGACTGGTATTTGCGCGCGAAAATCACCGGCACGCCGAGTTCCAGGCCGGCCATCACTGCCGGGGCAATGCCCGAGGCTTCGATGGTGACTATTTTGGTGATGCCTTGATCGCGAAAGCGCAGGGCAAACTCGTGGCCGATTTGCTGCATCAGACGCGGGTCGATTTGGTGATTGAGAAAGGCATCGACCTTGAGCACCTGCTCAGAGAGCACGCTGCCTTCGTCGCGAATCTTTTGTTGCAGTGCTTGCATGGGCTTGCCCTCTGTTTGGTGGTGCGGTGGGTAAGTAAATTCAGCCGGTAGGGTGGGCTTTAGCCCACCAAGATTACGGCGTTCGGGACGGTGGGCTGAAGCCCACCCTACCTGTTTAATAACGCGCGAATATCCGCCAGGGCGTTGTTGCCGCGGGCGGCTTTGACCTCCACCGGCGCGTCTTCATGGCCTTCCCATTCCAGGTCTTCCTGGGGCAACTCATCGAGAAAGCGGCTGTGGGTGCATTCGATGATCTCGCCGTACTGTTTACGTTTGGCGGCGAAGGTCATGGCCAGGTTCTGCCGCGCACGGGTGATGCCGACATAGGCCAGGCGGCGCTCTTCTTCGACGGTGTCAGCCTCAATGCTGGAGCGGTGCGGGAGGATTTCTTCCTCCATGCCGAGGATAAACACGTAGGGGAATTCCAGGCCTTTGGAGGCATGCAGGGTCATCATCTGCACGCCATCGGCGCCGTCTTCTTCTTCCTGCTGGCGCTCGAGCATGTCGCGCAACACCAGCTTGCCGATGGCGTCCTCGATGGTCATGCCGCCGTCTTCGTCTTTATCCAGGGTGTTCTTCAGCGCCTCGATCAGGAACCAGACGTTGCCCATCCGCGCGTCGGCGACCTTGTCGTTGGAGGCGTTCTGCCGCAGCCAGTTCTCGTAGTCGATGTCCATCACCATGCTGCGCAGCACGGCAATCGGTTCGCTCTGGGCGCACTGCTGGCGGATGCCGTCCATCCAGCGTTTGAAACGTTGCAGGCGCTCGCCGTAGCGGCTGTCGAGGTGTTCGCCGAGGCCGACCTCGTCGCTGGCGTTGTACATCGAGGTCTTGCGTTCGGTGGCGTAGTTGCCGAGCTTTTCCAGGGTGGTCGAGCCGATTTCGCGGCGCGGCACGTTGATTACCCGCAGGAAGGCGTTGTCGTCATCCGGGTTGACCAGCAGGCGAAAGTAGCCCATCAGGTCTTTGACTTCCTGGCGGGCGAAGAAGCTGGTGCCGCCGGACAGCCGATAGGGGATCTGGTGGTGCTGCAGCTTCATCTCCATCAGCTTGGCTTGGTAGTTGCCGCGATAGAGGATGGCGAAATCGCTGTAGGGCCGGTCGGTTTTCAGGTGCAGGGTGAGGATTTCCATCGCCACCCGCTCGCATTCGGCATCTTCGTTGCGGCAACGAATCACCCGAATCGCATCGCCGTGGCCCATCTCGCTCCAGAGTTTTTTCTCGAAGGCGTGGGGGTTATTGGCGATCAGGGTGTTGGCGCATTTGAGGATGCGGCTGGTGGAGCGGTAGTTTTGTTCGAGCATCACCACTTTCAGCGACGGGTAGTCGTCTTTCAGCAGCATCAGGTTTTCTGGCCGCGCGCCGCGCCAGGCGTAGATCGACTGGTCATCGTCGCCGACCACGGTGAGCTGATTGCGCGAACCGACCAGCAGCTTGACCAGCAAATACTGGCTGGCGTTGGTGTCCTGGTATTCGTCCACCAGCAGGTAGCGCACCTTGTTCTGCCACTTTTCCAGGATGTCGGCGTGCTCCTGGAACAGCTTCACCGGCAGCAGAATCAGGTCGTCGAAATCCACCGCGTTGTAGGCCTTGAGCGTGCGCTGGTAGTGCAGGTAAACGATGGCGGCGGTTTGTTCCTTGGGGTTGCGCGCCTGCTCCAGGGCCTCGGTGGGCATGATCAGGTCGTTCTTCCAGGAGCCGATGATGTTCTTGATCTCATCGACGCCGTCGTCGCCGGCGTACTCTTTTTGCATCAGGTCGCTGAGCAGGGCCTTGACGTCGGTCTCATCGAAAATCGAGAAACCCGGCTTGTAGCCCAGCCGTGCGTATTCCTTGCGGATGATGTTCATCCCCAGGTTGTGAAAGGTCGACACCGTCAGGCCGCGCGCCTCGGCGCCTTTGAGCAGGCTGCCGACCCGCTCTTTCATCTCGCGGGCGGCCTTGTTGGTAAAGGTCATGGCGAGAATATGCTGGGCGCGCATGCCACAGTGCTGCACCAGGTAGGCGATTTTGCGGGTAATCACGCTGGTCTTGCCGGAGCCGGCACCGGCGAGCACCAGCAGTGGCCCATTGATGTAGTTGACGGCTTCTTGCTGCCTGGGATTGAGGCGCGACATCGATGAAAGGCCCAGCGGAGGAGGGCGCGCATTTTAACAGGCTCGAAGGCTTAGCAGTGACCGCCGGGAAGCTCGGCTGGTTTGTGCGGAATGTGTGGTGATCGGCGCTTTGCGGCGATTAAGTACGAATGTACCGGGTGTTGGCGGTTGCCGAGACCCACGCTTTCGCGCAAGCTAATCGGCGCAGCACAAGGACGCGCGCATAAAATGACGCCGATAACGGCGCAGGTGGGAGCAGATTTGGCCGTGTGAAAACCTAATCAGCTAAGGTTAGTGCGACGCTCGCTTCTTGCAGGCTGGCCGCCTAACCGAGCTCAGTCGTTTTCACGCAGCCCAAGCGCCACCGTTACTCTTTCACCCTTGGGGGGGTTGTTTGTCCGCGCATGTTGATCTGCAATTAGTCCTGCTGACTGAATCCACCGAGTGGGCGCAACCTTTGCGCGCGGCCTTGGCGCAACTCGGTAGCCCGTCGCGACTGATTACCGCCCCTTCGTGGGAGGCGGCCTGCAGTCTGTTTGATCAGCCCTATCAGGGCCTGTTGCTCTGCACCCCGGAGTGTTTACCGGCGCTGGGGCATTGCCCGCTACCTACCGTTTTGCTGCTGGAGGCCGAGCCAGAACTGGCCCCGGCCGGGGTTTGTGACTGGCTGGTGCGCAGCACCTTAACGGCGCCGCTATTGCGCCGCTGCATGCGCTACGCCGCGGAAAACGCCAAATTAAAAAGCACCCTGCAGCGCTTGGCCGAGCAAGACCCGCTGACCGGCATCGCCAATCGCCAGGGTTTTCAGACCTTATTGAGTGTGCAGCTGAGCGAGTTCTCCGGCTGCGGTTTTGCCCTGGCCCATCTGGACCTGGATAACTTTCGCCACGCCAACGATGCCCTCGGCCATCAGGCCGGTGATCGCCTGTTGCTGCAAGTGGTGGCGCGTCTCAAGGGCCAGTTGGAAGCTTGCGATCAGCTGGCTCGCCTAGGGGGCGATGAATTTGCCCTGCTGCTGGATGTGCGCCGCGATCCGGCCCGCGCCGAGCGCCTGGCCGAGCAGATTACCCATGCCTTGGCCGAACCCTACTGGGTCGATGGTGAGAGCTTGCTGATCGGCGCGAGCCTCGGTGTGGCCTTCGCCAGTGCCGAGGTCGGCGCCGATTCGCTGATGTGGCATGCGCACATCGCCATGCAGCAAGCCAAACACAACCCAGGCTGCAGCTTTAGCCTGTTTGATCCGCGCAACAGCCGTGGGGAGCAGAGCCGCGCCGAGCTGGAAAGCCAATTGCGCCGGGCCCTGCGCCGCGATGAACTGGAGCTGCATTACCAGCCGCGGCTGTGCCTGCACACGGGGGAGGTGCTGGGCCTGGAGGCCTTGGTGCGCTGGCAGCACGGCGAGCATGGCTTGCTCGGCCCGGATGAGTTTATCCCGCTGGCGGAAGAAACCGGGCTGATCGTGCCGCTCGGCTACTGGGTGATGTCCCGTGCCCTGCGCGACATGCAGTGGTTGCGCGGGCGGGGTCTGCCGCCGCTGCATATGGCGATCAACCTGTCGTTTCGCCAGTTTCAGGACAGCCTGTTACTGCCGACCCTCAGCCGGCTGATTGCCGAGCGTGGCGTCGAGGCCCAGTGGCTGGAGTTTGAACTGACCGAAACGGCGGTGATGCGCCGCATCGATCAGGTGCAGCAGACCATGCAGGCGCTGGGCGAGTTGGGCGTGCGCTTCTCCCTGGATGACTTTGGCACCGGCTTCTCGTCTTTTGTGCACCTGCACAGCCTGCCGATCACCCTGCTGAAGATCGACAAGAGCTTCGTCGCCGGCATGGGCGCGCAACCGCAGAGTTATCAGCTGGTGCAGGCGATGATCAACCTCGCCCACAACCTGCACCTGCAGGTGGTCGCCGAAGGGGTCGAAAGCCCCGAACAACTGGCCCTGCTGCGCCAATTTGGCTGCGACCAGGTGCAGGGTTACCTGATCAGCAAGGCGCTGCCGCTCAACGAACTGGCGCGCTTTTTGGTGTTCGGCCAGCGCCAACCCTTGCTGGCCAAGTTGTCGTTGTAACGGCGCCGGGTTATCCGGGACCTGTAGGAGATTCTATGTTGCCAAGCAACTCTCCCCAGGCCGTCCTGGTTGGTATTTGCTCTGATGCTTCATCAGAGCAAAAGCAACTCTGGCGAGCTTGCG
>C687J26845_10001407_pt1 | contig 14903 bp, 16 predicted proteins | sample RifCSPlowO2_12_FD_26845 | JGI IMG/M metagenome (IMG submission 26845)
CCCGCCTTTAGGAAACCGCCGTGACCTCCAGCCTGTTCTGGTACGACTACGAAACCACCGGTATCGATCCGCGTCGGGACCGGCCGCTGCAAGTCGCCGGGATTCGCACCGACGAAGACCTCAATGAAATCGGCGAGCCGCTGAACATCTACTGCCAACCCAGCGACGACATCCTGCCGCATCCGGCCGCCTGCCTCATCACCGGTATCACGCCCGGTCAGTTGGCGGAGAAAGGTTTGAGCGAGGCCGAATTCATGGCCCGCGTGCATNCCGAAATGGTCCAGCCGGGCACTTGCGCAGTGGGCTACAACAGCCTGCGCTTCGACGATGAAGTCACTCGCTACAGCCTGTACCGCAATTTTTTCGACCCCTATGCCCGTGAGTGGCAAGGAGGCAACAGCCGCTGGGATCTGATCGATCTGGTGCGCGCGGCCTTTGCCCTGCGCCCGGATGGCATCGTCTGGCCAGAGGAAGAGGGCCGCGTCAGCCTCAAGCTGGAGCGCCTGACCGCGGCCAACGGCATCGAACATGGCCAGGCCCATGACGCGCTGGCCGATGTGCGNGCGACNATCGCGCTGGCGCGCCTGATTCGCAGNAAACAGCCAAAACTGTACAACTACCTCTATCACATGCGCAGCAAGCAACGGGTGCTCGACCAGATTCGTTTGTTACAACCCCTGGTGCATATTTCCGGGCGCTTCGCCGGTACCCGGCATTACCTGGCTGTGGTATTGCCGCTGGCCTGGCATCCGCGTAATCGCAATGCGCTTATCGTCTGCGACTTGCACGCCGATCCGGCGCCATTGCTCGAGGAGGATGGCGAGTCCTTGCGTCGGCGCCTATATACCCGGCGCGAGCAACTGGGCGAGGGCGAGTTGCCGGTCCCCTTGAAGTTGCTGCACATCAACCGTTGTCCGGTGCTGGCGCCATTGAATGTACTGCGTGGCGAAGATATTCAGCGTTTGCAGTTGGACATGACNGGTCCTCTGCTGCATGCCGATCGACTGGTGGCCGCTCAAGCGCAATGGCAGGGCAAACTCGCTCTGATATATGGCGAAGAAGGTTTTGTGCCCAGCGAGGATCCCGAGCAACAGCTATATGAAGGTTTTATCGGTGATCGTGACCGGCGTTTATGCGAACAAGTGCGCAGTGCCGAACCCTCGCAGTTGGCCAAGAAGGCCTGGCCGTTCGATGATGCACGCTTACCTGAATTATTATTTCGTTATCGTGCGCGCAACTTTGCCTCCAGCCTGGACGCAGCAGAACAGCAGCGCTGGGTGATATTTTGTCAGCAGCGGTTAACCCGCCCCGAGTGTGGCGCACCTAATACCCTGGCGAATTTTGAGACGGCGCTCGACCAAATATTCGCTCAGGCCACGCCCAGGCAACAGGCGGTACTGACTGAGTGGCGTGACTATGCGCAACAGTTGCGCTTGCGTTATGCCCTTTAAATGGGCAGCAGGCTGCAGGCGCTAAATAGCAAGTGGCCGTTGCCTNCCATTTTGTAGGGACTCGCCGTTTGGCCGCGCGGCCTGACGCCACCGGGCGTTTGTCTTCGACATGGATATTGTTACAGCACATAAAAAACGCCAGCGAGGCTGGCGTTTTTTATGNGCTGAAATCGCTGACTCAAGCGTAGCGCTTAGTCCAGCAGGGTGGCCCAGCTTTCNACAACATCGCTGCCCCACTTGGCTTTCCACTCTTTCAGGGTCTTGTGGTTGCCACCTTTGGTTTCGATCACTTCACCGGTGTTCGGGTTCTTGTACTGCTTAACTTTGCGCGCACGCTTGACCCCGGTGGTCTTGGCGCCGGCGCGCGGCGCCTTGCTGACTTTGGCGTCCGGGTCGAGCATGGCGATGATGTCACGCAGGGACTTCTGATATTCGCCCATCAGCGTGCGCAGTTTGCCTTCGAATTCGAGTTCTTTTTTCAGCTTGTCGTCTTGCGACAGATTTTTCAGGCGCTCTTGCAGTTCTTTGATGGCTTCTTCGGTGGCGCGGTATTCGTTGATCAGCGACATGGGCTTACCTTGATCTGCGTAGGTGATGGCTAAGTGTCAGTAATAATAGTCAGGCACTTTTGACAAGTAAACCGCTTTGTAAGAATTTGCCACGGTTTATCAAACAAAGTTGCAAATTTGCTGACGCGATAACTCTATGAATCAGCCCGGCAGTGTTTGTCAGTTTTTCCTCGAGGTTCGCGCACGGCCATTCTCGTCAACAAAATCGTATAACCAATCGNGNTCAAATCGAGATGGTTCGGTTGTCTGGCGTGGCTCGTCCGGGCTGGGTGTCAGGATTACTGNAGTTTTCTCGCGCTGTGGCTAGAATGACCGACTTTGCGGTTTCTCTGGAGTTTCCCATGCGTACTTTTCGGTTGGTCATAGCCTGTCCGGACCGCGTTGGTATCGTGGCCAAGGTCAGTAACTTTCTGGCCACCTACAACGGCTGGATCACCGAGGCGAGTCATCACTCGGATAATCACAGCGGTTGGTTCTTCATGCGCCATGAGATTCGTGCCGATTCCTTGCCGTTCGATTTGCCGGGGTTTCATCAAGCCTTTGCGCCCATCGCCCGTGAGTTCTCCATGGAATGGCGGGTCACTGATTCGGCACAGAAAAAGCGCGTGGTGTTGATGGCCAGTCGCGAGTCGCATTGTCTGGCTGACTTGCTGCACCGTTGGCACAGCGATGAGTTGGACTGCGATATTGCATGCGTGATTTCCAATCATGAGGATTTGCGCAGCATGGTCGAGTGGCACGGCATCCCCTATTTCCATGTGCCGGTCGAGCCACAGNACAAACAGCGGGCCTTCGATGAAGTGGAACGACTGGTCAACGCGCATGCCGCCGACGTCATAGTGCTGGCGCGTTATATGCAAATTCTGCCTGCGCAACTGTGTCGCGATTTCGCCCAGCGGGTGATCAATATCCACCACAGCTTTCTGCCGTCGTTCGTCGGTGCCAAGCCTTATCACCAGGCTTCGCTACGCGGAGTCAAGCTGATCGGCGCCACCTCGCACTATGTGACCGAGGAGTTGGATGCCGGCCCGATCATCGAGCAGGACGTGGTGCGTGTCAGCCACCGCGACAGCATCGAAGAAATGGTGCGTCTGGGTAAGGATGTGGAAAAAATGGTGTTGTCCCGTGGGCTACGCTATCACTTAGAGGACCGAGTATTGGTTCACGATAACAAGACTGTGGTGTTCGACTGATTGCCGTATCGTGCATTAACCAAGTGCAGGCTGAAGGAGTTCGCTAATGCTCAAATCAATCAAGGTGCGCGATTACATGACTCGCCATCTGGTGACGTTTCGGTCTGACACCGATCTGTTCACCGCCATCAATCGGCTATTGGAACATCGTATTGCGGGCGCCCCGGTGGTTGACTCCCAGGGCCACCTGATCGGCTTGTTATCCGAGGGCGACTGCCTGCGCGGCATCCTCTCGGGGGCTTATTACGAGGCGATCGGGGGTGTGGTCAGTTCCTATATGACTACCGAGGTTGAGACCATCTCTCCGGAAACCGACATCATTGAGGTCTCCGAGCGCTTTCTGCGCGGTCGCCTGGGACGCCTCCCGGTGGTGGAGAACGGGCGTCTGGTTGGCCAGATCAGTCGCAGCGATGTGCTGCGCGCGGTCAAGGAGTTCGCCCAGCACGAGCAGGGCAAAGTCCTTTCACAGTGAGANCGCAAGTCGCCTGCGGNGCCGAGGTTTCAGGCCGCNGGCAAGTCGAACAATAGCGCCTCGCCCTGACCCTGCAGGTTGAGTGTGCCNGGCTCGCGCACTTGCAGGCCATCGCCAGGGGCCAGGNGTATGCCTGNNCCATTCAGTNGGCCCGTCAACAGCTGCAGGTAGAGCCAGCGGCCGGGGGCAAGCACATAGTCGAGCGGGCCGCTCTGCCAGCGGTANAGGGTCATGTCCTGGGCGACCTGTAAGCTGCCGCCAGCGCCGTCCGGGCTGGCGATGAGCTGCAGGCCTTCCTGCGTGGCGAAGGCGCGCTGCTGATAACTCGGCGCCAAGCCGCGTTGCGCCGGCTCTATCCAGATTTGCATGAAGTGCACCGGCGCGCTCGCCGAGGCGTTGAACTCGCTGTGGCGGATGCCGGAACCGGCGCGCATCAGCTGGAATTCCCCTGCCTGGATTTCTTCGCGGCTGCCCAGCGAGTCCTGGTGCGCCAGGGTGCCCTGGCGAACATAGCTGATGATTTCCATGTCGCGGTGCCCGTGCGTGGCAAACCCGGCGCCGGCGATGACGCTGTCTTCGTTGATCACCCGCAGGTGCGAGAAACCCTGAAAGCGCGGGTCGTAATACTCGCCGAAGGAAAAACTGTGGTAACTGTTCAGCCAGCTCAGTTGCGAGTGGCCGCGTTCGGCGGCGGGGCGAAGCTGGTACATGATCACCTCTGGGAAGTACCTCGAGGTGGTCATTGTGGGAAATGGAAGGATCGATAAAAAGCGTAAATTTGCGCTGATATCGATCGATTTCAGTGATCTATTGGGCGCTAATGCGGGCGCCAATGGAGGTGCACAGCATGCACGACCCCCTCGACCGCGCTACCTCGCAGCCACCGCCGACGCTTGGTGAGGGCTGCGTCAGGCGTTATGACCCGGATGCCTTGCACCCGCAGAGCGGCAGCGAATTTGCCGATGCCGCCGAGCTGTGGCGCCAGCTCCAGGAGCAGGCTGGCGAGCTGCCGGCAGTAGCGGGCAAGGAAATAAAAAAGGGCGCCGGCTAGGCGCCCCCCCTGGCTGTCGACGGTTTCAGATACGGAAGCTGTCGACCAGCAGCTTGAGGCGCGAGGCCTGTTGTTCCAGGTCGCCGCAGGCGCGCAGGGTGGCCTGCAGGTTTTCCACGCCATCCTGGTTGAGGGTGTTGATCTCGGTGATATCCATGTTCAGCGACTCGATCACCGAGGTCTGCTCTTCGGTGGCGGTGGCCACCGACTGGTTCATGCCGTCGATCTCGCCGATGCGCAGGGTCACGCTGCTCAGGCGCTCGCCGGCCTGGTTGGCGATCTGCACGCTTTCTTCGCTGTAGCGCTGGCTCTCGGTCATGGTGGTGACCGACTCGCGCGAGCCGACCTGCAGTTCCTCGATCATCTTCTCGATTTCCTGCGCCGACTCCTGGGTGCGGTGCGCCAGGTTGCGCACCTCGTCGGCGACNACGGCAAAGCCGCGACCGGCTTCACCGGCACGGGCGGCTTCGATGGCGGCGTTGAGCGCGAGCAGGTTGGTCTGCTGGGAGATGCTCTTGATCACCTCGAGAATCTGGCCGATGTTCACCGTCTTGCCGTTCAGCGTTTCGATGTGGCCACAGGAGGTGCGGATCTTGCTGGACAGGTCGTTCATCGCGTGGATGGTTTTCTCCACCACCTGACGGCCATCCTCGGCCTGTTGNCGCGCATCGGAGGCCTGGGTCGAGGCGTCCGCGGCGTTGCGCGCGATTTCCTGGGCAGCGGCGCCCAGTTGGTTGATTGCGGCGGCCACGCTATTGGTGCGGCTGGCCTGTTCGTCGGAGTTGATCATCGAGGAGTTGGAGGCGTTGACCACCAGCTTGGCCACCTCGTTGACCTGGTGGGTGGCCGAAGACACTTCGCGGATCGAGCCGTGAATCCGTTCGACGAACTGGTTGAAGGCTTTGCCCAGGGCGCCGAATTCGTCGTCGGACTGGATCGCCAGGCGTTTGGTCAGGTCGCCGTCGCCCTGGGCGATGTCCTGCATGGCTTTGCCCATCACGGTCAGCGGTTGCAGCAGCAGGCGGATCAGCATGCTCAGCAGGAGGATGATCAGCACCACCGCGATCAGCGTGGCGACTATGGCCGAGGCGCGGAAGTCACTGAGCGCCGCATAGGCCTTGGTCTTGTCAATGGACAGGCCGACGTACCAGTTGACCGAGGGCAGGCCTTGGACCGGGGCGAAGGTGAGGATGCGGGTCTGGCCGTTGCTGGCCGCCTCGCTGAGCGCACTGCCAATGCGCGGGGTGTTCTCGGGGAAGACGTCGGCGAGGCTTTTCATCACCAGGTTCTTGTCCGGGTGCACCAGGATCTTGCCGTCGGCGCTGACCAGAAAGGCGTAACCCAGGCCGTCGAAGTCCAGCGAGTTGATGATGTCGACCAGGGTCTTCAGGCTCAGGTCGCCGCCGACTACGCCGGCAGGTTTGGCCGGGGTGGCGATGGTGATGATCAGTTCGCCGGTGGCGGCATCTACGTAAGGTTCGGTGAGGGTGGTGGCGCCGGCAGCCATGGCGTCCTTGTACCAGGGGCGGCTGCGCGGGTCGTAGTCGTCCGGCATCTTCTCGTCCGGGCGCATGGTGAAGGCGCCGTCTGCGCTGCCCAGGTAACTGAAGGCGAAGGTCGAGGTCAGGGCTTTCTGCTCCAGCAGGCCGACGACCTGCTCGGGCTCGCTGTTTCGGGCAATCGACTGGGCGGCGCTCTCCACCAGCAGGATGCGCCCCGACAGCCAGTTCTGGATATTGCTGGCGGTGACGTTGCCCATTTCCTGCAGGTAGTTCTCCAGGTCTGTGCGGATCGCATTGCGTTGCAGGTAGTCGTTGTACAGGGTGAACAGGGAGAAGGCGGCGATTACCACTAGCGAGGCGGCCAGGAGAATCTTGTGGCTGAATTTCAAATTATTACTCATGGCTTCTTGCGTCCGGTAAGGTCTGGAACCAGTCTTGGGCTGATGCACGGCACAGGCAGCGCCGGTAAATCGGCGTCAGCAATTATGTCGGCATGAGGCGAGCAAAGCTTTAACTCAGGGGACATATAAATGCCTGCAGCAAACCAGTTGGTTCTTGGCGCCGAACTCGGCGGTCAACCCGTCGGCCAGCTGTTGCACCTGGCCAATCGTCATGGCCTGGTGGCCGGGGCGACCGGCACCGGCAAGACGGTGACCCTGCAGCGCCTGGTGGAGGCGTTCAGCGATGCCGGTGTGGCGGTGTTCGCCGCGGATGTGAAGGGCGACCTGTGCGGGCTCGGCGCCGCCGGCGCGCCGCAGGGCAAGGTGGCCGAGCGGATCGCCAGCATGCCCTGGCTCGCGCACCGGCCGACGGCCTACCCGGTCACGCTCTGGGATATCCATGGCCAGAGCGGTCATCCGCTGCGCACCACCCTCAGCGAGATGGGCCCGCTGTTGCTCGGGGCCTTGCTGGAGTTGACCGACAGCCAGCAGGCCGCCCTCTATGCGGCGTTCAAGGTGGCGGATCGCGAAGGGCTGCTGTTGCTTGACCTGAAAGACCTGAAAGCCCTGCTGGCCTACCTGAAGAACAATCCGGCCGTGCTCGGCGAGGACAGTGCGCTGTTCACCACGGGCTCTTCCCAGGCCCTCCTGCGGCGCCTGTCGAGCCTCGAACAACAGGGCGCCGAGGCCCTGTTCGGCGAGCCTGCGCTGCAGCTGGAGGACATTCTGCAGCCGGATCGCGACGGCCGCGGGCGCATCCATCTGCTCGACGCCAGCCGCCTGGTGCATGAGGCGCCGAAGGTCTACGCGACCTTCCTGCTGTGGCTGCTGGCCGAGTTGTTCGAGCAGTTGCCGGAGCGCGGCGATGCCGACAAGCCGCTGCTGGCGCTGTTCTTCGATGAGGCGCACCTGCTGTTCGCCGACACCCCGAAAGCCCTGCAGGAGCGGTTGGAACAAGTGGTGCGGTTGATTCGCTCGAAAGGCGTCGGCGTCTACTTCGTCACCCAATCGCCCAGTGACTTGCCCGATGACGTGCTGGCCCAGCTCGGCCTGCGCATTCAGCACGGCCTGCGCGCCTTCACCAGCCGGGAGCAGAAATCCCTGCGCGCGGTGGCCGACGGTTTCCGTCCCAATCCCTCGCTCGATACCCTGGCAACCCTGACCGAACTGGGTATCGGCGAGGCCCTGGTCGGCACCCTGGAAGAGAAGGGCACGCCGGCCATGGTCCGGCGTGTGGCCATCGCGCCGCCACAATCGCGCATCGGCCCGTTGAGCGAGAGCGAGCGGGTCGCCTTGATTCGCCAGTCGCCGCTGGCCGGGCGCTACGAGAAACCGGTCGACCGCGAGTCGGCCTACGAACTGCTCAGCGCCCGTGCCGCACAAGCCGGTGCCGAGGCGGCGGCGCAGCCGCCAACCAAAGCGAGTCCCGCCGACGGCATCGGCGACATGCTGGGCGGCCTGGCCGGCCAGGTGATGAAAAGCGCCGTACGCCAAGCCGCCAACCAGTTTGGTCGGCAGTTGGTGCGCGGTCTGCTGGGCTCGTTGCTGGGTGGCAAGGGGCGCTAACGCCACGAGCTGCGGTTATCGATCGTCATTCCTGCAGGGCCGTTCTGCAGGAATCACTCAGCCGCTGTGCTCATCGGGTTTGGCGTGCAGGTCTTTCTCGATTTTTTCGATTTCTTTTTCAAATGCTTGGTCAAGAAGGCTGGCCTTCTTGCGCCAGGGCTTGCGCTCGGGATCCGGTTGAGCGGCGTAAGTAATGATTTCTCCGCCTTGTACATCCATGTAACGCTGCGCCTGGCGCTCGAGTTCGGCGCGCAGTTCGTCTTTCGTCACGTGATTACCCATGGTCTTGAAGAGTAGTGCGATGACAACGTAAGGCATTGGCCTTACTGCAACGGTCATCGATTTATTGGCTGTGGCAATGGCTGATATGGCTGTCGAACACTCCTCAATGCATCTTGTTGAGAAATAATGTTCTTCGAAAACAACTACTTGGGATAATTAAGCGGGTGTTCTCAAAAGTGCCACTGCGTACAGCTGAATACAATTATGGTCAACGTCGTTTAAAAGTCTAGAGGGGGTTTGAATCGCCCTGTCTAGACGGGTGACCACTATGAGTTTGGTCTGACAGTGAATAAGACCGTTATGTTCAATTCAGCGCTCGATAGTGCCTCAGGCCGGCAGTTCAACTGCGGCTCAGTGCTCGGTACTGCAAGCCGAAGTGCAGGCTGGTGGATTGTCCGTGGCGCAGTAAGCGTAGGCCCGGGCGACCAGGCAGGTGATGGGCGTTGACCGGATGGGTGACCGGTTCGAAACAGAAGAAGTTCTGTTCGGTTGGACTCTCTTTGGTTGGACAATAGAGCAAGTAATACGGGCTATCGCTGCAACAGTCGAGTTGGTAACCGCCATCTTCCTGAATGATCTGGCATTCACCGTTCCAGCCGGCAAAGGCGTTATCGACCTGCTGCGCGGGTAGGTGGCGGGCCTGTTCGAAGTTCCAGGCCGCTGGCAGCGTAGCGAGTTCGGTGGACAAGCGGCTGTGGTCGCAGTGCCAGACCTGTTTTGCCGCGGCGCGCAGGCGGGTGTGCGCAGTGCGCGGGAAGTAGGGGTGCCAGCCCAGACCATGCCAGGCGGCGCGCTCGTCCAGGTGGGTGACCTGCAGGTCGATGTCGAGCCGCCCGCCNTGCAGGCGAAAGCGCTGTACCGCGCGATAGGCATAGGGCAGTTGGCTGTCCAGTTGCAGGACGATTTCCGTCGCGCTCTGTGCGCTCACCTGCCAGGACTGTTGCCAGGCGCTGCCGTGGATCGGCAAGGGATCGCTGGGGCTGTTGGCGGCCAGATCGAACCAGCCATCGGGGCCGGCAAAGCCGCCGCCGGCGATACGATTGGACCAGGGCACCAGCGGGTAGCAGGCCAGCCGCCGTGGCGTGGCGGCGTCGAGGGCCTGTTGGTCGCTGGGCCGCAGCAGCGCCTGGCCGGTGGCGGTGACCACCCAGTTGACGATACTGCCGCCCAGTTCGGGGGCCAGGCTCAGGCGGGTGATGCCGTCTTCGAGGCTGAGGCGTGTCGCGTTCATCGGGTTCCGCCTTCGCCAATAGCTGTCTTGAAAACGCGTGCTGTCGTTGCTGCACACGGTCGATGCGTGACCGGGGGTGTCATCGTACAACTGCTGGGATATGATGGCAGCCTAGTCGTCAGCCGAGAAAGACCTCCGATATGGACACTCAGAACAGCCCACCGCGCGTACGCAGAAAGCATCGCAGCCTGGCCCAGGAATTGGTGACCGAGCTGTCCCAGCGGATTCGCGACGGCGTGATCAAGCGCGGCGACAAGTTGCCGACCGAGTCGGCGATCATGGAAGAGCAGGGCGTCAGTCGCACCGTGGTGCGCGAGGCGTTGTCGCGCTTGCAGGCGGCTGGTCTGGTGGAAACCCGCCACGGCATCGGCACCTTCGTGCTGGACACGCCGAGCCCCAGCGGTTTTCGCATCGACCCGGCGACCATCGTCACCCTGCGCGATGTGTTGGCGATTATCGAGCTGCGCATCAGTCTCGAGGTCGAGTCGGCGGGGCTGGCCGCGCAACGGCGCAGCGCCGAGCAGCTGACGGCCATGCGCGAGGCCCTGGATGCCTTGAGCCAGAGCGCCACCCGCTCCGGCGATGCGGTGGCGTCGGACTTCCAGTTCCACCTGCTGATCGCCGAGGCCACCGGCAACCGCTACTTCACCGACATCATGAGCCACCTGGGCACCAGCATCATTCCGCGCACCCGCCTGAATTCGGCGCGGATCGCCCAGGATGACCAGCAGAACTACATGGCCCGCTTGAGCCGCGAACACGAGCAGATCTTCGAGGCCATCGCCCGCCAGGATTCCGATGCGGCCCGCGCGGCCATGCGCCTGCACCTGACCAACAGCCGCGAACGCCTGCGTCAGGCCCATGAGGCGGCGGAAGCGCAAGCGCTGCACGGTTGATGGCGGCCGAGAGTTCAAGTGGGCCCTGCTAGGCCTGGCGTCGGTAGGCCAGCAGGACGATACCGCTGACCACCAGCAGGCCGCCGAANATCTGCAGGCCGTTGAGCAGCTGATCGAGAATCAGCCAGCCGAACAGCAGGCCGGCCACCGGCTCGATATTCATCACCGGCGCATTGCGCGCGATATCCAGGCGGGTGACCAGGATAAACAGNGCGGAAAACGCCACGCCATACAGCAGCACCAGGCAGCCCANGGCGATCCAGCCGGCAGTGGCGCTGGGCAGGTTCATCCCGCCCGGTAGCAGACCGCCGGCCCCGGCCAGGGCCGAGGCGGCGAACACCACCAGCATGGTCAGCATGCTGCGCACTGTGCCCGGCATGCCGCTGAGCCGGTGCCCGGTGATCCACAGGGCGCAGGCAAATGCCGCCGCCCCGGTCAGGCCGAACAACACCCCTTCGACCCAGCGCCGATCGATTGCGGCCGGGCCGGACAATTGCTGCGGCAGGTCGAGCACAAGCACCAGGCCGAGCAGGATCAGTCCCATCAACCAGGCCGCGCGGCGGGTCGGCCGCGGCCCGCCCAGGGCCCAGGTGAGCAGCGCCAGGAGAATGGGCGCCAGGTTGACCACCAGCAGCGCCAGGGCCACCGGAATCCGCGCCACCGCCGAGTAGATGCAGAAACTCTGTACCGCGATCAGCAGGCCCAGCAGCAGCTGCCAGNCCCAGGTCTGGTGGCGCATNCTCAGCGATTCGCCGCGCCACAGCACCAGGGCGGCGAGCGCCAGCAGGGTCACCCCGGAACGGCAGAGCATCGCCAGTAGCAGGCCGGTGTCATGGTCGAATGCGATCCGCGCGGCAATATGGTTACCGGCAAAGGAGCAGGCCAGGGTGGCCAGGATCAGGGCGGCGATATTCCGGGGGAAGGGTGTGGCGGCAGGCATGGCGGAGATTCTGTCCTTACAAAGCAAGGAGCCGCCAGGTCGGCGGCTCCAGAGGATCGTGACGATTGCTTACATTGCCTACAACACCACGCTCGGCAGCCACAGCGAGATGGCTGGTATATAGGTCACGGCGATCAGCACCATAAACAGCGCGGCATAGAAGGGCAGCAGCGCCTTGATGGTGCTTTCGATGCTGACCTTGCCGATGGCCGCGCCGACGAACAGCACCGCCCCCACCGGCGGGGTGATCAGGCCGATGCCCAGGTTGACCAGCATGATCATGCCGAAGTGTACCGGGTCGACGCCGATGGAGGTGATCACCGGCAGCAGGATCGGGGTCATGATCAGGATCAGCGGAGCCATGTCCATCAGGGTGCCCAGGCCCAGCAGCATGAAGTTGATGCACATCAGGATCACGTAGCGGTTATCCGACAGGGTCAGGAACAGCGTGGTGATCTCGAGGGGATCTGCATCAGGGTCATGACGTAGCCGAAGCTGGCGGCGAAGGCGATCAGGATCATCACGATCGACAGGGTGCGCCGGTGCGCCGCTATGGCCAGATCATCGGCTACGCCCTGCAAGCCATCCCCCGTGGCAGCTGGGTCAAGGAAAGCCTGTTGCGCATGCCCGCGGCGCCGGAGCTGGACAGCCTGCCGATGGCCAACGCCGTGCCGGATACGCTGCCACTGCTGGAAGGTTTCACCTTCGAGGGCTACCGCAACGCCGACGGCAGCGTGGGGACGCGCAATATTCTCGGCATCAGCACCACGGTGCAGTGCGTCACCGGCGTGCTGGATCACGCGGTGGCGCGCATCCGCCAGGAGCTGCTGCCCAAGTACCCGAACGTCGATGGCGTGGTGGCGCTGACCCACAGCTACGGCTGCGGCGTGGCGATTACCGCGAAAGACGCCTACATCCCGATCCGCACCGTGCGCAACCTGGCGCGCAACCCCAACCTCGGCGGCGAGGCGCTGGTGGTCGGTCTCGGCTGCGAGAAGCTGCAAGCCGAGCAGGTGATGCACGAGGACGACGCCTCGGTGGACCTGCGCGAACCCTGGCTGTATCGCCTGCAGGAATCCAGGACCGGCTTCACCGAGATGATCGAGCAGATCATGGCCATGGCCGAGGTGCGCCTGCAGAAGCTCGACCAGCGCCGCCGCGAAACGGTGCCGGCCAGCGAGCTGGTTCTCGGCATGCAGTGCGGCGGCAGCGATGCGTTCTCCGGCATCACCGCCAATCCGGCCCTGGGCTTCGCCTCGGATCTGCTGATCCGCGCCGGCGCCACCGTGCTGTTCTCGGAGAACACCGAGGTGCGCGACGCCATCTACATGCTCACCGGCCGCGCCGAAACCGCCGAGGTGGCCGAGGCGCTGGTGCGCGAGATGGACTGGTACGACCGCTACCTGGCCAAGGGCGAGGCCGATCGCAGCGCCAACACCACGCCGGGCAACAAGAAGGGCGGACTGTCGAACATCGTCGAAAAGTCCCTCGGCTCCATCGTCAAATCCGGCAGCAGTGCGATCAATGCGGTGGTCGGTCCCGGCGAGCGGGTCACGCGCAAGGGCCTGATCTACTGCGCCACCCCGGCCCGCGATTTCGTCTGCGGCACCCTGCAACTGGCGGCCGGGATGAACCTGCACGTGTTCACCACCGGCCGCGGCACGCCCTACGGCCTGGCCATGGCGCCGGTGGTCAAGGTATCGACCCGTACCGAGCTGGCCGAACGCTGGCCGGACCTGATCGATATCGACGCCGGGCGCATCGCCACCGGCCGCGCGAGCATCGAGGAGCTGGGCTGGCAGCTGTTCCACTACTACCTGGACGTGGCCAGCGGCCGGACGCAGACCTGGGCCGAACGGCACCGGCTGCACAACGACCTGGTGCTGTTCAACCCNGCACCGATTACCTGAGAGCTGGTGCGCGCGGCGCACCCTACGGACCAGCCGCGTACAGACTGTAGGGTGCGCCGCGCGCACCAACTCTCGTCGAGACATAGGTCAACCGAGGAACCCCATGCACAAGCCCCAGGTACTGCAGATCGGCCCGCTGACCGAGCGCTTCAATCAGGCCCTTGCCAGCCGCTACCGGATGAAGCCGTTGTGGCAGCAGGCCGATCTCGTGGCCTTTCTGCGCGAGCAGGGCGGGCGATTCGAGTTGCTCGTGACCTCGGCACGCTTCGGCTGCTCGGCCGAGCAGCTCGAGCTGCTGCCCAANCTCAAGGCGATCTGCAGCTTCGGCGTGGGTTATGACGCGATTGCCGTGGGGGGCCGCACGGCAGCGGGGCATAGCGGTCAGCACCACCCCTGATGTGCTCAACGACTGCGTGGCCGACCTGGCCATGGGGCTGATCATCGACACGGCGCGGCGCCTGTCCGAGAGTGAGCGTTTCCTGCGTGCCGGCCACTGGGCCGCTGGCGCTTTTCCGCTGGGCCGCAAGGTCACTGGCAAGCGCCTGGGTATCGTCGGCCTCGGNCGCATCGGCGANGCCNTGGTGCAGCGCGCCAGCGGCTTTGCCATGGCGGTGCGTTACCACAATCGCAAGTCGCTGAGCGACAGTCCTTACGGGTACGAGCCGCAGCTGATCGAGCTGGCGCGCTGGGCCGATTTCCTGGTGCTGACCTGCCCGGGCGGTGCGGCCACCCATCACCTGATCACTACCCCGATTCTCGAAGCGCTGGGGCCGCAGGGCATCCTGATCAATGTCGCCCGCGGCTCGGTGGTCGATCAGGCGGCGCTGGTTGCGGCACTCCAGCGTGGCACGCTGGGCGGTGCCGGGCTGGACGTCTACGCGGCCGAACCCGCGGTGCCGGCCGCCCTGCGCGAGTTGAATAACGTGGTGCTGCTGCCGCACATCGGCAGCGCCAGCGAGGAAACCCGCCTGCAGATGGAACAGCTGGTGCTGGCCAATCTGCAGGCCTTTGTCGACCAAGGCGAGTTGCTTACCCCGCTGTAAGCGCCGCGCCACCCCATACGTGTGCCGGTTTCGTCCGGCGTGCCTATCACCGCGCTGCCACAAGCGGCGCGGCTGCTCTTCCTGCAACCTCACCTGTGCTGTTACCGGCGCGCCACCAGCGCGCCGGGTTGCTGCGTTACAGCCGGCTTTTGTCGACGTTCTCACCAGCACCTGACCAGGCGCTTTTCTGTCATCTGCGTCGAGACGCTTTTGCCGGCAGGCGCCATGACTTGCCGGTGAGCCGTCTTGGAGATGGCATCGACTCGCAGGCTGCGCCATGCGCAGCAAGTGCTCATCGCGCATAACGCGCATACCCGATGGCGCGCGCGGCACCGCCTACGCCGGTCGATCGGTTGT
>C687J26845_10001418_pt1 | contig 14852 bp, 14 predicted proteins | sample RifCSPlowO2_12_FD_26845 | JGI IMG/M metagenome (IMG submission 26845)
GCGGATCGCAACGCATAAAAAAGCCCCAGCCTCTCGCGAGGCTGGGGCAAGGGTGGGACTAGTCAGTGGCTGCCGGCGCCCTTGGTCAGGTCGCTTTCGTTCCACTCGATGTAGACGCAGGCATCGGCCGCCGCCCAGCGGACCCGCACGCGGGTTCCCGCCTGTAGCGGCTGCAGGTCGTTGGACAGGGCCTTGAGGGTCAGGCTGCAGCCGCCGGGGGTGACGACGCTGCAGGTCAGGCTCTCTCCAAGGAAAACCACCTCGCTGACCTGCGCCGGGATCTCGTTCCAGCCGGCTGGCAGCGGCGTCTGTGCGGCCTGTTCCTGGACCAGCACCAGGGCCTTCTCGGGGCGCACCATCAGCAGCACTTGCTGGCCGTTCTGCAGTGCGGAGGTAGGCCGGATTGCCAGAGGCTGCTGCTCGAACTGGACCGAGGCGTTGCCCGTCACCTGCGCCTTGAGGAAGTTCGAGTTGCCAAGGAAGGAGGCGACGAAGGCATTCGGTGGGTTCTGATAGAGGTCGTAACCGCTGCCCAGGCCGACGATTTTGCCGTGACTGAAGATGGCGATGCGTTGCGACAGACGCATGGCTTCTTCCTGGTCGTGGGTCACGTAGACGATGGTGATGCCGAGGCGCCGGTGCAGATGACGCAGTTCATCCTGCAGTTCTTCGCGCAGCTTCTTGTCCAGTGCGCCGAGCGGCTCGTCCATCAGCAGGATGCGCGGCTCGTAGACCAGTGCCCGGGCAATCGCCACCCGTTGTTGCTGACCGCCGGAGAGCTGGGCCGGGCGGCGATGGGCGAACTGCTCCAGCTGCACCAGCTTGAGCATGGCGTCGACCTGGCGCTCGCGTTCGGCAGCCGGGATTTTGCGGATACTCAGCGGGAAAGCGATGTTGTCGCGCACCGAGAGGTGCGGGAACAGCGAGTAGCGCTGGAATACCATACCGATACCGCGTTTGTGCGACGGCACCTTGATCAGTGATTTGCCTTCTACCTGGATTTCTCCAGAGCTGGGCGTTTCGAACCCGGCCAGCATCGACAGGGTCGTGCTCTTGCCGGAGCCGCTGGAGCCGAGAAAGGTCAGGAACTCGCCTTCCTTGATATCCAGTGAGATGTTGTCCACTGCGGCGAAGTCGCCGTAGTGTTTGTTCAGGTTGCGCAGGCTGACCAGGGGACGCTGATCGGCCGCGGCGGACTCTTTGATCACAGCACTCATGTCGTTCTCCTCGGCGCTCAGGCGCTGGCTTCATTGCGTCGGCGCAGGGTCGCGGCGATCACCATTATTAGGACGGACAGACCGATCAGCAGCGTCGAGGCGACCGCGATTACCGGGGTCAGGTCCTGGCGCAGGGTGGTCCACATTTTTACTGGCAGGGTCTGCAGGGTCGGGCTGGCCATCATCACGCTGAGGACCACCTCGTCCCAGGACACTAGGAAGGCGAACAGCGCGCCGGCGACCATGCCCGGACGGATGGCCGGAAAGGTCACTCGATAGACCGCCTGCAGGCGCGAAGCACCGCAGATCACGGCGGCATCCTCAATCGACTGATCGAACAGCTTCAGCGAGTTGATGATCGAGATGATGGTGAACGGCAGCGCGACTATCACGTGGCTGACCACGAAGGAAAACAGCGTGCCGGTATAGCCCAGCTTGAGAAACAGCGCATACACCGCCACGGCGATAATCACCAACGGCACGATCATCGGCAAGGTGAACAGGGCATAGAGCATCTCGCGCCCCGGAAAGCGTCCGCGTACCAGGGCGAAAGCGGTCGGCAGGCCTAGGGCGACGGCGCACAGGGTGGTGATCACGGCGACCTTCAAGCTGGTCAGTACCGAGGCCATCCACTCCGGATTGGAGAAAAACTGCTCGTACCATTTCAGCGTCCAGCCCGGTGGCGGGAACACCAGCCACTGCGAGGAGCCGAACGACAGCAGCACGATGAACACGATCGGCAGCAGCAGGAACAGGGCGATCACTGCAGTGGTGAGATAGAGGCCGATGCGCAGGCGCGGCCCCATGGCGTTGGGTGTCAGCAACATGTCGGATTACCTCGCATTGCTGGTGCCGACCGGCGATTCCGGCTGGAGCTTCAGGTAGACGTAGAACAACAGCAGGGTGATCGCGATCAGCAGCGCGGCCGCGGCGCTGGCGATGCCCCAGTTGAGGAAGGACTGCACCTGTTGAATGATGAACTCCGGCAGCATCATGTTCTGCGCGCCGCCGAGCAGCGCCGGGGTCACGTAGTAGCCGAGGGACATGACAAAGACCATCAGCCCGCCAGAGAACAAGCCGGGTCGGCACAGCGGCAGGAAAACCCGGAAGAAGTTGCTCCACGGGCTGGCGCCACAGATGGACCCGGCCTGCAGCACCATCGGGTCGATGGCCTGCATGGTGGCCTGCAATGGCAGGACGATGAACGGGATCATGATGTAGCTCATGCCGATCACCACGCCGGTGAGGTTGTGCACCATCTCCAGCGGCTGGTCGATGATGCCTAGGGCCATCAAGGTTTTATTGATCACCCCGGAGGCTTGCAGCAGCACCAGCCAGGAGTAGGTACGTGCCAGCAGGCTGGTCCACATCGATAGCAGCACGATGTTCAGCAACCAGCGGCCCCAGCCGCGCGGCACCAGGGTGATCGCCCAGGCCAGCGGAAAGCCCAGCAGCAGGCTGATCACGGTGACCAGACCGGCCACCGAGAAGGTATTCAGCAGCACGCGGGTGTAGGCCGAGTTGGCGAACAGTTGTTCGTAGTTGCCCAGTCCAGGGCTGGGCTCCAATACACCGCGAAGCAGCAAGCCGATCAGGGGCGCGAGGAAGAACAGGCCGAGGAACAGCAGCGCCGGCAGCAGGTTGGAAAACCCCCGCCAGCGCTGTGACATCGAGCCGTTCGCCGTGCCGGCGGCGCGCAAGGCAGCGCCGGCTACTTGGGAGGATTGGTTGGACTGGGCGGTAGTCATGTTATTTGACCAGCCACTCGTTCCACTGGGCGGAAATCGCTTCGCCATGCTTGGCCCAGTAGGCGTAGTCGAGATTGACCTGGTCTTTGACGTGGGCGGTCGGCAGGTTCGGCGCCAGATCGGCGTTCAATTGCTCGACGCTGTTGACGTTGACCGGGGCATAGGCCGTCAGGTTGGCGAACGTGGCCTGACCCTTGGCGCTGCTGGCGTTGGCCAGGAACTTCATGGCCGCCTCCTTGTTTTTCGCACCCTTGGGGATGACCAGGAAGTCGGCCATGACCAGGTTCTGTTTCCAGCTCACGCCGACCGGCGCACCGTCTTGTTGCAGGGCATAGACTCGGCCGTTCCAGAACTGGCCAAGGCTGACTTCGCCGGAGGCAAGCATTTGCTGCGACTGCGCGCCGCCGCCCCACCAGATGATGTCCTTCTTGATGGTGTCGAGTTTCTTGAAGGCGCGCTCGAGGTCCAGCGGGTAGAGCTGGTCGGCGGCTACGCCGTCGGCGAGCAGGGCCAGTTCGAGTACGCCCGGGCTGGCCCACTTGTACAGCGCGCGCTTGCCGGGATAGGTGGCGGTGTCGAACAGCGCGCTCCAGTCTTGCGGAGCATTGCCGCCGACCTTGCCCTGGTTGTAGCCGAGCACGAAGGAGAAGTAGAAGGAGCCAACGCCATGGTCGGAGACGAAGCGCGGGTCGATCTGGTCGCGCTGGATCACGCCAAAGTCCAGCGGCTCCAACAGGCCTTCGCTGGCGGCGCGCAGGGCGAAGTCGGCTTCGACGTCCACTACGTCCCACTGCACGTTGCCGCTTTCGACCATGGCCTTGAGCTTGCCGTAGTCGGTCGGACCGTCCTGTACCACACGAATGCCGCTCGCTTCGGTGAAGGGGTCGGCCCAGGCCTGCTTTTGTGCATCCTGGGTGGTACCGCCCCAACTGACGAAGTTCAGGCTTTCGGCTGCGACCGCACTGCTTGCGCTTACCACCAGGGCCAGAGCGGCGAGGGTGGCGGTGACGGGGTTTCTCTGCAACATGCTGTATTCCTCGATTTATTAGTTTTAGTCGAGCCGCTATGCATGAAAGTAAAGCTTGGTTTGGTGTGGCTCCGGATTTGCCAACGTCCCTAGACCAGCCACTCCGAATGTCTGGTCTATGGAATATCATATTATGGTATTCCAAGATTTCTGCAAGCCCTGAGTCGCTGCTGAGCCTGTCGAACGGAGCGAATCGACTGATGGTCGTGAGCGATAAGCGCGTGAGGGTTTGCTGCCTATGCCGATGGCTAGAGTTTAGGCCACGCAGGGATGGCGGCTCGCGGAGGAGCTGTGCGGGTATTGCGCAGGAGGGGTGAGCGCTGGAGGGGCTTTGCCCCTCCAGCTGACAGCTGTTATTCAGTGAAGGCGAGGGTCTCCACAACTTCCAGGTCGTAGCCGGTCAGGCCCGCGTATTTCAGTGGCGCGCCGAGATGGCGCAGCTTGCCGACGCCGATATCCTGAAGAATCTGCGCACCGGTGCCGACTTCGGAATAAATACGCGATTGCGAGCGGCTGAACGGCTGGCGTGGCTGGGTCAACTGCGGCACCCGCTCCAGCAGCGCCTGCGACGACTCGTTGTTGGCCAGTACCACGACCACGCCGCGACCTTCCTCGGCGACTTTCTGCAGTGCGGCCCACAGCGTCCAGTTCTTCGGCCCGGTGTACTCGGCACCGACCAGGTCGCGCAGCGGATCGATCACATGGACGCGCACCAGGGTGGGTTCATCCCGCTTGATCTCGCCCATGACCATGGCCATGTGCACGCCGCCTTCGATACGGTCTTCGTAGGTAATCAGGCGGAAGTCGCCATGCACGGTGGGCAGCTCGCGCTCACCGATACGGCTGACGGTATGTTCGGTGCTCAAGCGATAGTGGATCAGGTCGGCGATGGTGCCGATCTTTATCCCGTGCAGGCTAGCGAACGCCTCCAGCTCGGGGCGTCGGGCCATGCTGCCGTCTTCGTTCATCACCTCGACTATCACCGCGGCGGGGCTGAAACCGGCCAGGCGTGCCAGATCGCACCCGGCTTCGGTGTGCCCTGCGCGGTTCAATACGCCGCCATCGCGAGCGCGCAAAGGGAAGATATGTCCGGGTTGGACCAGATCCTCGGCCTTGGCGTCCGCCGCGACGGCGGCGAGCACGGTGCGTGAGCGGTCGGCGGCCGAGATGCCGGTGGTCACGCCGGTGGCGGCCTCGATGGAGATGGTAAAGGCGGTGGAGAAGGCGCTGCCGTTGTTTGGCACCATCTGCTCCAGGCCCAGACGCTGGCAGTGTGCGTCGGTCAAGGTCAGGCAGATCAGGCCGCGGGCTTCCCGGGCCATGAAGTTGATCGCGGCCGGTGTGCAGGCCTCTGCTGCCAGCAACAGGTCGCCCTCGTTCTCGCGGTCCTCGTCGTCGACCAGGAGAACCATCTTGCCCTGACGGAAGTCTTCGATGATTTCTTCGATGCTGTTGAATGACATGCCGGTGCTCTCGAGGTTTGCGATGGATGACGGTTGTTCGACATGTTAATGGTATACCATAATACGTAAAACTGACGAGCAGCTGAGGTAATGATGAAGGCTTACTGGATTGCCCATGTCGAGGTGACCGACCCGGGTCAATACACCGAATACACCAGCCGCGCGCCGGCGGCATTTGCGCGCTACGGAGGACGGTTGTTGGCGCGGGGCGGGCGCTCGGAAGCGCTGGAGGGTAGGGTCACGCCTCAGCGCAGCGTGGTGATCGAGTTCACCTCCTACGCGCAGGCAATCGCCTGTTATCACTCGCCGGAGTATCAGGAGGCCTGCCGGTACCGCGAAGGTGCGGCACGTGCTGAAGTGATAATAGTCGAGGGTTGCGTGCCCTGAGCTGAAGCCAGGCGGCAAGGTTCAGCGGATGAAGTGGACCTTGCCGCTGTCGTCGTTACCGATGTAGATGCCGTAGACCCCGGCCTGACGTTCCTCGATGTAGCGCTCGAGAATCTGCCGGATGGCCGGGTAGTAGATGCTCTCCCAGGGAATCTCCTCGGGGGCGAAGAAGCGGTAGTCGAGGGTTTCCGGGCCGAAGCTGCCGGTCACTTCGAGGACCACGGCGCGGAAGATGATGTACACCTCGCTGATCTTCGGCACGCTGAAGATCGAATAGGGCGAGACGATGTCCGCGCGCACGCCGCTTTCTTCCCAGACTTCGCGCAGGGCCGCCTGCTCGGTGGTTTCGCCGCTTTCCATAAAGCCGGCCGGCAGGGTCCAGGTGCCGGGGCGCGGCGCGATGGCGCGCTGGCAGAGCAGGTACTTGCCGTCCTGCTCGATGATGCAGCCGGCGATGATCTTCGGGTTTTCGTAGTGGATGTAGCCGCACCCCGCGCAGACCAGGCGCTGGTGAGTGTCACCGGGCGGTTGCTGACGGCTCAGGCTGTCGGCGCCACAGTTGGGGCAGAAGCGCGGGTTTGCCATGCTCTCAGCGTCCTATGCGCGGCTCTTTGAGGGCGATCGGTGTGGCGATTTCGCGTACGCTGCCAGCCACCTCCTGTTTGGATTTCAGGTAGTCCAGGGCCACCTTGGCGGCGGCGCGCACATGGTCGACCGACGCCTGGTGGGCGGCGAGGGGGTCGCCGCTCTTGATCGCTTCGACGATGCGCTCCATTTCGTTATTGCTGGCGCCGCGCCGATTGGCCTGGGACACCGAGGTGGCCCGCAGGTAGCTGATGCGCGCCTGCAGCTGACGCAGCTGGGTGGCGGCGATATGGTTGCCGGAGCCCTCCAGCAGCACGTCATAGAAGCCCTGGACCGAGTCGAGTACCTGTTGCAGCTCGCCCTCTTCGAGTACCTTGCGGTTTTGCTCGAGGGCGCGCTCCAGAGCGCGGATGTCCTTGGCCTTGGCATTCAGGGTGAACAGTTGCACGATCAGGCCTTCGAGCACGCAGCGCAGCTCGTAGATATCGCGGGCGTCTTCCAGGGTGATGATGGCGACCCGTGGCCCCTTGGCGTCGGCGAACTCGACCAGACCCTCGGACTCCAGGTGGCGCAGGGCTTCGCGCACCGAGGTGCGGCTAACGCCGAGGCGATCGCAGAGGTCGCGCTCGACTAGGCGGTCCCCAGGCATCAGCTGGAAGTTCATGATGGCGCTGCGCAGTTTATCCAGCACGATTTCGCGCAGGGTAATGGGGTTGCGATTGACCTTGAAGCTGTCGTCGAGAGGCAAGCGTTTCATGGGGTCCGCTCTGGTTGGGGCTGTCCGAAGGAAAGCACAGAGGCGCCCCGATCATTCGATCCAGAGCGCTGCAGATGCTTGGTAAGGCCCGCTGTTAAGGTTGGCTTTCGGCATCGGCTTCCGCGAAGGCTTCACGGGCGATGCGAAAACTGTCCACGGCCGCTGGCACACCACAGTAAATACCGACCTGCAGCAGTATTTCGCGTATCTGCTCACGGCTGAGGCCGTTGCGCAAGGCTCCACGAATATGCAGCTTGAGTTCATGTGGCCGGTTGAGCGCTGAAATCATCGCCAAGTTTATCATGCTGCGTTCTGCCAGCGACAAACCCTCCCGTCCCCAGACATGCCCCCAACAGTACTCGGTGACCAGTTCCTGCAAGGGGCGGTTGAAGTCGTCGGCATTCTCGATCGACTTGTTGACGTAGGCCTCGCCCAGCACCTGGGTGCGGATTTGCAGGCCCTTGGCGTACTTGTCGTTGCTCATGATGTTCTCCTCGGGTTGCCGGATTTAGAGCCCGCCCATCAGGGTGTATTTGATTTCGAGGTAGTCCTCGATGCCATACTTGGAGCCTTCGCGGCCGAGACCGGAGGATTTGATCCCGCCGAAGGGTGCGACCTCGGTGGAGATCAGGCCTTCGTTGATTCCGACCATGCCATATTCCAGGGCCTCGCTCATGCGCCAGGCGCGGCCTAGGTCACGCGTATAACAGTAGGCGGCCAGGCCGTATTCGGTGTCGTTGGCCAGTTGCACCGCCTCGGTTTCACTGCTGAAGCGGAACACCGCCGCCAGCGGACCGAAGGTTTCCTCGCAGGCCACCTTCATCTCCTGGCTCAGGTCGACCAGCACCGTCGGCTGGAAGAAACCGTGGCCCAAGGCATGCCGTTCGCCGCCACAGAGCAGGCGCGCACCCTTGCTCAGGGCATCCTGCACATGGTCTTCGACCTTGGCTACCGCGCGCTCGTTGATCAGTGGGCCCTGATTCACGCCGGCGGCGAAGCCATCGCCAACCTGGAACTCGCTGACGCGTTCGGCGAGGCGGCTGACGAAGGCTTCATAGATGCCGTCCTGTACCAGGAAACGATTGACGCAGACACATGTTTGGCCGGCATTGCGGTACTTGGCGATCAACGCGCCTTCGACTGCTCGTTCAAGATCGGCATCGTCGAAAACGATGAATGGTGCATTGCCACCCAGCTCCAGAGAGACCTTCTTCAAAGTCTTGGCGCATTGGGCCATAAGCAGCTTGCCGATGGCGGTGGAGCCGGTGAAGGACAACTTGCGTACATCCGCGCTGTCAGTTAGCTCGCCGCCAATGGCCACGGCATCGCCGGTGATCACATTGAAAATGCCCGCTGGAATGCCCGCCTGTTCCGCCAGCGCGGCCATGGCCAGGGCAGAGAAGGGGGTTTCCGGGGCTGGCTTGACGATGCAGGGGCAACCGGCAGCAAGGGCAGGGCCCGCCTTGCGGGTGATCATCGCGGCAGGGAAGTTCCACGGCGTGATGGCGGCGACCACGCCGATCGGCTCCTTGCTCACGACGATACGCGCATCGCCCTTGTGGCTGGGGATGGTGTCGCCATAGATACGCTTGGCTTCCTCGGCGAACCACTCGATAAAGCTGGCGGCGTAGAGGATCTCGCCCTTGGCTTCGCTGAGGGGTTTGCCCTGTTCCAGGGTGAGGATCTCGGCCAGGGCGTCGGCGTTTTCCAGCATCAGCGCATGCCAGCGCTTGAGGATAGTGCTGCGCTCCTTGGCGGTGCGTGCGCGCCAGGCCGGCCAGGCCGCGGTCGCGGCGGCAATCGCGCGCTGGGTTTCCGCGGCGCCCAAGTTCGGCACCCGGCCGATGCTGGTGCCATTGGCCGGGTTGAAGATTTCCTGGGTGGTTGCGTCCTGGGCGTCACACCATTGGCCGTCGATGAAGGCCTGTTGGCGGAACAGTTGCGCGGCAGCTGGGGTCATGGTGGCTCCGGGGAAGAAAAAAAGGGCCGCCGCCAAGGCACATGGCAGGCGGCCCAAAAAAGTCTGTTTGGCGCTGGGACTCAGGCAATAGCGGGCAGGGCGCCCAGCTTGCCGCGGTGGTAGACCATCGGCGTCATTTCGGTCTCGGGAAGAATCAGGTTCTTCACCGCACCGACGATGATCGCGTGATCGCCGCCGTCGTACTCGCGCCACAGTTCGCACTCGATGATCGCCGTGGCCTTGCTCAGCAGCGGGTTGCCGCGCTCGCTGAGGTGCCAGTCGATGCCCTTGGCCTTGTCCTTGCCCTTGCCGGCAAAGGCGTAGGCTTCGGCCGTCTGGTCGGCAGACAGCAGGTGGATGGCGAACTGCTTGCTGGCGCAGAGCAGCGGGTAGGAGTCCGAGGCATAGTTGGGGCAGAACAGCACCAGGGCCGGGTCAATCGACAGGGCGCTGAAGGCGCTGGCGGTGATGCCGACTATGCCGCCGTTTTCGTCGAGGCAGGTGACCACCGTGACCCCCGAGGGAAACGAGCCCATCACCTCTTTGTAAATGCCTGGTTCGATCATTTTTGCTACCTCTGCAAGTCTCGTGGCGAACGTCTCAACGCATCACGAAGGGGTCGGCCATCGGCGCCTGGGACAGATTGATCCACACGGTTTTCTGTTCGGTGTAGGCGAGCACCGAGTCGATGCCGCTCTCGCGCCCGTAGCCGCTGTTCTTGAAGCCGCCGATAGGCGCCATGGCCGAGACGGCGCGGTAGGTGTTGACCCAGATGATGCCCGAGCGCACGTCGCGGGCCAGGCGGTGGGCGCGGCCGAGATCGCGGGTCCAGATGCCGGCGGCGAGGCCGAACTGCGAGTCGTTGGCCATGGCCAGGGCTTCGGCTTCATCCTTGAAGCGGATCACCGAGGCAACCGGGCCGAAGACTTCTTCCTGCATGATTTTCATCGAGTTGCTGTCGCACTCGAACAGGGTCGGCTCGTAGTACCAGCCGTTGCCGTCGATCTGTGGGCGCTTGCCGCCCAGGCGCAGTTTCGCCCCTTCGGCCAGGGCGTCGGCGACCAGGCCTTCGACCACGGCCAGTTGCTGCGCGGTAGCCATCGGGCCCATCTCGCTGCTGTCATCCTGCGGGTTGCCGATACGGATGCGCTTGGCCCGTTCGACCAGGCGCTCGACGAACTCGTCGTAGATATCGTCCTGCACCAGCAGGCGCGAGCCGGAGACGCAACTCTGGCCCGAGGCCGCATAGATGCCGGCGACCGCGCCGTTGATCGCGCTGTCCAGGTCGGCGTCGGCGAAGATGATGTTCGGCGACTTGCCGCCCAGCTCCAGCGACAGCTTGGCGAAGTTCTCGGCGCTGCTGCGCACCACGTGGCGGGCGGTGGCGGCGCCGCCGGTAAAGGCGATCTTGCGCACCAGCGGGTGGCGGGTCAGGGCGGCACCGGTGCTGGCGCCGTAACCGGTGATCACGTTGACCACGCCCGGCGGAATGCCGGCTTCCAGGGCCAGGCGAGCCAGTTCGAGAATGGTCGCCGAGGCGTGTTCGGAAGGCTTGATGACCATGCAGTTGCCGGCGGCCAAAGCGGGTGCCAGCTTGATCGCGGTGAGGTACAGCGGGCTGTTCCAGGGAATGATCGCCGCCACCACGCCGAGCGGCTCATGCAGGGTGTAGCCGAACATGTCGGCCTTATCCAGCGGCAGGGTGCCACCCTCGAGTTTGTCGGCCAGCCCGGCGGTGTAATAGAAGAACTCCGGCAGGTAGCTGACCTGGCCACGGGTTTCGCGGATCAGCTTGCCGTTGTCGCGGCTCTCCAGTTGCGCCAGCTGTTCCTTGTTCTCGGCAATCAGGTCACCCAGACGGCGCAGCAGCTTGCCCCGTGCGGTGGCGCTCAGGTTGCGCCAGGCCGGGCTTTCGAAGGCCTGCTGCGCCGCCTGGACCGCGCGCTCCACGTCGGCTTCGTCGGCATCGGGCAGTTCCGCCCACGGCTCGGCGAGGGCCGGGTTGAGGCTTTGGAAGGTCTTGCCGGACCGGGCATCGACCCACTGGCCGTCGATGCACATCTGAAAACGGGTGAGTGTCATGCAACGATCCCCTGTGTTGGGTTCTGTGAGGTCTGGGTCTGCTGGAGGAAGTCGAGCAGCACCTGGTTGACCAGGCGCGGCGACTCCACCGGCATCATATGGCGCTGTTCCGCGAGTACGGCAACTTGTGCGCCGGGAATCCGTGCGGCCAGTTCTCTGGCCATCTGCGGGGTCGAACCCGGGTCCAGCTCGCCGGTGGCGATCAGCGTTGGCGCGTGGATGCTGCCCAGTTGATCCGCCTGGTACATGTCCTGGGTGGCGAACAGTTCATAAGTGGTCAAATAGCCTTGCGGATCGTTGCTGGCCAGGGTCTGGCGCAGCGCGGCTATCTGCGCAGGGTTGGCGGCCTGGTATTCGCGGCTGAACCAGCGCGACAGGGCGGCGTCGGCGTTGGCATTGGGGCCGTACTGGGCGACCTGGCGAGTGCGCTCGATCACCCCGGCACTCTGTTCGGGATTGCGGTTGAACACGCTGTTGAGCACGACCAGGCCTTGCAGGTGCTGGGGGTAGCGCAGGGCGAATGCCCGCGCCACCAGGCCACCCATCGAGAAGCCGATGATGGCGGCCTGCGGCAGTTGCAGGTGGTCGAGCAGTTCGCGCAACTGCTCGGCATAGCCGAGCAAGTCAGTGCCCGGCGCCGGGCGCTGACTGGCGCCGTGGCCGAGCATGTCATAGGCGATGACCCGGTAGTGCGGCGCAAGACCGACGATCTGGCCGCCCCACATCTCTTTGTTCAGGCCGACGCCGTGGATCAGGACCACGGGCTGGCCCTGACCGGTCGCCAGGTAGCTGGTACCGGCGGGGGTGCGTTCAGCGGTAAATAGCATCATGGCTTGCTCCTGCACTGACCCGGGGTTACTGCGCTTGCTCGGCGGCCAGTTCTTCCAGGTCGATGTAGCGATTGCCGATGCGCGGATGCAGGCGGCCACCGTTAGCGGCGCCCAGGACCACGATGATTTCGTCGGCACGCGGAGCGTCTTCGATCTGCATTTCCAGGGTGATGTAGTGCGAGCGCAGGCCCTCGTCATCCTTGTGCATCATCGGGATCTGGATCGAGGTGCCTGGGCCGCCGCGCTTGTTGGTGAAGCTCAGGTAGCTCTTGGCGTCCACCGCCTGACGGTAGTGGTTGCCGAAACGCAGGGTGTGGATCACGGCCGAGGCGTGTTCGATCTCGCCGTCGGCGCCGACTACAGCGGCCTTGCCATAGGCTTCGATCCGCTCGGCACCGCCAATGCTGTCGAGCAGGCGCTTGACCATCAGCGCGCCCAGCTCGGAGCAGTTGGCCTTGATTTCCGGCTTCAGGTCTTCGACGAAGCCCCGGCCAAGCCAGGGGTTCTTCATGACGACGGCAAGGCCCACCATGGTCACGGGCTTGTTCGTTGCCTTGCCACCTTCGATGAAGGTTTCTTCTGCGTAGCTGACGATCTTGCGAATTTCGAAACTCATGAGGCTCTCCTGGATAGATGAGGCGGTGTGAGGCGCAGTGCGCTGATTTGGTAACATGGTATACCATAATACGATAGTTACAAGTCAAGCGTTCGGGTAGTGCAGTTGGTCGGCTTGCGCCCCCGGGGTTATTGGCCCGAGCCGGTTGTGCCAATAGCCGACGAGCAGGCTTTGCTTTCGATTTTAGGTTTATGGTATACCGTAATACAAGCGAACGCTTCTGCTCACTTCTAGCGGCTGTGGCTGGCTGCAGATCCGGCTTGGCTGCTCACGACTCGAGTCGTTGGCCGTCACTAGTGGCCGGCAGGAGCGGGATTCCCGGTGTTCGCGATAAGCACTTAGCTGTGTCCCATACAAAAATAAGGAGGAGGGCGCTCGTGAGCGAACATCCTATGCAAGGCCCCCATCGCCTGTTTGCAGGCGTAAACCCGACCATGGCCATCTCATCCCTGGCGATGGTGCTGGTCTTCGTGCTGTTCACGGTGACCTACGGTGAGTTGGCCAATAGTCTCTACACCGGCATCAAACAGTGGATCGAGAGTTCCCTGGGCTGGTATTACGTTGCCGTGGTCAGCATCGTGCTGTTCTTCACCTTCTGGGTCGGCCTGAGCCGTTTCGGCAATTTGCGTCTGGGGCGCGACGATGAGCGTCCGGAGTTCAGCAATTTCTCCTGGTTCGCCATGCTGTTCAGCGCCGCGGTCGGCACCGGTCTGCTGTTCTGGAGCATCGCCGAACCGCTGATGCACATGCAGGGCAACCCCTTCATGGACATGGCCGGCGTCGCCGCCAACACCCCGGAAGCGGCGCAGATCGCCCTGCGCGTGACAATGTTTCACTGGGGGCTGCACGGCTGGTGCATCTACATCATTGTCGGCCTGATCCTGGCCTACTTCACCTACCGGCGCGGCCTGCCGCTGACCGTTCGCTCGGCGCTGTATCCGCTGATCGGTGAGCGCATCTACGGCCCGATCGGCCATGCGGTCGACCTGCTGGCGATCTTTAGCACCCTGTTCGGCACCGCGACCACCTTGGGGTTGGGCGTAGCGCAGATGAATGCCGGGCTGAACTACATGTTCGGCCTCGAGATATCCACCACCAACCAGCTGATCCTGATCTCCGCAACCGCGGTGGTAGCGACCCTGTCGGCGGTCTCCGGGGTGCGCAAGGGTATTCTCTGGCTCAGCGAATGGAACATCCGCCTGAGCAGCATCCTCTTTCTGTTCCTCCTGCTGGCCGGGCCGACCGTGTTCCTCCTCGGTCTCTACGCCACCAGCCTTGGCGACTACATCGCCAACTTCATCCCCATGGGCATGTGGACCGACTCCGACCCCGAGCGGCAGTGGCAGGGCTGGTGGACCATCTTCTATTGGGGCTGGTGGTTGTCCTGGGGCCCGTTCGTCGGCATGTTCATCGCCCGTATCTCGCGCGGTCGCACCGTGCGCCAGGTGGTGCTGGGCGGCATGCTCGCCTCGACCCTCGGTGCCTTCCTGTGGATCGTGATCATGGGCGGTACCGGTATGCACCTGCAGCTATCCGGTGCCATCGACCTGAGCGCCGTGGCCAACTCTGACGTGACCATGGTGTTGTACAAGACCATCGAAGGCCTGAATGTGTCCTGGGCCACCATGGCCATGGCCGGCCTGGCGACCCTGATGATCGTCAGCTGGTTCGTCACCTCGGCCGACTCGGCGACTCTGGTGATCTGTACCATTCTGTCTATGGGCGATCAGAACCCGCCGCAACGCTTCCGCATCATCTGGGGCCTGGGGTTGGGCGCGTTGGCCGGTGTGCTGCTGCTGGCTGGCGGTCTGCAGGGGTTGCAGGCGGCCACTATCGCCGCGGCATTGCCGTTCTCCGTGGTGCTGCTGGTGATCTGCTACAGCCTGGTGAAGGCACTGCATCAGGAAGAGGACGAGGCAGAGACAAACCCACAGGCCTTTGGTCTCGACGCCGCTGCGGGGAAAGTGCAGCAGCGTAGTTGGTGACGAGCGATTTGCCGCACCAGGAAGCCCCGCAATGCGGGGCTTCTTTGTTTGAGCCTGGGCCTGGTTGCCGTGAGTCCCCCCGACCCCGTTCGCGGTTAGTTCCCCCGCTAATAGGTTTTCGCAAAAACTCCAGAGTTTTCTGCAAGAAGTTGTCATGGCTATGCCACTAAATTCCACCATCCACTGTTAATCGTG
>C687J26845_10001421_pt1 | contig 14823 bp, 16 predicted proteins | sample RifCSPlowO2_12_FD_26845 | JGI IMG/M metagenome (IMG submission 26845)
AGAGCGTGTCGGACTGGCGGTGCATGAGCCGCGCCCAGCGCCGGAAGGCGTTGGCGTCCATGGGCAGCACGTTGTAGGCGCTGGCCACGAGTTCCAGCCAGACTTCGATTTCTTCGGCTTTGGCTGCGTCTTGTTCGCGGGTGAGTTCGATGCCGGCCTGGATTTCGCCCAGCGTCACGGCGGAGAGGAAGAGATGGGCGTCTTCAACGGACCGCAGCCAGGCCACCACGGCGCCGTGGGGCCGGGGCTTGCGCAGTTCCGACACCACGTTGGTATCGAGCAAGTACATGCCGTCGGCCTCAGCTCAGGGGCGCCACGGGGCGGCGCTTGGCCCGGCCTCGGGGTGGAATCACCAGTGTGGCCCGCGCCGTGTCGGACAACAGCAGTTCCTTGAGCGAGGGGCGGGCGGCCGATTGCAGGCGCCGCCATTCGTGAATGGGGATCAGCACCGCCGCTTCCGCGCCCCGCTTGGTCACGAGTTGCGGGCCCTCGGTCAGGCAGGCGTCCAGAAACTCGCTGAACCGCGCCTTGGCGTCTTGTACCGGCCATGTGTGCATGCCATTCTCCTTGAACAAACCAGTTGGCTGACCAGTTTAAACGAATCACCAGCCCTGTGAGCGAACGCTTTTTCACCAGGGCTGCGGCTCGCCACTGCGGACATGCCACCACGCCGGCAGCAGCCGCCGGACCTCGGCGCGCGCGTAGCGGTCGTCGAGCAGCCAGACCGTGCCGTGGTCCTGCTCGCTGCGGATCACGCGGCCCGCGGCCTGCACCACCTTTTGCACGCCGGGGAACAGGTAGGTGTAGTCGTAGCCGCGGCCGAACTTCGCCTGCAGCCGGGCCTTGAGCTGTTCGTTCACCGGGTTCACCTGCGGCAGGCCCAGCGTGGCGATGAAGGCGCCGATGAGCCGGCGCCCGGGCAGGTCGATGCCCTCGCCGAACGCGCCGCCGAGCACGGCAAAGCCGATGCCCTGGCCGCCGTCGGTGAAGCGGGCGATGAAGGCCTCGCGCTCGGGCTCGCCCATGCCGCGCGACTGCGCCCACACCGGTATGGACGGGTGGCGCTGCTGCAGACGGTCGAGCGCTTGCGCCAGGTAGTCGAAGCTGCTGAAAAACGCGAGGTAGTTGCCGGGCTCGGCCGCGAACTGCGCCGCCATCGTGTCGGCCATCGGCGTGAGCGAGGCGAGCCGGTCGGTCCAGCGGGTGGAGATGTGCGGCGCCACGCGCACCGCGAGCTGTTCTCCGGCAAACGGCGAGGGCACGTCCACACGCAGGGTATCGGCCGGCAGGCCCAGCAGATCGGCCACGTAGTCCATGGGCGCGAGCGTGGCCGAGAACAGCGTGGCGCCGCGCACGGCGCTCCAGCGGTCCTGCAGCAGCGGGCCGGGCACGAGGTTGCGCAGGCTGATCAGCGGTTGCGCCACGCGCGTGCCCGGGGCGGGGTGGGGCGTGCGCGTGAGGTCGCAGAGGCTGTGGTCGCCGTGCAGTTCGGCCACGCGCTGGAAGTGCAGCGCCTCGAAAAACCAGGTCTGCAGCGGGCCGCCCGCGGCATCTTGCGGGTGCAACGCGAGGTGGTCGCCGATCTCGCCGCAGAGCTGCTGCAGCGCGGCGGTGAAGGCGCCCGGGGGCTCGGGCAGCACGGTGTAGTCGGCCGCCTGTTCCCGCGCCAGCGCATTCCACTGGCGGTGCAGCCGGTCGAGGGCCGTTTTCAGCGCGGCCGGCGCGCTGCGGCGCAGCGCCTGGAAGGCCGCCGGGTCGAGCCGGGCGCTGTACATGGCGCGGGCGCGTTCGATCAGGTTGTGCGCCTCGTCCACCAGCAGCGCGGCTTGCCAGCCGTGTTCGAGCGTGAGGCCGTGCCAGTGGGCGCCGAGGTCGAAGAAGTGGTTCACGTCGCCCACCGCCACATCGCTCCAGCGCAGCATCTCCTGCCCCAGGTAGTAGGGGCACACGCTGTGTTCCAGCGCCAGTTCGCGCAGCGCGGCCTTGTCCAGCCAGCCGGCCTGTGCCGCGGCGGCGCGGGCCGCGGGCAGGCGGTCGTAGAAGCCGCGCGCGAGCGGGCAGGACTCGCCGTGGCAGGCCTTGTCCGGGTGTTCGCAGGCCTTGTCGCGCGCCACGCGTTCGAGCACGCGCAGCGGCAGCACCGGGCGCGCCGGCGGCTGGCCGGCGGCGCCGAGGCGGGCCAGCGCGTCCAGCGCGAGCTGGCGGCCGGTGGTGCGCGCGGTCAGGTAGAAGAGCTTGTCCAGCCCCTGCGCGGGCGCGGCCTTGAGCGCGGCGAACAAAGTGGCCGCCGTCTTGCCGATGCCGGTGGGCGCCTGCGCCATGAGCACGCGGCCGGCCGCGTGGGCGCGGTAGACGGCCTCGGCCAGCGCCCGCTGGCCGGCGCGAAACTCGGGGAAGGGGAAGGCCAATGCGCGCAAGGCGGCGTCGCGCGCGGCGCGGTGAGCGCGCTCCTGCCGGGCCCAGCCGCTGTAGCGTTCGCACAGGTCTTCGAAGTGCGCGCGCAGGGCGCTGGCGCTCTGGGTTTCCGACAGCGGCGTTTCCTGGCCGGTGTCGATGTTGAAGTACACCAGCACCAGCTCGATGCGCTCCAGCCCGAGCTGTTCGCACAACATCCAGCCATAGACCCGGGCCTGTGCCCAGTGCAGGGCGCGCGCGTTGTCCGCGATCAGCGCGGCGTCGCCCCGGTGGGTCTTGATCTCTTCCAGGCGCTGCGCGGCGGCGTCCCAGCCGTCCGCCCGGCCCTGCACACGCAGGCCGCGCCACTGGCTGGCCAGCGGCACCTCGCGCTGGTAGCCCGCGCCGCGCCGCGACGTCACCTCGCCATGGCCGGCCACGCCTTCGCTGCCGCTGGGCGAGGGCGTGAAGCGCAGATCGAGGTCGCCCCGGCGGGCCGCGAAATCGCACAGCGTGCGCACCGCCACGGCGCCCAGCGGGGCGTCGGCGGTGGCTTCGTCAACCAGTCGGGGTGTGGCGGTGTTCAAGGGTGGGCTCGGGTTGTGAGGGGCATCGTACTGGATATATAGTCAGTTCATGGAGCCCGCCCTGTCCCCCGAACCGCCCCCGCTCAACCGCCAGCACCACCGGCGCCTGCGCGACATCTACCGCTCGGCCGGCTGGCCCTGCGCCGACATGGTCGAGGTCGAGCTGCTGGCGGCCGGCTTGCTGGAGCGCAGGGTGTCCGCCGACGGCCACGAGACCCTGCGCGTGACCGACGCCGGCATCCAGACGCTGGCGCGCGTGTTCGCCAGCAACAAGGCCGCGCGCACGCCGCACGAGGCGCTGGTGGAACAGGTCGCGGTGGCCATGACGCGCGCGGGCCGCCTGGCCTGGCGCGGGCTGATGCTGCGCGTGCCGCTGCCCCGGGCCTTGCTGTTGGGCGAGGCCGCAGCGCCGGTGGTGGCGGAGCCCGCGCCCGGCTGGGCGGCGCAGATGGCGGCCTTTGAATCCGAAGTGACCACCAACCCCGCCGAGCCCCAACACGCCTGGTGCATGGCCTGCCCGGACGTGTTTTCCATCCGCCGCAGCTCGGTCGAGGCCTACCTGGAACCGGTGGTGCATGAGATCAAGGTCAGCCGCGCCGACCTGCTGGGCGACCTGAAGAAGCCCGCCAAGCGCGCCGCCTACCTGGAGATGGCCAGCGCCTGCTGGTACGTGCTCGGCCACGACGCCAAGGGCCGGCCCATCGCCCAACCCGAAGAGGTGCCGCCCGAGTGCGGCGTNATGTANGCCCGCGACGGCGCGCTCAGCATCGCCCGCGAAGCNCCGCGCCGCGGCATCGAGCGCCTGCCGTTTCATGTGTGGATGACGCTGGCGCAGACCGAGCCGGCCGTGCGGCTGGAAGAGTCGGGCCAGGCGCGGTTTTGAACGCTTCCAGAAAAGCGCAAGCCCGACGATTTGCATCGCGGGTTGTCTGACGAGCCGTGGCCTGCCGCAGGGATCAGCGGTCTGGTGGTGGCGGCTTGCCGCCGGGGCCGGGCACCAGGCGGGCGCGGCGCTTCGCGTCCAGACCGGGGATGGCACGCATGTCGGTGTCGACCAGGCCGGCGTCGATGTCGCGCTTTGCCTGGACCATCTTGGGATCGGGTGCCTCGGCCGTGGCGTCGACCGACTCGTCGCGTTCGTGAGGCAGCGGCAGATCGGGGTTCAACGTGGGCGGTTTCGCGCCACGTGGTGGTGTGGCCACCTGGCGTCCGACGGGACGCCTCGCTTTTGGGTTCAGGGACATGGAACTACCTCGACGGGCGGTGGGTGGTCTGGTTCATTTGGCCGGACTGAGCGGTGCCGAGTGGTCGTTGTTCTGCCCCGGCAACAGCTTCACGTCGGATTCCTGCTTCGGCTTCCTCGTGCCGTCCGTTTCCCCCAGCGTCGGGTCCGTCCTGGCATTGGTGCCCGGTGGGAAAGCCGACTCGGCCGGCGGCAGCGACGGATCGGTGGCCGGTCCCTGTGTGGCGCCGTATTCGTTCGGCGCTGGCTGGTTGGCCTCTGGCGCGGTGGGGGCCACCGGTGTCTTGTCACAGGCGCTCAACAACAGCACCCATGCGCAGAGCGCGATCAAGGCAAAAGGCGTTTTCATGCGTTTCTACGGTTGCGAGATGCCGACCAGGGCATCAGCGGAGGGTTGGATGTCGTCGGCTTCGACGGCGAAGTCGCCGAGCGAAACGATGCCCACCAGGCGCTTCTCGCGGTTCACGACCGGTAGGCGCCTGACCTGGTACCGGCTCATCTTGTCGGCACCCGCCTCCACGGTGTCGTCCTCATAGCACCAGATCACATCTTCCGACATCACGTCGCGCACCAGCGTGTCGCCGCCCTTGCCCTCGGCGATGGCACGCACGGCGATGTCGCGGTCGGTCACCGCGCCGATCAACCGGTCGTTCTCGCCCACGGGCAGCATCCCGAAGCCGTCGTCCCGCATGCGGGCTGCGGCGTCCCGGAGCGTCGCGTCGGGGCTGATCACTTGCACGTCGGGGCTCATCACGTCTTTGAGTCGTTGCATGTTCGTCTCCTGGTCAGGGTTTGTCGTGTGTGTGGCCACAGGGTTCGCGGGCTGGCCCGAATCCTCCGGGCTCGCCATGGCGCCTGCCGCTCCGCCGCCCAGTGCGCCAGCAACGGCACCCGCCGTGCCACCCACCACCGCACCCACGGGGCCACCCACCACGCTGCCGATGGCGGCACCTGCTGCCGCACCGACCACAACGCCACCTCCGGTCAGCACCGAGTTGGCCTCGCGCTCGGCCTCCTTGGGTTCCAGCAACGACTGGGCTGCGGGGTTCGGGTCCTGCGACGGAATGCCGTGGCCAGGACGGGCTTGCTCGGCGAGGTCGCCGTCAACCGGTGCCGACTTCGCCTGGGGAAAAGTAGATGGATTCATGATGGCTCCTTTGCGTCAGTGACGCGCTGGGGGTGAAAGGCGCGTGTCGGCGCTGAGGGGGAATGAGGGCGCCTGGAGGGGGTATCCGACGCTGGAAAAGTGATCATTCACTCGCTGTTGTCCCCGGTCTGTGCGGTTGCGCACGCCAGCGCGCGGAGGGAACGCATGAACGTTCATGAGGTTTCCTTTCTCACGCAGATGAGCTGGCTGGGTTTAATCGTTCGCTGGCGAACAGACAGACCGCCTCAAACATGCCCCCATGAGGGCTCTGCGATTGGCAGCCAAACGTTCCGCTCCCCAACCGAAAGGAAACACCATGACTCGCGAGAAAACGGCCCACATTGAGCCATCCAAGCACTCAACCGACGAAGTTGATGAATTTCTGGAGATGGTGGAGGCCAACGTCGATGACGCTCCAGGCGCTGGTTCGCCGGCCATCAAGCCGAACACGAATCTGGATGCCGACGGCAAGCCCACCACGGACACGCCGAAGAACCCCAAAATCTGAACCATCACATCGCCCCAGAGCACCAGCGCATCGCGACGGGCCACAGAAACCGGCAGAATGGCCCGGGTCAGACAGACCGGGGGTGTGCCCGGTCTGAAAACGCGATGACGTCGAAGAAGGTGAACGCTCATGAGACTGGTGGCTGTGTTGTTGGCACTTCTGGTGGTGGGGCTTCTCGTGGCCCGTCAACTGGGCGGCGGCGCGCCGGCCCAGGTTCAAAAGCCGGAAGCCATTTCGGATGTGGCGGTTCCCGGCATGCCGACTGTTCCTACCAAGCCCCAGGACTTGCCCCAGTTCGAAAAGCAGGTCGAGGGCTACGTCAACGATCTGGCCGCCGAGCGGGCCAAACAGCTGGAGCAGGCGGAATCGGGGAAGTGACGGGGTGGCACCAACGTGGTGGGCAGCACACAACAGGCCTGTCAACGGCGTCTGTCGTCGCCCGAATCGGCAGTTGAAACTTACACTGCCCATTCAGAAGAAGAAAACCACCCCGCCACTTCGGTTGGGCGTCACTGAAACAATGTCATGACACCATCTCGCCGCACTTTGCTCATCCTGGGGGGCATTTACGTCGCAACCGGATTTGCTCTGCCATTCTTGTCTCAGCCTCGGGTCATTGATCTCCTGCTCACCTATGGCCTAGGTATCGCCACAGCCGCCGCCATCTACATATGGTGTCGTCAAGAATCACTGGAAAGAGGTGCTATTCCACCAGGCAGATCCGCTCTGTGGGCTGCGCTCTTCTTCCCCGTATTCGTACCGGTTTACTTCTTCAGAACCCGTCCCGTTCGCGCCGCATTCAAGCTCAGCGCAAAGGCTTATGGCTATTACTTGGGCATGTACATCCTTTTGATTGCAGCCACCGTTCTTGCAAGCCTCGGGCGCGTTTAGCTATTTCTTAATTCATGGGCATCATGGAACGACAGCCAGAAATTTATTGCCCGGCCTGTAAGTACAAGCCGAAGATCGAAGATCGTTGGGATTGCATTCCAAGCTGCGGCACCACTTGGCACACATTTTGGACTCGAGGTATTTGTCCTGGTTGTGGTCATCAATGGGAGAAAACGCAGTGTCCAGAATGCGGCGCGCTGTCTCCTCACAAATCTTGGTATCACTTTCCTGTTGACTCGGACAACAAGCAAGAAGAGCGGTCTGTGCTTCGATCTGATGTCTGATGCGGTGTCGCAATGACACATTGAGCGACCATCGATTTTTAATTGCTGCCGAGTCTTGATGGTGGGCCTTCTGATCGCTTGGCAATCGAATGTCGGTTCGCCGGCCTGAGTTGAAAAGCTGGAAGTAGATTCTGGCGAGGCTGTACCGGCGGTTCCAGTCCATCCCCAGGACTTGCCCCAGTTTGAAAAGCAGGTCGAGGGCTACGTCAACGATCTGGCCGCCGAGCGGGCCAAACAGCTGGAGCAGGCGGAATCGGGGAAGTGACGGGGGCCAGCAAATTCTTTCGAATCTTGTCGATGGCCGGGTGGCTGCTTCGTCGTGAAGACAGCATCCACCAAAAAGGAGTGAGTCATGAAGTACCTCGGCCTTGCCTACTACAACCCTGAAAAATTCGCCGCGATGGCGCCAGACGACGTGCAGGCATTGGTGAGCCAATGCCCGCCGATGGATGAAAAGATGCGAGCCACNGGAAANGTNCTGGTTTCCGCGTCACTTTCTGAGCCCAAGGACTGGATCACGCTGCGCCCGCACGGNGGCAAGCCACGGATCAGCGACGGACCCTATACCGAGGCCAAGGAAATGGTGGGNGGTCTGTTCATCATCGAGGCTGAAAGCCGTGACGAGGCAACGCGCCTCGCGGCCATGCACCCCGCCGCCTCGTTGGGCGAGGCTGGCGGATGGGGCATCGAGTTGATTCCCATGGATTCCTTCCTGAGCTGGTGTTGAACCGGGCCGGGCGGCCCGTTGCGTATCTCGAACGGAGGACCCCATGGGACTCTTGACCTTCAGTATCAACGTCACCCTGGACGGCTGCGTCGACCACCAGGAAGGAATCGCCGACGACGAGACACACGCCTTCTTCACCCGCCTCATGGACGAGGGCGGGGCGATGCTGTGGGGCCGCGTCACCTACGAGATGATGGAGAGCTACTGGCCAGCGGTCGCTCGCGGCGACGAAGAGGCGCCGCCAGCGATGCGCGAGTGGGCGGTCAAGCTGGAGGCCAAGCCGAAGTACGTGGTGTCATCGACGCGAAAGGACTTCCCATGGACCAACAGCCACCACATCGCCGGCGACCTGCGAGCGGGCGTGCAGAAGCTCAAGGACGCGACCCCAGACGGCGTACTCCTCGGTAGCGGCAAGCTCGCGACCGAGCTGGACCGGCTGGATCTGATCGACGAATACAAATTGCTCGTCCACCCCAGGATCGCCGGCCACGGCCCGACCCTGTACCAGAGCGGCCTGCCCAGCACGCGACGGCTCGAGCTGGTCTCGGCGAAGCCGCTCCGCTGCGGCGCGGTCGCCATGCACTACCGGCGCGCGCGCTGACCCGGAGATGGGTCATGTCGCCGAACAACGCGCTGCACTCGGACGGGCCTCGCGTTGCACGGCCCGCCGGTGAGCGCGGGTGTTGAACGACTGCTTCGCCGACATAGCAACGGCCGCTCCTGGCCGGAACTTCCTGCTCGCGGTCAACGCCGGCTGGTCTTCGAGGCGACGAACTCAACATCGCGACCCGGAGCAGACATTCCTGAAAAACCGCACAAAGCGGTCTGTCAACGCACCACCTAGATAGCTTCTAGTCGCAAGCGCTGGATCTCAGTTTTCAAAAACAGTAGATTTGGTATATTTCGCATCGGGGGTGTAGGCGCGTCCGAAAATCCCCGAGTCGATGGCACAGTCTGCTTAGGCTGTCGCGCGACGAATCTTCCGCACGATTCACGTCCGTGCATCTAATGCCCAACCTGTCAGGCCACTCAGGCCGCTGTTGGGAGATTTTCTGAGGTCGACAAGCTCGTCCTGAATTTTTCTAAAGCTCGCTCTAGGCGAGCTTTTTTCGTTTCTGGCCCCCACTTGCGGGGCCTTTTTTACGCCCCTACCGGGCGGACACTCAGGGCAACACCATGCGTAAGCTGCGTGAACTGCTGGAGTGGATCTTCATCGCGCTCGATCTCTACGATCTGTTCGCGAAGTTGATCGACTTCATCAAACAACTCTTCTAAACGCTCCAAACGCCCCGATTCCGATCAATTCGAAATCGGGCTGACTTGAAGCCAAAAAGTCAGCTCGGGCCCAAGCTCGTCCAAAATTTGCCAAAAGGGCACTTGGGCCGTCTTGGAGAAGCCTTGCGCGGACAGAGAACTTGCTGGCTGCCCCATAGGCGTGGACTTGTTTGACCTGGATGTAGCGCAACTTCGTTACGCACCCGAGCACCAGGTCAAAGCCCGAGTCATCCACTTCCGGATTGAAGATGTTCAGCGGCCTGGTCGGGTCGCGCCGCCAAAGCTCGCCGGCAAGGCTTGCAACCATTCGGTGAACCAGCACGTTCTCGACATAGGAGGACCGTTCGGCAAGTGCTCTGCGGTATGTGGTGGCCTAAATCCGCTCGGGTGACTGTTTTACCTGCCGAGCAAAGACCACTTGTGGCCGGCACCGGCCCCATGCATCCAGCCTCCCCCAACCACCAACAAGCAAACCATCCCAAGAAGGAACCCGGGCGCTCAAGGGCCGTTCCCCCGCCCATGCCCCAGCCGCCCGTTCCCTTGGTAATATACGAACCAGCTATAAACCGTATACAAGGAGGCTCACATGGGCATCATCAAGATTTCAGAGCAGATGCATGAAAACCTGCGTCTGACCAGTGGGGCGCTGAGCCGCTCCATGAACGCGCAGGCCGAACACTGGCTGCGCGTGGGCATGTTGTCGGAGCTGAACCCGACGCTGTGCCACGGCGAGATCTGCCAGTTGCTGATCGAGTCGGAGCGGCAGGCGCCGGTGACGCCCAGTCTCAGGAGTGTGCCGCCCGCCGGCCTGGAGAAGGCAGCATGACGGGCGGCAAGCGGGGGGTGAGCATCAAGACGGCGGCCGAGATCGACATGGCGCGGCGCGCCGGGCAGCTGGCGGCGGANGTGTTGCGCATGATCNGCGAACACGTGAAGCCGGGCGTGACCACGGACGAGCTGGACCGGCTNTGCCACGACCACATCGTGCACGAGCTGAAGGCNATTCCGGCCAACATCGGTTACCACGGCTACCCGAAGACGATCTGCGCTTCGGTGAACCACGTGATCTGCCANGGCATCCCGTCGGACAAGAAGCTGAAGGANGGCGACATCGTCAACATCGACGTGGCGCTGATCAAGGACGGCTGGTTCGGCGACACGAGCCGCATGTATTGCGTGGGCGAGCCGGGCATTCTGGCCANGCGCCTGGTGCGCACGACCTACGAGGCGATGCGCGCGGGCATCCAGCAGGTGCGCCCGGGCGCGACGCTGGGCGATGTGGGCCACGCGATCCAGACGGTGGCGCACGCCGCGGGTTTCAGCGTGGTGCGTGAGTACTGCGGCCACGGCATCGGGCAGATCTACCACGACGAGCCGCAGGTGTTGCACTACGGCCAGCGCAACACGGGCCTGAAGCTGGCGCCGGGCATGGTGTTCACGGTGGAGCCCATGATCAACGCGGGCAAGCGCGAGACCAAGGAGCTGGCCGACGGCTGGACGGTGGTCACGCGCGACCGCTCGCTTTCGGCGCAGTGGGAACACATGGTGGCGGTGACGGACACGGGCTTCGAGATCCTCACCCCCTGGCCCGATGGCCTGGGCGATTACGCGGCGATTGAACCGGTGAGCGCCGCGCCTGCTGTGGGTGTGTTTGAGCCGGTTTGAAGGGGGCTTCTCACCGCTGTCCGTTTCCCCTGGTGCCGGAGCACGGCCCTGATGCATGAAGCTGTGCAAGCCCAGGGCACCGCCGGGCCGGCTTTGCCGGACGGCCAGTGCCGCCCCCTCGGGGGGTAGCGCGAAGCGCTGCGGGGGGCTCAATAGTGCGGTGGCAGTTCGTCGCGTGGGTTGCGAAACCCGGGTGAGCCGCCCTCGGCAGCGCCCTGGCGGCGCAGCTGGCTCACTTCGCGCAGCAGCAGGTCGATCTGCTCCTGCTGGCGGGCGACCACCGCGTTCAGCGTGTCGAGCAGATCGTCGGCGTAGCTGGCCTTGATCTCCAGTTCGGTGAGGCGGTCTTCCAGGTGCGCGGCGGCGGGTGCTGAGGGTGGGGTCGAAGCGGTGCTCATGGGGCTATTGGACACCACGGGACACCACGCCGGCGCGTGATCCGCTCACTCCGGCCGGTGTTCGAGCGAGGCGGAGTTCATGCAGTAGCGCAGGCCGGTGGGCGAGGGGCCGTCGTCGAACACGTGGCCCAGGTGCGCGCCGCATTGGCTGCACACGGTTTCCACGCGCACCATGCCGTGGCTGCGGTCGGTGATCTCGGTGATGGCGCCGGGCACGGCCTGCGAAAAGCTGGGCCAGCCGCAGCCGGCGTCGAACTTGGTGCTGGCGTCGAATAGGGTGTTGCCGCAGCAGATGCAGTGGTAGCTGCCGTCGGCCCAGACCTGCTCGTATTTGCCGGTGAACGGGCGTTCGGTGTGGGCGTGGCGGGTGACGTCAAACGCGCCGGGCTCGGCGCCTTTCTCGGCGAGCAGGGCGCGCCATTCGGCTTCGGTCTTCTGGACGGGGAAGGTCATGGGGGGAACTCCTTCAGGACGAGCAACTGATCTCGATGTGGGCCGCCCAGTCGGGCGGGAAGCCGGCCAGGTCTTCGTGGCCGGGCAGGGCGGTGTACGGGGTTTCGAGCGCGGTCTGCAGCCGCCGCAGGGCCGAGAAATCGCCCTGGCGGGCGTGCTGGATCGCGATCTCGCCCAGGTGGTTGCGCAGCACGGTCTGGGGGTTGGTGGCCAGCATGCGCGCCTGCGTTTCGCCGGGGTCGAAGTCGGGCTGGCTCTGCAGGCGGCCGCGCCAGTGCAGGGCCCAGGCGTCGAAGGCTTCGCGCTGCAGGAACAGGTCGCGCACCGGTTCGATGGCCTGGCGCGCGGCGGTCTGGTCGGCCAGGGGCTCCGCAAAGCCGGCCACGGCGTGCGAGAGGCGGCGCCAGAAGATGGTGAAGTCCACCGCGTTGCGGGCCATGAGCTGCATCAGCTGGTCGACCAGCTCCGGGTCGCCGTCCTGCACGGTGGCCAGGCCGAGTTTGGCGCCCATGCGCTGCTGCAGCGCGGCGGGGAAGATGGCCTTGTAGGGCTCCAGCGCGTCCAGCGCCTGCTGCTGGTCGTCCATCAGCGGCAGCAGGGCCTGGCCCAGGCAGAACAGGTTCCAGTGCGCGATGTTGGGCTGGCGGTGGTAGGCGTAGCGCCCGCCGGTGTCGCTGTGGTTGCAGACGTGGGCGGGGTTGAAGGCGTCGAGAAACTGGAACGGGCCGTAGTCGATCGTCAGGCCCAGGATGCTCATGTTGTCGGTGTTCATCACGCCGTGGCAGAAGCCCACCGCCTGCCACTGCGCCACCATGGCCGCGGTGCGCGCGCTCACGGCTTCGAGCAGGTTGGCGTAGGGGTTGCCGTCGGCGATGCGGCAGCCGGGGTAGAACTGGTCGATCACGAAGTCGGCCAGCTGCTTGAGCGCGGCGTGTTGCCCGCTGTGCGAGAAGTGCTCGAAATGCCCGAAGCGGATGAAGCTGGGCGCCACGCGGGTGACCACCGCGGCGGTCTCGATCTCTTCGCGGCGCACCGGCTGGTCGGAGCCGGTGACGCACAGCGCCCGGCTGGTGGGGATGCCCAGGGCGTGCATGGCTTCGCTGCAGAGGAATTCGCGGATGGAGCTGCGCAGCACGGCGCGGCCGTCGCCCATGCGCGAATACGGCGTGAGCCCGGCGCCCTTGAGCTGGATCTCCTGCGGCCCCTGCTCGCTGGGCAACTCGCCCAGCAGGATGGCCCGTCCGTCGCCCAGTTGCCCGGCCCACTGGCCAAACTGGTGGCCGCTGTACACACTGGCCAGGGGCCGCATGCCGGGCAGCAGGCGGTTGCCGGTGAAGGCCTGCAGGGCGTCGTCGGATGTTGCCCAGGCCTCGTCCAGGCCGAGCTCGCGCGCCAGCGCCGGGCTGCTGCCCACTAGGTAGGGGGCCGGCAGCGGCGTGGGGCGCAGTTCGGTGTAAAACGCAGGGCCGAGGCTGGCGAAGCGGTGGCTCCAGCGGCCGGGCGCCAGGCCGGCCACCGTGTCGGCGCCCGCGGGCGCGGAGTGGGGAGGGGTCATGCGCCGCATTGTCACCGGGATGACTTGCACCCACGCCCGGGCGGGCTATCCGGGGCAACCCGCTGTGAATCGCGCCANCGANTGCGGCATGATGCGAACGGCTGTTCTATTTCAGTGCAAGTGCCACTACACCAAGGAGATTTCCCATGCTGGGACAAATGCAAAGCCAACCGCTGCTGATCTCGTCGCTGATCACCCACGCCGAGCGCCACCACGCCAGCACCGAGATCGTCTCGCGCCGGGTCGAGGGCGACATCCACCGCAGCAACTGGGGCCAGATCGCCCGCCGCGCGCGCCAGGTGGCCAACGCGCTGGACGGCCTGCACCTCGCCGCGGGGGACCGCGTGGCCACGCTGGCCTGGAACGGCTACCGCCACCTGGAGCTGTATTTCGGCGTCAGCGGCACCGGCCGCGTGCTGCACACGCTCAACCCGCGCCTGCACCCCGAGCAGCTGGCCTGGATCGTGAACCACGCCGACGACCGCGCGGTCTGCTTCGACATGACTTTCCTGCCACTGGTGCAGGCGGTGGCGGGCAAGTGCCCGGGCGTGAAACACTGGGTGTCGCTGTGCGACGCCGATAAGCTGCCGGCCGACAGCGGCCTGCCCGGCCTGGTGAGCTACGAGGCCTGGATCGGCGCGCAGCCCGACACCTACCTCTGGCCCGATCTGGACGAAAACAGCGCGTCGAGCATGTGCTACACCAGCGGCACCACGGGCAACCCCAAGGCCGCGCTGTATTCGCACCGCTCCACGCTGCTGCACGCGTACGGCGCGGCGCTGCCCGACGCGCTGGGCTGCTCGGCGCGCGACAGCATCCTGCCGGTGGTGCCGATGTTTCACGTCAACGCCTGGGGCCTGCCGTACTCGGCCGCGGCCGTGGGCTGCAAGCTGGTGTTTCCCGGCCCGGCGATGGACGGCAAGTCGGTCTATGAACTGATCGAATCCGAGAAGGTGACGATGGCCGCGGGCGTGCCCACGGTGTGGCAGATGCTGCTCGGTCACCTGCAGGCCGGCGGTCTGAAGTTCAGCACCCTGAAGCGCACGGTGATCGGTGGCTCGGCCTGTCCGCCGGCCATGATCAACGCCTTCAACGACACCTACGGCGTGGAAGTGCTGCACGCCTGGGGCATGACGGAAATGTCGCCCCTGGGCACGGTCTGCACGCTGAAAAATGCGCAGCTCGCGCTTCCGCCCGAAGAGCAGACCAAGGTGCGCCTCAAGCAGGGCCGCGCGGTCTTCGGCGTGGACATGAAGATCGTGGACGAATCGGGCGACGAGTTGCCCTGGGACGGCAAGGCCTATGGCGACCTGCTGGTGCGCGGCCCGTGGATCATTGCCAGCTACTTCAAGGGCGAGGGCGGCGACCCGCTGCGCTACGACGCGGCCGGCAAGGGCTGGTTTCCCACCGGCGACGTGGCCACCATCGACGCCGACGGCTTCATGCAGATCACCGACCGCAGCAAGGACGTGATCAAGTCCGGCGGCGAGTGGATCAGCTCCATCGACGTGGAAAACATCGCCATGGCCCACCCGGCCGTGGCCATGGCCGCCTGCATCGGCATGAAGCACCCGAAGTGGGACGAGCGCCCCATCGTGGTGGTGGTGAAGAAGCCGGGCGCCGAGCTCACGCGCGAAGAGCTGCTGGCGTTCTACGAAGGCAAGACCGCCAAGTGGCAGATCCCGGACGACGTGGT
>C687J26845_10001422_pt1 | contig 14793 bp, 11 predicted proteins | sample RifCSPlowO2_12_FD_26845 | JGI IMG/M metagenome (IMG submission 26845)
GTTTGATCGTTTTCCCCCGGCACGAGTAGCCCGCTGTCAGTCGATTTCGCGGATTCCTCCGCGGTGGGCGGACTCGCAGCCATTCTGGTCGCCATCAAATAGAACCCGATGATTTGGCCGTCATCGGGCGAATAGGGTATTTGCCGCACTTTGAGCGCGGCTGCCTTACCGTTCTTGCCCGGCCACGCAAGCTCATAGTCCACGGTCTCTCCAGACAGGGTTCGCGCGATTTGCGGCGCAATCAGCGGATAGCGTTCGTCGCCGAAGATATCGCGGAGCAGTTGGCCAGAGATGCTTTCGGCGGGCAGCGCCAGCCATTCCGCGCAGGCCTGGTTGTGATAGCGACAGCGCCCGTCATGGTCGGCGTACAGGAAGGGGATCGGCAACTGATCACTCACCTGTTGCATGCGCTTCTCCGCGGCCTGCAGCCCACGGGCTGCATTGCGGCTGCGCGCGACCTCCTGACCGAGTTGCTCGCGCACGCGCTCGAGCTGCTTCGAGCGCCGCATGAGCAGCCACTCGACTTTTGAAGCCTGACTCACCAGCGCGAGTACCGCCGCGACCAGCACGCCGCCCAGAAACGCGAGCCACTGCAAGTCGAATCGCGTGAAGTAGATGGTCGCGATCAGCAACGCGCCCAGCGTTGCGGAGAGCGCGGCGGACAATAGCATGCGGACCGAAGGCCGGCGCAGTAAGTTCACTTGATGTTAACAGCTCGGTTGAAGTGACGATGACGGGACAGCGGGGCATATGCTGCCCATCGGGAAGATGAAAGCTAGATTTGCGATGCGAGCCCGTAGACGCGGTCGAGGAATGCTTCGATGTCAATAGACGCGAGATCGTTCGGAAGCTGCGGGCTGAATGCGTGCGGATGCCGGCAGCAAAACGTTGCCAACATTGCAACTGCCGGGCTACTGTTGACGCACATTCGCTCTTCGTCGCGACGGTGCCGCATGGCGACGCTTGTTGCCTTGGCTTTCCGATATTGATCCATGTAAATCACCATGACAGCCTCCGAAAGTTTCATCCTCCCCATCTTTGATGCACGTTCCGTGCCACGTTTTCTTGTCCTTTGGCACTATTTCACGATCTGCGCGTAATAGTTGGATTATACGGAAATACGCATGTCCGGCCTGATCTGTGCCCAGTGCCGAGCGCGCACGATGGATGTCGAACGATAGATGACTGTCGTTGGCATCGACGACGTACAGTCGATTTTTCGACAACGTCTCGCGACAAACGTGATTTTTCTCACGCATGCCGGCTACAAAAGCACCTGGCACAGAACCTGCATAACCAACACGCAAGGTTGAAATGTTTGGAGGCCGTTACGCCGATCAACATGGACGACTACACGCTATGTCGTAGGCCACGCCTCCTGGTCAGCCAAGAGCAAAACAGGGAGAGTCGGCGGTTTGTGTCTTGAATTACGTTGGAGCCCCAACTATGAATACTGCGGATGCATGGTTGCACGCACTACCGGTCCATAGTACTGGACGTCATCTGCTGACCTTGGAAAAAGCAAGGAAGCTCGCCATACTTAGCCCGACATCGTGGTGCATCGGCCCTTACCGCTGTGGTTACGCGATAGGGAAACAGACAACCTACCCGGAATGGGACCTCTATTACATCGTCGACGAGAACAACGAACCTCTTCGCTTCGATGACCTCGACGCAGCGATCCATTTCCTGTGCACCCAACTTCACATCTACCACGCCGTACTCTTCCTGACGCCGATACTCATCGAGGCCGTCTAAGACCGCGCCGCAGTCCTCGAGAATGAATCCTCGTCCTTGCACGACAATACGTTCAGCTCGGGTCTCTGTAATCCTCTTCCAGCAGCTTGGCCTGAGCCGCCGCCAGGCGCGCAATCGGCACGCGCGGGCCGGAGCAGGACACATAGTCGATTCCAATGCGATGGCAGAAGTGTATCGAAACCGGATCTCCGCCATGCTCGCCGCAGATGCCGATCTTCAGGTCCGGCCGCGTCTGGCGGCCCGTGTCGACGGCCATCTTCATCAACTGCCCCACGCCTTTTATGTCCAGCACCTCGAACGGGTTATCCTGCAGAATGCCGGTCTGGTTATAGGCCGGCAGGAACTTGTTCTCCGCGTCTTCGCGGCTGAACGAGAAAGTGGCCTGGGTCAGGTCGTTGGTGCCGAACGAGAAGAACTCGGCGGTTTCAGCCATGCGGCCCGCGCGCAGGCAGGCACGCACCACTTCCAGCATGGAACCGAACTTGTATTTTACGTTGATGCCGTGGGTCAGCTCCACCACCTTGTGGATGCGCTGCACCTTGCTGTGGATGCGCTTGAGTTCTTCGACCGTGGCGACCTGCGGCACCATGATTTCGGGGTAGATTTCGGTGCCTTCCTTGGCACATAGGGCAGCGGCCTCGAGAATCGCCTGAATCTGCATCGAGTAGATTTCAGGATAGCTGATGCCCAGCCGCACGCCGCGGTGCCCCAGCATCGGATTCACTTCAGCCAGAGCGCGCACTTTCTTCAGGATCACTTCCTTCTTGGTGATCACATCCTCTTCCAGATGCGAATCCTTGAAGGTATGCAAACCGCCCATCAGCTTCGTCAGGCCGTCGGCATATTGCTGGTAGAGCTTGGGATTGAGCAGCTTCAGCGTGTCCGGCAGTTCCTCCAAAGCTTTGATGCTGTCGCGCAACTGGTGCAGGTGGGCGATTTCCAGCTCAAGCTGCGCCGCGGTCGGCAGGAATTCGTGCATCGGCGGGTCGAGCAGCCGCACCGTCACCGGCAGCCCCTTCATTGCCTTGAAAATTCCCTTGAAGTCGGAACGCTGGATCGGCAGCAGGCGGTCGAGCGCAGCTTGTCGCTCCTCCAGCGTTTCCGCCAGGATCATTTCCTGCATGATGGGCAGGCGATCGGTGCCGTTGAACATCCGCTCGGTGCGGACCAGCCCGATACCCACGGCGCCGAATTCTCGGGCGCGGGCGACGTCCTCCGGCGTGTCGGCGTTGGCCATCACCTTCAGGCGCGCCACTTGGTCCGCCCAGGCCAGCAGCGTGGCCATCTCTTCGGAATACTTCGCTTCCACGGTCGGCACTTCACCGGCGTAGACATGGCCCGTGCCGCCGTCAATCGTGATGACGTCGCCCTCTTGCAAGGTGGTCTCGCCGATGACGGCGCTGCGCGCCTTATCGTTGATCACGATCTGCTCGCAGCCGGAGACGCACGGCTTGCCCATGCCGCGCGCCACCACCGCGGCGTGGGAGGTCTTGCCGCCGCGGCTGGTGAGAATGCCCTGCGCGTGGAAAAAGCCGTGAATGTCGTCCGGCTTGGTTTCCTCGCGCACCAGAATGATCTTCTCGCCGGCGCTGCCGCGCGCTTCGGCGCTGTTGGCGTCGAACACGATCTTGCCGGACGCGGCGCCGGGCGAGGCCGGCAGACCCTGAGCCAGGGATTTGCCGTGGAAATTTGGCGACAGCTGCGGCACCAGCAGTTGCTCCAGCATCGCGGGCTCGACGCGCAGCAGTGCGCGCTCCCTGGAAATCAGCCCTTCATGAAACATTTCCACCGAGGTGCGTACCATGGCGCGGGCGTTCATCTTGCCGTTGCGGGTTTGCAGGCAGTAGAGCCGGCCCTTTTCGATGGTGAACTCGAAATCCTGCACTTCATGGTAATGCGACTCCAGCCGGTTGTGCAGCTCCAGCAGTTGGCGGTAGATCTCCGGCATTTCCTGTTCCATCTCGGCGATCGGCTTCGGCGTGCGGATGCCCGCCACTACGTCCTCGCCCTGGGCGTTGACCAGATATTCGCCGTAGATCACGTTCTCGCCGGTGCCCGGGTTGCGCGTGAAGCCCACGCCGGTGCCGCTGTCGTCGCCCATGTTGCCGAACACCATGGTGCAGACGTTGACCGCAGTGCCGTTGGCCATGTCCGCGGTGATCTTGAACTGCTTGCGGTAGTCCACCGCGCGCTTGCCCATCCACGAGCGGAACACCGCGCCCACCGAGATTTCGAGCTGCTCGTAAGGGTCTTGCGGAAACGGCTTGCCGGTATGGCGCTCGATGATTTCGAGAAATGCGCCGGCGAGTTCTTTCAGGTGCTCGGCGTTCAGGTCCACGTCCAGGCGCGCGCCGTATTTCCGCTTGATCGCCGCCATCCGATCGTCGAAATGCTCGTCGCCGATGCCCAGCGCGATTTTGCCGAAAAGCTGGACGAAGCGGCGGTAGGCATCGTAGGCAAAACGCGCGTCGGCGGTCTGCTTGATCAGCCCCCGGAGGGAGGTTTCATTGAGGCCGAGATTGAGAATGGTATCCATCATGCCCGGCATGGATATCGCCGAGCCGGAGCGCACCGAAATCAGCAGCGGATTCCCGCCGCCGCCGAAGCCTTTGCCGGTTTTCTTTTCCAGCGCCGTCATGTGGCTCTTGATTTCGTCCATCAGGCCGTCCGGCAGATGATTCTTGTCCAGATAGGCGAGACAAGCGTCGGTGGTTACGGTGAAACCCGGCGGCACGTTGAGGCCGATCTGCGTCATCTCGCACAGACCTGCGCCTTTGCCGCCCAACAGGATCTTGTTTTTGCCGTCGCCCTCTTCGAATGCGTAAATAAATCTTTTCCGGTTCATGATGACGTCTCTGGATTGTCCTGGCTTGAATGAAACATAAAAAAAGCAAAGAGCGGATTAAACCTTGAAGTGTAACAGCGGCTCGATGCGATTTTAACCGTTTTCTGAGGCCTTCATCTGGCACACTTCGCCTTTCGGTAGTCCCGGGAGGATGTCGGGTTCGCCTCGGGGCACACACCTGCCGCGCCGGGCCTTCGCCTCGTGCCCGGCGAATTCGTAACGTCCCTTGCCCATTAACGAGCGAGTTCCGTGGTGCCCGGGGGTTTCTTATTGAGTTTTACGTAAATGAATGACATTCATTTACGTCTCGAATCGCCACTCTCCTTGCGGGGGAGGGGCGGGGGTGAGGGATTGAGCGCGTCATGCAGTTAAGAAAAGCTCAATAATGGGGCTCTATTGCTGTCGACTTGTTGATGTTCGTCAGGCCATAAAGTGCGGAATAAGGGAAACGAGATAGGGCGATGATCGATCTCAAAGCATTCTACAACGGCAGGGAAGAGGCCTATCGGAACGAACTCACCGACGAGATACGCCGGAACGCCGAGGACATCGTGGCGAAGGCGAACGAGCTATTGAAGCGTGCCGGTTTCGAGGACGTTTGCTCGGTCAACAGCGGCTGGCGCCCGCGGCAGGTGAACGCAGCCACTCCAAACGCTTCCGCAACGAGCCACCATCTTACCGGGCGGGCCGTCGATCTTCCCGATCCCGACCGCACGCTTGCGGCGTGGTGCGTCGGTAATCTTGATGCGCTCGCCGAAATTGGTCTGTGGATCGAAGACCCGCGCTGGACGTATGACGAAGAGGGCGAGCACTGGGTTCACGTCCAGACCGTGCCGCCGGGGTCGGGCCGGCGCGTTTTCGTTCCGTCCGCCGCGCCCGCTACTGATCCGGATTTCCCCGTAACTTGGGCATAAGAGGCATCGTTCCGCTAAAACAATCTTAGTGTTTCTGCGAGGTTCATGACGCGTTCCTCCTTCGTTCGGCTGCCAATGGTGTTTTGTTCCGCGATGCGGATTCATTCCCAATCCGCAGGCGGTTTTGCTGTTAGCAGCTTGTCGGACGCCTAAGCCCGACAGCTAGGAAGACGAAAAGGACGAATACAGGGACGACTGATACGCAAAGCCCCACGATGATCGCGGGGCTTTGCAGGATCGCCACATCGCTGTGGCTTCATTTCGTCGCGTCACCGCAACGTGTGCCGGTGTATGGTCACCGGCGTCGGGGTCGAGCTGTAGTGATTTTCGTCTATAAGACCCTCCATGGTCATGGATTACTGCAACACGGGCCGCGCCTCGCGGTCGCGCGCTCCGGAGAATGCCCGGTTTTGTTGTGTTGCGCCTTCGAAACCGGAGCCCGGGGCGACGGCCGCGTTCCGCGCCGGGAAGCACGGATGAGCGGAACGCGGCGGCTCATTGGTTAAGACTACCCCGGGCTGCAAAGAGTTTCAAGCGACGAAGTGCCGCTTTTTCGGCTGGAGTTGATCTGGATCAAGCGGGCACGCGAGCACGCCCTTTGGAGTCCCGCCTCTGATGCCGAAAAATTAGCCGGCGAATCGAGGCTGCGCCAGGACGCCGCTTCGCGGCGTGGTGGTCTAGAATGAGGAACGGCAGCCGGACAGCTGCTAGAATTGAACAAAGGGGCACTTATGACCGAGTGGCGCATAATTTTCCGGAAGCTGAACGCCTGGGCGGAGCCGTTGGAAAATCTCTTGTACGAGGTGAGGCCCTTTTGTTTTCTCGTGTTTGGTTTGGCGGCAATTTTTTTAAACGAGAGAAATCTATTAGTGACCCTTTTGGGTGTGATGCTCATATTTGTGAGCGGTTATGCACTAAAAGCGCGATTCGATTTTCGAAAAAGGCGCCCGCCAAAATAAGACCGCAATCGCCGCATAACCACGCTTTCCGGTGCAATCTGATCACCGAATGTTGAGCAGCATTCCGTATGATTTCCGTGTGGAAACCTTGTCGTAACATAGCTTATTGTTTTTTGGTGGGTGGTACTGGGTTCGAACCAGCGACCCCTGCCGTGTGAAGACAGTGCTCTACCGCTGAGCTAACCACCCCTGTTTCGAGGACGAAACCGGCGTGATTCTAGCACCTTGCGGCGGCCCCGTTCAAATCGAAGCCCTTATAATTCAACCCACGAGGGTTTCAGGGCGAACAATAGAATCTCATGCAGAAAAGAATAACGATCGTCGGCGCCGGCATCGTCGGCATCGCCACCGCCTGCTATCTGCGGCGCGACGGGCACGAGGTGACCGTCGTCGATATGAGTCCGCCCGGCGAATACTGCTCGTTCGGCAATGCCGGCATCCTGAGCCCCGGATCGTGTGTGCCGCTCGCGACGCCCGGAATCCTCTTCAAGGTGCCGGGCTATCTCGCCGATCCGCTGGGCCCGCTGACGCTGCGCTGGTCCTATCTGCCGAAAGCGCTGCCGTGGCTGCTGCGCTTCGTCGCGGCTTCCAATATCACGCGCGTCGAGCGCATCGCCGACGCGTTGCGCGCGCTGCTGGTGCAGACCTTTGACGCCTATGCGCCGCTCGTCAAGCACGCCGGGGTGGAAGACCTGATCCGCCGCACCGGTTACGTGGCAGTGTACGGGACCCGGCGCGCGTACGAGGGTGATGCGTTGGCGTGGAAGCTGCGGCGCGATCGCGGCGTGGTGATGGACGAGCTCGACGCAGCCGGAATCAAGCGCCACGTTCCCGAACTTCCCGGCAACTACGAAGTGGGACTGTATCTGCACGACCACGGCTATGTGGCCAATCCGGAGCGGCTGACCAAGTCGCTTGCGGCGCAGCTCCAGCGCGACGGCGGCACGATCCTTCAGCGCAAGGTAATCGACATCGAGCTCGGACCGGACGGCCCGCGCGCGCTTGCGACCGATGCGGGCAGCATTCCGGTAGAGACCCTGGTGATCTGCGCCGGCGCACACTCCAACGAGTTCTCCAGGAGGTTCGGCGACGACGTGCCGCTCGAAGCCGAACGCGGTTACCACGTCACGGTTTCCGATCCGCGGTTCAAGCTCTCCCTGCCGGTGATGGTACCCGAGCACAAGCTGTTCGTGACGCCGATGGAGATGGGTCTGCGGATCGCGGGGCAAAGCGAGTTCGCCGGCATCGACGCGGAGCCCGACTATGGGCGCGCCGACGTGCTCGCGCGGCTGATGCAGCGCATGTTCCCCGGCATCAGTACGGCGGACGCGACCCAGTGGATGGGCCGGCGCCCGTCGATGCCTGACTCGCTGCCGGTCATTGGCCCGTCGTCAAAAGTCGCAAACGTTTACTACGCATTCGGCCACGGCCACGTCGGATTGTGCGGCGGAGCGCCGACCGGCCGCATCATCTCCGACCTGATCGCCGGGCGGGAGCCGGGTTTGGATATCCGCCCCTACTCACCCGGCAGGTTCTAGTGCCGGCAGCGGCTACCCTTCTGGTTCAGGGGGTATGCCAGGTGAATAGCGCCCGTGGCTTTTTTCGAGAAAATTTGATCTAACGCAAAGCACGTTTCGTAAGGGTATGGCAGCGTAACTCGCTTTTCTTGTTTCCGCCTTCGGTGGCGGAGCACTCAATCGTGTTTCGATAGGGCGGTCGCCTGATCAGCACGTGTGTGGGAGGGTTCCTTTGAACTGGCTCCTGGGCAAGGAACTCGGGTACCGACCGGTCCCGCTTCATCTCAGCGGTAGTTCTCGCAATCCTGCTTGCGGTCAATTCCAACGCCTCACATGGCCTTGGCCTTGTCGTGGCCTGCAGTGTGGGCAACCACCTCAAAGGAGGGAAATCATGTTCATATTCAGACCTGTTCTGTTGAGTCTCGTGACTACGGTGCTTCTTGCCGGCTGCGCGCCACTGCGCAGCGACGAAAGCTCTGCAGCCGCGAGAGGGCAGCTCGCGCCGACAGGCAAAATTAGGGCCGCGATCTCGGTGGGGCCAGCAGGGAGCCAATTTCGCGCCAAGCTCGATCGCGACACAAACCGCCCACAGGGCGTTCCCGTGGATCTGGCGAACGCGCTCGGAGAAAGGCTTGGCGCGCCGGTAGAGCTCGTGATGTACGACAACTACGTGGACTTGCTCGAAGCGGCTCGCCTCGGCACGTGGGACGTCACTTTTCTCCCGTTCAGTGAAGAGCGCGCGAAGGTCATGGACTACGGGCCCGCGTATTATTTCTTGGAGGTTACCTATATCGTTCCCGCTGGTTCCCGGATTCGCAATCAGAGCGATATCGATCGCCCCGGGGTTCGGGTCACCGCCGTCGAGAAGTCGATTTCCGCCGCTAAACTGCAGAAGTCTCTGAAGAATGCGACGTTTATCCAGGCCAAGAAGCTATCCGAGATCCGCGAGCAGGTGGGGGCGGGAAAGGTGGATGCGGCTGCGGCAGGCCGCGAAACACTTGTGGATCTCGCCACCCAACTGCCCGGCACACGCGTTCTGGAAGACAACCTCGACGCGCTGCCCGTGTCCGTGGCAGTACCAAGAAACCGGCCTGCCGCACTGGCGTACGTGACTGATTTCATCGAGACCGCAAAGGCGACCGGAGTCGTGCGCCGTGCGTTCGACAACGCCGGATTCAAAAACGCGGCAGTCGCATCCGCAGCGTCTCGCTGATGATGCCGCCCAACCCCCGCTTGCAGGGGGCGCGCCGCAGGCGGCGCGCCTCTGAAGCGGACCGTGACGGAAGCAACAGGGTGAGCCGTTCTAACATCGTGCTTCACGGCATCTCGTCGGCTAAGAGCGTCCGGTCGGATCGGGAGTGTAGCTTGTTTGCGCCTTTGACGTGGATCAAACTTCCGCTCGCGTCACGGGGCTACCATGCGTGGAACGCCGATTCAATGTGATTCGGCAATGACGTTCAGGCTGCCAGGGGGAGACCATGACTTTCGCATTTCGCCACCCGCATATTCGTGCATGGACCGGCGCGCCGTTGCTTGCCGGACTCGTCATGGTTGCGCTGACGGTGGTATCCGGCGATGCGCGGTCACAGGGCAAGGACAACCCGCAGTGCAAGCCCAACCCCGTGTTCAGCAAGTTTCCGAACTCGTATTACTACAAATGTGACCGGTCAAAGTTCGGCAAGGTCGAAATCCAGGTGTCGAAAGACAAGCGCGAATCGAAGGAAGGTGAATACTGGTCCTATTTCAGCTACATCAACAAAGACAAGGAAGGCCGGCTTCCCAGTTCCGTGGAGGTGGTTCGCAACTACAGCAACGCGGTGGGCCAGGCCGGCGGCAGCGTACTGCACGAGCTTCCGGGACGGTCGGTCTTCTGGACGATAAAGCGCCCGGACGGAGTCTATTGGGGAGAATCCGGCTGCGGAGGCGGCGGGACAAACGACTGCAACTCGCTGCTGCATAAGATCGTCAAAGAGACCGCGATGGAACAGGCGGTGGTCGTGACCGCAGAACAGATCAGGCGGGCTCTTTCGGACACCGGCAAGGTGGTCTTCTACGGAATCTATTTCGATTTCGACAAAGCAACGATCAAGCCAGAGTCGAAGCCGACGCTCGAAGAAATGGCGAAGTTTCTTAAGGCGAACTCCGTCATCAAAGTCTATATCGTGGGACACACCGACATGAAAGGCGGGCACGACTACAACCTGAAGCTCTCGCGCGAGCGCGCCGCGGCGGTGGTTCAGGCGCTCGTCAGCCAACATGGCATCGCCAAGGATCGGCTCGCATCGGACGGCGTGGGCCCGCTCGCGCCGGTCGCGGCAAACGACTCGGATGTGAATCGGGCACGCAACCGCCGCGTGGAAATGGTGCTGCGCTGAATTATCAACGCCGGCCGGGCTGCTTCGTCGCCTTGGCCCGTACAGCAGTTCGCCTGGTTCTGCTTTTCATTTTTTTGTTTGCGGCGGCACCCTTCGGTTTGACGGTACGCACGGCAATTCGCACCGTCTTCCGCGATCTTGCCGACTTGAGAATCGCCTGGAGTACCGCGACGCCGTGCACTTCGTCGCCGCCGGCGATCGCGAGCGGCTTGCCCGCCTGCGCGGCTTCGGCGAAATGCTCGAGCTCGGCGCGCTCGGTGCTCATATCCGGAAACGTCACGATCTGCGGTGAACTGCGCACGCGCGGATTTTTCGGATCGACGTAACAGACCCTCATCGTCCAGGTGGTGAGATGTTCGATGTCGCCGACTTCTACCCAGGCGCGCGAACCGAAAACTTGCATGCGCCAGGTTTCGGGGGTAGCGATGATCGTGCCGAGATAACCGGTGACGCCGTTTCGAAATTTGAGCAGCATCGACGTGGTGTCGTCGAGTCCGAAGTCCTGCGCAAGGCGGAAGCTTTGCGCATGGACCGACTCGATGTGTCCTGCCAGATACAGCATGGCGTCGAGCACATGCACGCCGCGGCCCGCCATGCCACCGGCCGGACCTTCCTCGCGCTTCTGGCGCCAGTGGTCGCGGCCGTAGAAGTAGGCGCTCGGACCACAGAAGTTGCCCTCGATGTGCAGCAGTTTCCCCAGCCGCTCGTCGTCGAGCATCTTGCGGATTTCCTGCAGCGCCGGCTGGAAGCGCCAGTTGTAGCCGACGGCGAGCGTCACCTTGTTGCGCGCGCAGGCGTGCACCGCTTCTTCCGCGGATTTCGTCGTCAGCGTGAAAGGTTTCTCGGTGAAGACATGCTTGCCGGCTTTCGCCGCCGCGATGATCTGCTCGGCGTGCGCGCTGTGCGGCGTGGCGAGCACAACGGCGTCGATCTTCGGATCGGCGAGCGCCTTGCGGTAGTCGTCATAGAGGCGAAAGCCGTGCTGTGCGGCGAAGTCTTTTGCTTTCTCCACGTGGCGCAGCACGCCCGCGACGAAGCGGATCTTGTCGCTCTTCCCCTGCGCGCTGTTGACGAGATTCTGGCCCCACCTCCCCAGTCCTACGATTGCCGCGTTGAGCACTATTTTTCCCTTCTTAAGTAAGTATGAGCTGATTTTGGCGTTTCTCTTTTCGAGGGTTGGGTTGAGCGGAGCGAAACCCAACGATTGAGAGCGGTTATGGTGTTGGGTTTCACATTCGTTCAACCCAACCTACGCGTAATAGTGTTCACACATCGTCTTCGCTGATTGCGCCCGACCACGGGGACATCACGTCGGCGGCGCCGAAGTGTTCGCCCGATACCGCATCATTGAGCACGGCGCTCGGGCACGCGAAGTTGGTCGGATAGACCACCAGCTCGGTGAGGCTGACCGGAAACTTGTCGGCGAGCGCCTGCTGCACCGCTTGCGGCAAGCGCGGATCGACGCCCACGGTGTCGCCGCCGCTCGCGTCGATGCGCGGCTGGTGGACGGCGTCTTCCAGCGTCATGCCGTGGTCGATCAGGAACGAGGAGATCTGGAATACCGCGGGGAAGATCTTGCGCCCGCCCGAACCACCGATCGCGAACCACGGTTTGCCCTCGCGCCGCGCGATCAGCGGGCACATGTTGGTGAGCGGGCGCTTGTTGGGCGCAAGCGAATTGGGCGAACCCGGGCGCGGGTCGAACCACATGATGCCGTTGTTCATCAGGATGCCGGTCGCCGGCAGCACCACCTTGGAGCCGAAGACCGAAAGCAGCGTCTGGGTGTGCGCCACCATGTTGCCCTGGCGGTCGATCACGTTGAAGTGAGTCGTGGTCGACGGGTCGCGGTGGTCGCTGGTTTCGCCCATGGTCGCGAGCCGCTCTTCGTAGGTCTCACGCAGCGCTTTGGCATAAGCGACGAATGCGTCAGCGTGCGGGCCGCCGGGGCGGAAGCGCGCGTCGGCCAGTGCTATTAGCGCGCCTGTCATGGATGGACCTGCGGTAAGGCCGGGCGCGAGCGCCAATTGCGTGCCGTGATAGGTGGTTTCGAGCGGCGCCACGATGCGCGCGCGGTAGTGCTTGAGATCGTCAGCGGACAAGATGCCGCCCATCGCCCGGATATCGTTGACGATGTTCGCCGCGATCCCGCCCTCGTAAAAATCACGGCGGCCGGCGCGCGCGAGGCGGCGCAGCGTGTCGGCAAGGCCTTTGAGTTCGAGCCGTTCGAGCGGCGCGCCCGGCGCGGTAGTTGGCGGAAAACCGTGCGGCAGCCACACTTCGCGCGTCGTCGGGTAACGCGCCAGTTCGCGCGCCATCGTCGCCACTTTCAGGGTGAGAAACCAGTCCACCGCGATGCCCCGTTCGGCGAGTTCGATCGCCGGCTGCATCACCTGCGCAAGTTTCATGCTGCCGAAGGTTTCGAGCGCCAGTCCCAGACCATCGGCATGGCCCGGTACCGCGATCGACAACGGGCCGTGCACGTTGCGGTCATCTTTTACCGTGGGCCATGTGAATAGATCGCGGGTGGTGATCCCGCCGCCGATTAATGGATAGTCAGCGGGATTCAGTCCGCGTGGCGAAATCGGACCGAAGTCGACGACCTGGACACGGTTCTCTTTGGCCAGATAGACCAGCATGAAGCCGATGCCGCCCAAGCCGCTGTTCCACGGCTCGACCGCCGCGAGCGCGAAGCCGGTTGCGACCGCGGCATCGACGGCGTTGCCGCCGGCGGCAAGGATCTTCGCGCCGGCCTCTCCGGCGACGCGGTTCTGCGTGGCGACGATGCCGCCGCGCGAGCGCGCTACGGGTTTGCGGACGATCCAGTTTTGTACGAGATGTTCGAGCATGACGCGTGATTCGTATCTGGTTCTTGTTTGTTATGAGGACCTGCGAGTCCGTGATGATAGCGGAATCACGCTGTTTCTGCGATCCGAAGACTCGCGAAACCGCCGATGAATGCCGATCGATGCCGATGCGTTATTCTTGCTTGATGCATTTCAATTTCTTGTTTCCCTTTGCGTCCTTTGGTGCGCCAGGCAAGCCTGGCTGATCTTGTGAACTGAGAGGTGTTCATCCTGTAAATTACCCGTTCAACAGGTAGCCAATCGAGCGCAAGTGCTGAGCAATTGGTGGTGCGAAGCCTCGGGCGGCGAACATGCGAGCCGTAGCGCAAGCGAACCCATTTCGGCCTCGTTACGCTAATTGGGAGTGGCCAGTCTGCCAAAGAAGCTGAAGCCTGCCACCGACGAAGAAGCAACGGGCGAGTGCATTCGTCGGACTTCCCGGGGTGGTAGGGGGCAGCGCGCGTGGATAGATCAGTCAAGGAACCTGGGAGACCCGGCTCAGTGGTGGGAGAGCCACCAACGGGGTGCGGGAAGACATAACCGCATCTCGGCTGGGTTCGGGAGTCGGACAGGCTCATAGTAGCGAGGAAGCGGGTAATGACCGTGGAGCGAAGGGGCCTGAATGCAAGAGTGCTTGAGTAAGAGGAGGGGAAACCCGCTTGGATAAGAATCCCACTACGGAGAATCGGGTGCTCGGAGACGGGCTGCCTGAGAGCGTTTCCTCGCTGAGACTGAAGCTTAATCGTAAAGCGGTGCAGGAGCCGAAGTTTCGTTTCTATGCGTTGTATGACCGGGTGTATCGAGCCGATGTGCTGGCGGCGGCCTGGAAGCGGGTGCGGAGCAATGCGGGTGCAGCCGGAGTCGATGGCGTGACGATTGCCCAGCTCGAAGCAGCAGGGGTCGAGACGCTGCTGGCGCGGTTGCATACCGAGTTGCGCACGCACTGCTACCGGCCGCAGGCGGTGCGGCGGGTTTATGTCGAGAAAGACGATGGTCGGCTGCGGCCCCTGGGAATTCCCACGGTGGCTGATCGCGTGGTGCAGATGGCGGCGTTGCTCATACTGGAGCCGATCTTTGAGGCGGACTTCGAGGATTGCTCCTATGGGTTTCGGCCGGGTCGCAACGCGCATCAGGCGCTGGCGGAGATTCAAGGGCATCTGCAGCAGGGCTATCAGGCGGTCTATGACGCGGACTTGAAGAGCTACTTTGATTCGATCCCGCATGAGCGCCTCATGGCCTGTTTGCGCATGAGGGTAACCGATCGTTCGGTGCTCAAGCTGATCCGGCTGTGGCTGGAAGCGCCGGTGGTGGAACCGCCGGCAGGTGACGGTGGGCAGAAAAGCGTGAAGCGCGCCAAGCAAGGCACCCCACAAGGGGGCGTGATCACGCCCCGAACGCAAAAGGTAACTTTCAGTTTGAGCGTATGGTGAAGGATTGGCGGCGCGGGGTGGTGCTTGACTTGAGACGCAAGAAGTAATATAGTTATGACACATGAGCAGATCGACCAAGGCGGACAAGGCGCGGCAGCTGAATGCCGCACACCGTCTGCTCCAAGGCAACACCACGTTGCCTCAGGCGGCGC
>C687J26845_10001427_pt1 | contig 14772 bp, 20 predicted proteins | sample RifCSPlowO2_12_FD_26845 | JGI IMG/M metagenome (IMG submission 26845)
ATTTGCCGCTTTTATAACATTACCGGTCTACGTTCTCAAGCTTTCCATGATGATTATTGCTCTTTTTTCAAGCGACTCCACCGACCAATTGTTCGGTAAAATAAAATCAGCCATTTCTATGCACGTTCCGACTTGCTGTCCGGTTTCAGATTCGCCTTGTCCAATATCGCGCTTATCCATGATTAAAAAATCTTCCCAATTTTTAGGGTCGCTCGGCCTGTTTCTTTTTAACATTCTCTCATAACGATCTACTTTCGGCGCGATGACGGCTATCAATAAAAATTCCGGGCGTTTCCGGAAAAATTCTATTTCCCCGGGGTTCCGGATGCCGTCAATTACGATTAAATTGTTGGAGGAAGCAAAGATTTCCGCTCCTACAAGCCGGGCTAGGATATCGGAGCCAAAATTTGCGCGCATCTCATTTCCTATGTCTTGCAAAACTGATCTAGCGGCATTTTCCTCGCCGCGTTTTTTGGCTATGGCGTATACCTGCTCCGAAAGCGAGAAATATTTGTATCCGTTTTTTTTCAATAATTCTGCGACTATCCCCTTTCCTCCAGCAATGTTGCCGGTCAATCCGATTATGCTGATTTTTTGCGCCGGTAATTTTATCTTGTTCATCGCGCTTTCAAAATCAAAATCTTAGGTTAATATATAAGAATATATATGAAAAGTCATGTGGACAATAAAATTTTGGGGTTTGACATGGACGGGGTTGTGATCAATAACAATCCACTCAAGCTGGAGTTCGCTAAAAAACTAGGATATAAATTAAAGATCACGCAAACCGCGTCCGAAATTATCAGAAAAATATTATCACCAGAAGACCTGAAATCGCTTCAGACGGCGCTTTATCATAATCTTGGAGTATCCATGAACGCCGACCTGATGCCGGGAATTGTTTCGCTTCTTTCAAAAATTAAAGAACGGAAAATCCCATATTATTTGATATCAAGGAGGGCGGCGCCCGATATCGCGATTGAGTATTTAAAAGTGAAAGGGCTGTGGCCTAAGTATTTCAACGAATCAAATGCTTTTTTTGTGGTTGAACCGATAGAAAAAAATATTAAGGCAAAGGAATTGGGCATCACGCATTATGTTGACGACGAAACAAAAATTTTGAACGTCTTAGAAGATGTACCAAATAAATTTTTGTTTGATCACATGAATGTTTTTCCGGAAGGGAATTACGCCAAGGTTACTTCACATGAGGAGCTCGCTAAATATTTTTTATGGTGAAAAAGACTCTAACTCAAAAATTTTTTGAGAGACCAGCATTGAAAGTAGCAGAGGAGCTTTTGGAAAAATATTTATGTAGGCAAATTACAGGAGATCCGACTTCCCCGGGAAGTCGGACTTCTAAAATTTGCCTTATAATTACCGAGACTGAGGCTTATGTCGGGCCGGAGGATAAGGCGTCGCACGCATCGCGCGGGAAAACGAAGCGTAATAAGCCGATGTTTGGGAAACCAGGAATTTGGTATGTTTATTTTACTTACGGAATGCATTGGATGTTGAACATTGTGACGGGACCAAAGGATTTTCCGGCGGCAGTATTGATAAGAGGGGCCTTGCCGACTTCGCATGCAAAAATTTTTAGAGACCTTGCGCAACGCGACGGCGTGAGCAGAGCAATTCGCCAGCAGGCGAATATGCGTGTCAATAAAAATTTTGTGCATAGAAGTCGGCTCAACAGACCGGCAAAGTCGTTAAACGGCCCTGCCAAACTTACGAAATTTTTAAGAATAGACGGGCGTTTTAATACTAAACCGGCATCTCAAAAAACAGGGCTGTGGATAGAAGACCGCGGCGTCAGAATAAAATCTTCTCAAATCCGCCGCGCGCCGCGCATCGGTGTAGAATATGCCAAAGCGTGGGCCAAAAAACCGTACAGATTTTGCATTAATAAATAATTTTGATATTATAAGTTTATATGGTAAAAAAAGTTACGATTTATTCGACTCCGTGGTGCGTCTACTGTAAGATGGCCAAAAAATATTTTAACGACAACAAAGTCGCTTTTGTTGAGCATGATGTTGCGCAGGATGAGCAGGCGCGGGATGAGATGATAAAAAAAACCGGTCAAATGGGCGTGCCGGTAATCGAAATCGATGGCCAAATTGTCATCGGATTTGACCAGCAGGAGCTCAAAAAACTTTTGGGGGTTTAGCTGAACTTCGCGCAAATTATATCGGCTAGATTGCAATGCCGTATTTGGCGTGATATAGTCTGCTTAGAAGTTTGACGCGTGAGGTTAAAATTATGGGCGTTGGCCTTATATCTCTGACGATTTACGCTACTGATCTCGAAAAGACGAAACAATTTTACGAAGCTATTGGGTTTGAGTTGCATAAAATACAAGGCGGATGGAGCATAAATTACTACTATTTTGCAAAACTCGAAAACGATTTGAATCTCAATATTGGTTTGTCCGAGCCGGATAAGATCATTAAGGAAAATCGATTTGCCGGAGCATTGGTATTTTCTGTTGATGATGTCGTTGAGGTGATTAAGAAATTGAAAAGCATTAATGCGCCGATTCTTGCTCCTCATCCGCTTTTGCACGGCGCGTGCGATCGTGCGACAGTCCAAGACCCGGACGGTAGGCAAATAAGATTGAGAAAAAAATAGATCTTATCGAAAGTCGGTTTAAGCGCCGGTTTTTTCTTTTAACTGAACTTGGCGCGGTCTTCGAGAATGATATCGAAACTCATTTTTTGGTTTTTCCGCAGGATTTGAATATTCAATTTATCCCCGACATTGCAATTGGAAAGCACGTCTTCCAATGTTTCTTTTTCCGTTATTTCTTTGCCGTTTGCCGCGACTATGACATCGTGTTCTTTGATGCCGGCTTCGTACGCGGCGCTTCCCGGTAAAACAGCTTTATCTTCAGGAAGCCCTTCGCGCATGACGAGCGCGCCATGCCGGAGAGAAATTTTGAAATGATCTGCCACGGTTTTATTTAAGAGCACGTATTTCACTCCTAAAAACGGCGAACGTATATGTCCGTGTTTTTTTATTTCTTCAAGATCTTTTTTGGCGCGATCGATAGGAATGGCAAAGCCGATGTTTTGCGCCCCAAAAACTATCGCTGAATTTATTCCGATAGCTTCTCCGTCAATATTTATTAGGGGCCCGCCGGAATTTCCCGGGTTAATGGCGGCATCCGTCTGGATAAGCCCCCTTAATCTTTCCTGATGCCCCTCGAAATCGGTAATTGCCGAAAGAAATCTGGATAAGCCGGAAATAATGCCGGTAGATACGGAATTTGAAAATTCGCCCAAAGCATTGCCGATCGCGATGACCGCCGTCCCAAGTTTTATATTTTTTGCCGTCCCCAATTTAATGGACGGTAAATTTGCCGGCGGATCGATGATTTTAAGTATGGCAATATCCGCCAAAGGATCTTTTCCTATAACCTCGATATCGTAGCTTTCGCCGTTGGCGTTCAGCACTACTTTGTAAGACGCTTTTTTGTCTTGCACGACGTGCTTGTTTGTGAGTATGAGTCCGCTGGAATCAACGATAAAACCGGAGCCACCGGACACCGAAACTTTGCCGTTCTCGGCTTCGTCCCGGAGTTTTTGTGAAAATTGTTCCGGAGCCATACCCATTTTTTGCAGATCTTTCGCAACCAGTTCAACTTCCTTGGACGCCGCAATACTTACTACTCCTGGTAGTGCTTTTTCTATGGCGGCTATAATTTTATCCTGGCATTCCATTTTATTTAATATAACACACTTGTCCCCTCGAGAGGAATTGAACCTCTATCGACCCCTTAGGACGGGGATGTTCTATCCGTTGAACTACGAGGGGGACTTTGTATTCTGTGTTTTACCGCCGACAATTTTTTATAACACAAACCGCTATTTATTTCTATATATCCCTAATTCGAACGAATTAGCGCATGATAGTCTGCCGAGATTGCCAAAGATTTTATTATGAGTTAGGGTGAGAGGAGAGAAATTTGAGAGAGGCACATGAAAATTATCATAAAAGAAGTTCGTGGTTGCGGGGCGGCTTTTGTCCTTGATTTATTCTGTGGTAAGAGAAGAGCTGATAAAATATTTTTTAAGCGGTTCAATAATGTGTTATCCCAAGTTTTCGACGGAAATGTGGAAGATATTGTTTTGTATACATATGGCGTGAAGATTGGTCCGGAGCGCATTACTCTAAACATGACCGATGTACGAAAACGCATGGCAAAAGTTGATGGTTTATATAATCAGGACAGGGAAGACCAAAGGTGTGCCGTAGTTTTATTGGAATGTGATGCGAGAAACGGGGAACATTCAGTTCCGGTTCCGCGCTACACCTGCTATTTATGCAAAGAAGAAACGTGGGGAGTTGGAAGAATCAGAATGGAAGCTTACGATCCCAAATCAAAATCTATCACAGAAGTGAATGTGCATGACGATTGTAAGCTGAAGTATCTTGAAAAAATCTCTAAAATAAAATTGCATACTCAAAAAGCCGGATAGCCAGGCTTTTTTTCTTTACAAAAACCCATTTCGGAGCTAGGGTGGGGGAGGAAATTGGAGGATTGAAAATGGTTAAACACAGAAAGTTTTCCGCGGAGACTAAATTGCGCCCCAAAACGCTTGAGATACATGGAGGCGGCGCGCTCACCGATTCGGAGCTTCGCATCGGAGTAGACCGCGTAGCAGCTTACCCTTTGGGCACTTTGGAGGAAGGCGAAGCAAAATTTGCCGGCACCAAAGAAGGATTTATGTATTCTCGCATAACTAACAGAACCGTCGACAAACTGGAAAAGCGGCTCGCGGTTATGGAAGGTGCGGAAGCGTGCCTTTGTACTTCGTCAGGAATGTCGGCTATAGACCTTATTTCCAAATATCTGGCGAATAACGGCGGACACGTAGTTTCTTCCAATCGGCTCTACGGAGGAGTGTTTCATCTTTTTGATGTTATTCTTCCTTCGTTGGGGATAGAAAGGACTTTTGTTGAAGATCCGCAAAACGGCACCGGCTGGATAATGGGACACAGCGGCAGGACAAAATTTTTCCATTTGGAAAATCCGTCCAATCCGCTGATAGATATTTTTGACATTAAATTTATTGCTGACATTACCCATTCTTTCGGTGTACCGCTTGTCGTGGACAGTACGCTTGCAACGCCTGTGCTTCTGAAGCCCTTGAGTTTGGGCGCCGATATAGTCGTGCATTCACTTTCTAAATATATGGGCGACGGAGAAGTTATCGGTGGGGCTATTTTGGGAAAAAAAGATCTGATCGATGACCTCAAAAAAATGTGGTTTCGGGATACGGGCCCATGCATGTCTCCGGACACGGCTTCGCTTTTGCTGGCTCATATTGAGTCGCTCACGGTAAGGATGAGAGAGCACTGCAGGAACGCGATGAAAATCGCGGCGTTTCTTGCGGGGCATCCGAAGGTAAGCAGAGTTTTTTATCCCGGTATCGGAGAGCGGGCCGAAAGGAACAGAAAATTGATGCCAAAAGGCTTCGGGGGCTTAATGGCTTTTGAGGTAAACGGCGGACGTGAAAATGCTAAAATGGTTCTGGAATCGCTTAAACTTTTCTGGCACGCTCCGAACATCGGCGAGTCGCGTTCTTTGATCATTTATCCGTGGGGCGAAACGCACGGGCAAATGGCTGACAGCGATAAACTGAAAGCCGGAATAACTGCGGGCACATTGCGTTTGTCGCTAGGAAGAGAAGACCACAGGGATTTGATATATGACCTGCATCAGGCGCTGGAGAAAATCTAGCGCTTTTATTTTTTTAATATTAAGATATATATAATGAAAGTCCGCATAAAAAGATTCGACAAATCGCTTCCGTTGCCGGAGTACAAGACCGGGGGCGCGGCGTGTTTTGATTTTACGGCAAGAGTTGCCGCGCAGATTTTGCCGAAGGAAATAAAGTATATACCGCTTAATGTGGCAATAGAGCACCCGGAGAGCCATATGCTAATAATGGCGGCGCGCTCATCGCTTCACAAAAAAGGACTGATGCTTGCGAATAACGTGGCTATCGGCGACACAGATTTTTCGGGGAACGCGGACGAATACCATGCCGCGGTTTATAATTTTTCCGATAAACCGGTTTCAATTGAAAAAGGCGAGCGCATCACGCAAGGTTTTTTCAGAAAATATGAAAAAGCCGAATGGGAGGAAGTTGAGGATCTTAGCAACGCCTCCCGTGGCGGGTTCGGTTCAACCGGTCTGGTTTAATTTGCTAAAACTTGCTAAATTATTTTTATGCGATTCGGAGCTTATTATAATACCTGGAATGCGCAATGGAATATGCCGTTTTGGGGCTTTGTTTTCTGGCCTTTCATCGGACTTTTTATTTTTGCACTTGTTGTTTGGACCATTTATTGGAAAGGGAGAGCTCTGTGGCATGCCGCAAGGCGCGGAGATCTTTATTGGTTCATCGCCCTGCTTCTCATAAACACCGCCGGCATTTTGGAAATTTTGTACATTTTCCACTTCAGTAAGAAATCTCTGCTAAAAGAAGAACTGATTGATACAAAAGAGAATTGAGCCTGGGGCTAAATCAAATCGGGCCTTTAGTTCAGTGGTAGAACGCATCCATGGCATGGATGAGGTGGGAGTCCGATTCTCCCAAGGTCCAAATAAGAATTGGTGACTATAACAAAAACATCTGATAAAATTTAATCAGGTGTTTTTGGTTTTGAATGGGAAATATTTTGGAACTTCTGTGCGCCGGCCATCTTTGGTATTGCGACAAGGAAATAAATAAGTTAATTTTGCTTAAGAAGGCTGAAGGAAAATGAAGCGTTATAAAATCTGGAAGCGTGGCAAAATTGTTGAGAGTCGTTATCCCGGGCTTTATGCAGGAATTGTGACAATGGGAATATTCGGTACACTTACCTGCAAGAGTGGCATGCGCGCTTTGAAAAAAAACAGAATTTTCTTCCACTTTTGGAGAGACGCGGTGCTCGCCGGCATGAGGCCATGCAAACTATGCAAGCCGGAGAAGCTTGGTAGAGAAGAAAAATTACTTAAACAAAAATTAAAAACTAATGGATAAGACCATTAGTTTTTTTGTTGCTTACCCGCCAGACCATACTTTTGTCGGCTGGTCAATCTACACAAAATATAAAGATGATGGGATGATGAACACATGAGGAGGAAGGTTCATGAATTTCTCACGCTGGGGAACGACGACTCGAAGGAGATGCCTGATGAGATAATTTTAAAAAAGTCGGTGAACAATCCGGCGCTTTTTTCATTGCTCGTTGATAAATACCAGACTCCGTTTTTCAGAAAAGCGCTCGGTATCGTCCATTCATCGGAAGAGGCCGAGGACATTGTTCAGGAAACATTTACCAAGATCTACGCGAATGCCAAAAAATTCAAAAAACAGCCCGGCGTTGAGTTCAAAAGCTGGGCCTGGCGGATTTTGGTAAATACCTCGCTTACGCATTACCGCAAAGTAAAGAAAACTTTCGGGGACGTGGGATATCTTGATGAGATTTTAGCGGGGGACGATGACGATATCGAATCGAAATTAAAACTTGTTACGGAAAACTCCATAGATAAGGACGACAGAGTCGGCGTTATAAAAGACGCCATGGAAACTTTGCCAACGGAGGCTTCAGCGCTCCTTAAGGCGCATTATGTAGAAGACCGGCCGTATGACGAAATAGCCAAAAAACACGGCCTTTCAATAGGTGCTTTGAAGATGAAACTTTTTAGGGCACGCAAGGTTTTAAAGGATATAGTCAGTGAAGCTTAAAAGCCATAAGCTATACGCCATATGCAAACAAGAGAACAACAGCTAAAAAATCGAATAATGACGCGAGTTTACGGCATTTGGTTTGTCCGCAGAGGCGTTCCGATGCTTTTGGGAAGCGCCTTGTTTATAACGGCCGCCCTCAAACTTACCGCGGAGCGTTTTTTTGTAGCGCAAATCTGGAAGAACTTTGAATCTGTCGCAACATCCGACGTTATGGGTTTGCCGAAGTTCATCGCGTCCGCGCTAAATAGCGCTGAACCCACGTTATTGATGTTCATTTCTGCCGCAGGTATCACTGGCTTTGTTCTGGCTGTCAAATTACTTAGAAGTATCCGCAGTATTTTGGCCGGACAGGCCGCGCTTGGCTATCAAAAATTGAATTAAAATAGTAAATCGGGAGTCGCGATTTACTTACCATAATGAAAAATCTTCCGCTCTAGGCGGAAGGTTTTTTTATGCTGCGTAGCTCGCAACTTTTTTGCTTTTATTGTCTGCTCCGCTTTAAATTTTATCGAACAAGAACTTATCAAAAACCTTCATTTTTTCGAGATAGGTTTTTGGATCGAGCAGCCAAAGAGTCGCGGCAACGGAGGAAAGGAGAGCATTGCCGTCTTGCGGCGTAAAGCACCCACCGGATATTCTCAGGCCGTTATCAGAAACTCCCAAGGTCTGCTCGCAGAAAACCGTTTGATTGAGAATTCTTCCAAGGATAGATCGCGACGAGTCTCGCGCGCGCGCAAATACTTTATTGCTGCTTTTAAATTTTGTGAAAGCCACAAGCGGATTTTTACACAGTCTTTCCCTGGCCTCTGCAAGATCGATGCCGGATTTTAATTCCAAATTAAAGCAAAAAGTGTGCATTAATTGTGTAGGAGCTTTTAACGCCTGCGCGGAAATGGGGAAAAACTCTCTGTCTTTGTAAAGAGTCCTTAATACTCTTGCCGCGTCGTCCGCCTGATGCGAGCCGTAAGGAGGATGCGAATATTTTTCAAATTCAACGCCTAAAATTCCCTTATCTTCGCTAATATCGCTCGCGCGCCGGAAAATAGTGAAAATTCCGTATTGCAGATTTAGGTATCCGTGCGCCATTGTGATGCTTTTTATGACGCAAAGCATCTGGTGCGTATTACAGCTTACTATTTGGATAAACCGGTTTTCCGGAGTTAGCGCGGAATCATTTATTGTCCAGGCATAAGGTTTTCCGAAATCTTTTTCACTGCCTTGGGCAATGAACCCTTTTACTTTCGGAAGAGAATTATAAAATTTTTCTTTGAGCTTATTTCCTTCAGGCGTACAATCAACAATAACGTCGACTGATTTTGCAATTTTTGGGAACGTTCCGACCGGATAAAGGCCGAGTTCAAGGAATTTCTTTTCTTTTTCTTTATTCTCAACGATCAATAGCGCTCCGGCTTCTGTCATGTCTTTGACTTTGTCCGCCTCTTCTTCCAAAGGGGAGCGTTTGTAAAAAAATATTTCACCCAAGCCGATTTCCTTGCGCTCTTTCGTGAAGAGATGAATCAGCGGTTCACCGATAGTGCCCGTGCCCACAATTAGAACCTTTTTGCCTTTTGGCACTTCAAAAACCCATGTCTTCTTATGCAAACGTTTCAGAAAAGGGACTGGTTACAACTCTTGTTTATGATGCAAGCGCGAACCATAGCAAAACGGCTATGGCAAGGGCAACTATTTTTTCCCGCATATTTCCTTGCGGGATCCAACTTGTTTTGCCGCCGGTTTCTTCAAGAAGACGCGTTCTTAAGAAATCATGAATTCTGAACGCAAGCTCATTCTCATCGTTTATCGCTTTGATTTCGCCGTTTTCCGCGAGCGATACGGTTCCTTTTTCTTCCGATACTGCAATGACGAGCGCGTCGGAGCGTTCAGCTAATCCGAGGGCGGCGCGGTGTCTTGTGCCGAAATTTTTGGTGGCCTCTGCCTTTCGCGCCAAAGGCAGGTGCGCCCCGAACATTTTTACCCTATCGCCGGTTATTATTACGGCGCCGTCGTGCCCAGGGGAAGATGTATCAAAAATACTCAATAAGAGCTCGCGGGAAACTTTACCGCCGAGAAAAATGCCGTTCTCCAAAAAACTTTCGATCGCTTCGTCGCCCTGTAAAACAATCAGCGCGCCGGTTTTTGCATTTGCCAAGTCGTTAACCGTATGAATTATCTCATTGGAGACGATCTCGGATATTATTTCCCGTTTGGCGTAAGGAAATTTGTTCCAAGCGGAAAGCCATTCAAAAAATCTCCGCAGCTCTCTTTGGAAGACCACGGCCAATATTATAGCTACGAATCCGAAGAACGCGTTAAAAAGGGTTGTTGTAAGATGAAGATTTAAATATCGCGCCGCGACATAAACCAGAAAAAGGATCGCGATACCGTTAAAAAGAAAAAGCGAATGCGCTTTTTCGAAAAGCAAAATAACTGCGTAGACCAATATTGCTACGACTAAAATATCTATGATTGCGAGCGCGTCAACTCCGAACGAGGCAAATCCAAACATAAAGATATTGTAACAGATTTTCGGAAGCGGGAGGATTCGAACCTCCGATACCCTTTCGAGTATACCGCTTTTCGAGAGCGGCGCCTTCAACCGCTCAGCCACGCTTCCATGAAAATATTAAATTTTCCGCCCAGTAGGAATTGAACCTACAACCTTGTCCTTAAGAGGGACCTGCTCTGCCAATTGAGCTATGGGCGGGTATTAATGTGTTTGATCGGTTCACAAAAATTATATCTAATTTTTCGTGGTAGCGGGGCTGGGATTTGAACCCAGGTCTCAAGGTTATGAGCCTTGCGAGATACCACTTCTCTACCCCGCGATGTGAAAGTAATTATAAGCAAAAAACCCGCCTTTTGCAAGGCCGGTTTTTTGCGAACTATTTCCGGCAAGATAACTGTCAAAGTTTACTTTTTCTTCTTTTGATTGACCGCATTCTTTACGGCTTGTTTCAGAGTACCGGGTTTTGCCGCTATAGGTGCCGCGGCCGAAGCCGGCTTTTCCAACGTACGCAAAATCCTGTCGAGTTTTCCGTTTAACGCTTCGAGCTGGTGCACGATGTCCGCATTTCCGCCCTGCTTATTGCCTTCAAAATTTTGTCTCTGCGGCGCTCCGCCAAAATCGCGCCGCTGGAATTTGTCTTTTCCGGAGCCTGCGCCGCCTTCGGCATTTCTCATCTTTCCAAAACAATTGTTGCAATAGACCGGTTTGTCGCCTGTCGGACGGAACGGGACTTCGCAGCTTTGCCCGCAATTGCTACATGTCGCCCTGTGCATCGTTACATCTCTTCTTGGCTTGAACCCTCCTCTGTCACCGCCTCTGTCGTCTCTTCTGTTGAAATTTCCCATATAAAAATAGTTAGCTGATATTATTTTAAGTATACATTATTACTATAAAATGTCAATGGCGAGTGTTTTTCTGATTAGACAAAGTGACACGAAAGATTATTTTAGCAATATTGTTCTTTTGTCCTAATATCTTAAGCTTTGTCTTAGATGCATATTGAAAATGAAGAAATTATCTTTGCTTGCTGGATTTTTGCTTTTTATGCTGTTTCCGGTTCTTTCTTACGCACATTTTAACGGCAAGGGTCATGTGCATGATATTTCAAAAACCGTTCGGACATTTTTTAATCCTGATTGCGATACAAATGGCACATGCGACCTTAAAAGGGTTTCGCTTATCTACAAGGCTTATGAAGTGTGGTTTGCCGATGACCCTGATTATCCGAGTTATGGCAATGGTATAGTTATTGAATATGAAACCGATTCGGTGTCATCGCTCGAAAAATTCGCCGTCGTCCAATTTATCAGGGGCGGAGCATTTTATAGTTCTAAAAATGCCAACGGAACGATCGATAAAATTATCGGGACTGTTACTGAGAATTTCGAAGAAACGGTACAATTTTTCTTTCCCGAATGGGTAATAGATTCGCGCGACTCAGATCCCGCGTACAACAGCGATCCCGACGATGGCAGATTTTATTATTTGCGATGGAATAAGGTTTTGGGATCGTATGACAATCGTACCAGGCAGTATTACGGGGCCGAAAAGCCGAACGCGCCGGTGGTTTATTTAACAGATTATCCCAGCGGTGCCTTTGTCGGCGGAATGGGAGCGGTAAGCGCCGCAATGGAATTTAAAACCTGCATCTATAAGGCAAGCGATGTTCCGGTAAAAACCGTCAGAAGCGATGTTTATTTCGCAAAGCCGATCATTTGTTTTGAATGGCAAAATATTTACATATATGATTTTGACAGCGGCAAGTTCAAGACCGAACAGGTCGATATTCCTCTTCTCTATAAAGAATTGAGTAAAGAGTAAAAGCCCCTCATTTTTGANGGGTTTTGTNTTGCTTATTTAACNTGCTAGAGTGCTTTTAGGTGTTCGGCTAAAAATGAAGAAATTATTTTATATCGTAGTTTTTTCAATATTAATGTTTGATCCTTTTATCGTAAAATCAGCCGAGAATGATCTGACTTTCATCAACTCACAGGAACAATTTAATGCCGCTTTACAGAACGAGAACATCAAAGGCATTGCGATACGGGCGGAATTTTACTATTCCGTTGAGTCTGTCGTACGGGTTAAGCTCGACGAATTTGTTAAAAAAACGCTCACGAATAATCAGCTGCATCCGGTTTTTATTTACGGCCTTACGATAAAAAAAGAGACCTTAAATGTGTGGTTTGGCGATGTTGTATTCGAATGCAACGGTTTGATCATGGCTGGAGTGTTTCCCTCGGTCGTAATTTTAGGGAATTTATTGCAAGCCACAGTTCCGATATGCGGAGGCATAGATGAGCAGTCTTTCCGGAACTGGCTGGCGGACACATGGTATAGCGAAAAAAAATATATTGAATCACAAGGCATAGCTACTCCAAAATAGCCCCGCATTCGTGCAGGGCTTTTTATTTTTGCGATTTTATTGTATATTTATTTAGAAAGGCTGGGTAGCTCAGTTGGTTAGAGCACGGCACTCATAAAGCCGGGGTCGTGGGTTCGATTCCCACCTCAGCCACTGAATTTTTTGGAATATGCGGTCGTGGTGTAGCCTGGTTAACATGTCCCCCTGTCACGGGGAAGATCGTGGGTTCAAATCCCATCGACCGCGCACGAAAAATAAAAAACCCGTTCTTAACGGGTATTTTATTTTTTGCTATGGCTCTGAAGGGATTTGAAGGGCGCTGAGTTCCTATTTCTTCTTGTGTGAGGCGCCCAGGCTTTTTGTCGGAGCAAAAAGAAATCCCATCGACCGCGCAAAAACAAAAACTGCCATCGCTTCCAGTGGCAGTTTTTGTTTTATGTCGGTGTAATGGCAGGGATTTGAACCGCGTATTGACGGACAATATATTGTATGATAGGAATTTATTCAGATCTTATCATAGGAGTGGCGATATGTTTTATCGGAATCTGCTCGGGATGGTCATTGTTTTGTCTTTAGTTGCCGGCTGCAATCCGGAGGACAAACAGGAAGCGTCGAAAATAGAGCTTGGCAGGGAAATCGGCTTAAATTATGAATTGCACTCAGGTTACTTGGTAGATGTCGTTGTTAAGAATGCTGACATATTAAAGTCAAAATACGTGGAGCTTAAGTACGGCGATGTTTGCCAGGTTGTGTCCAACGGAAGCTACGGATTGCCTCTGGGCTTTTACCGGGACGAAGTGCTGGTCGTATATACCGCGGCATATAACAAGGATTTTGAGAGCGAGGCGTATCAAAGACAAAGAAACCGGTATGGCATCAATCTTTGCACCACCGGAACGCTTTTTTTCGTAGGCAAAGCCCAATTTGCCAAATTAGTTGAGGCCAATGACCTGGCGGTAAAAGCGCGGACAGACAAGGAGTTAAAAGCCGCATTAGAACGTCTCGCCATAAAAGAAATTTTAACCGTTGCCAAAGAAAAAGGATTTCTAAAAGCTACTTCAAAAAAGTAGTTTTTTTTATTTGCCGGCACAAATAAAAAACCCCGCTCATTTGAGCGGGGTTGTGCGTTCATAAATATTAAAATCTTTTTCGAGAGTCTTGAGAACAACTTTCGGGTCAAGCGCTATTTCCGGAGGGTAAGCCCCTGGGCTCGCATATCCATCGGCGATGAGCTTTGCCAATACAGCCGTAGTAAACCCGGTTGTTTTTTGCATCGAGGTCCAATTCTCATCAGATTCGGAGTAGAGTAGTTTCTCGATTTTGATGCGTTCATCGGCAATCGCGCTTTTGCTGATGGCAACCACTTTCATTACCGTAAAATCTTTTTTGGTGACCTGGAAGCTTTCGAGCCAATGAGTGAAAATTTCCTCGAATTTTCCGCGCGGTATGGCCTTGACTCTCTTATAATGGCCCTCGAACCGCAGAGTTTTTTCTCGAAGAGTTTCAACGTGGTTTTTCAGATAATAGGGTAATGATCCCAATCCGCCGGTTACCGCCGCTTCGAATTTTACCGTGTCCGGAGAACTAAAATAGAGGTCGAATTCGCGCGTAGATATTGTTTCGTAATGCGAAAATTTCCTGATTTTTATCGGCCTTCCTTTGTGTAATACCAGCGGAGAATTGTAATATATCTCGGCAAGGCCTCCAAGGTTGAATAGTTTTTTATAATATGGAGGGTCGGTGAAATTGTAGGGGAGCCCACCGACATAAATGATCAGTGACTCGAGTCTTTGCTTCGGGTCGAATTTTTCCAGAAGCTCCATTGCAATAATATTGCCGAGGCCCGGTTGCAACCCGCAATCGGGCACCAAAGAAATTCCCAAGTCCGCCGCCCGGCGCGCAAGATCGGGTTTTTTTCCGAAAATGATCTTTTTGGTTATACCAAGTACACCGCCGAGGTCGAGGTAGTTCGTTTTTTTCTCACCGTACCTTTCATTCGCGATAATCACCGCTTCCGCGATGATTGGGTTCAGTGCCGCAGGAATAGCGCTTATAATAATGTCAAAATCCTTAAAAAATAAAGGCAGGTACCATTTCTGTTTTATAATATCCAATCCCGCGCCGTCCGGCAGAAACCACTTGAGATTCGCGTTGAG
>C687J26845_10001431_pt1 | contig 14745 bp, 16 predicted proteins | sample RifCSPlowO2_12_FD_26845 | JGI IMG/M metagenome (IMG submission 26845)
GTGTAGATGTCGTGCAGTTTGTAGGCCGCGACGAAAAGGCCGATGGGGAAAAAGTCGATCAGAAAGCGCATGCGGGGATTATCGGGGTTGCGGCGCGGGTCCCATACTCGGCGCATCCAACGCAACCCAGGAGAACACCGCCCATGTCCCCTCAAGAACAACAGTCCATTCTGAGCATCGCCTTGCTGGCCGCGTTTTCGGATGGCCACAAGGCCGACGCCGAGCGCGAGGCCATTCGCCACCTGGCGGACACTCTCGGCCAGGAGCCCGGTGGCGCCGGGCTGACCCGGCTGTACCAGGACGTGCTGCTCAAGCGCGTTTCGCTGGCCGATGCGGTGGCTGGCCTGATGGATGCCGGCCAGCGCCAGCTCGCCTACGAAATGGCGGTGTGTGTCTGCGATGCGGACGGGCGCCAGAGCCCGGCCGAGGCCGCCTTCCTGGCCGACCTGAAGACCCGTCTGCAGCTGGATGCGGCACAGACCCTGGCGTTCGAGCGCGAGGAGGCGGCCCTCCTGGACGCGGCCGACGAGGCCGCCCCGGTGCCCGTGCCGGTGGCGGCCACCACACCGGCGGCGCCACCGGTGCCACGGGCCGCGCCGCTCAATGCCGCGCTCGACGCCCAGCTCGACAAAACCATCCTGAACGCGGCGCTGCTCAACGGCGCGCTGGAGCTGCTGCCGCAGTCCTGGGCCTCGATGGCCATCATTCCGCTGCAGGTGCGCATGGTCTACANCATCGGCAAGGCGCACGGTGTCGAGCTTGACCAGGGNCACATCCGCGAGTTCATCGCCGCCGTGGGCGTGGGCCTGACGTCGCAGTACCTCGAACAGTTCGGCCGCAAGCTGCTGGGAGGGCTGATCGGTGCCGCCGCGGGCCGCATGCTCGGCGGGCTGGGCCGAGCGGCCACGGGCGTGGCGTTTTCCTTTGCCACCACCTATGCGCTGGGCCAGGTGGCCAAGCGTTATTACGCGGGCGGCCGGGTGATGAGCACCGCGCTGCTGCAGGAAACCTTCCAGAACCTGCTGGCCCCGGCCAAGCAGATGCAGGCGCAATACCTGCCGCAGATCCAGGCCACGGCGCAGACGCTGGACGCGGGCAAGGTGCTGGCGATGGTGCGGGGCGGTTGAAGACACCGCCGCCCGAGCCCGAGCACCGGCGGATGCAAGCAGGTGTAAAACCGGGACTCCATGGCGGGCTCCGTGTCCGATCGCACCGAGCGGGCGTTTTTTGTCCTGCACAATCCGCGCTACTTTGACCCGTGAAGCAGCGGCAGCCACAGGCCCGACCAGGACCCGGTTTCACCGTTTCACCCAACCTTGGGATTTCCATGATGACGAAGACGACATACACCCGCTTCAAACTGATCGGCCTGGGCCTGGCGATGGCCGCNCTGACGGCCTGTGGGGGTGGCAACGACGATCCTCTGCCCGGTGATACGTCGGGCGACGTGGTNGCCAAATACATCGGATCCTGGGAAAGCGAGTGCTACACCGACGATGGCGCCTCGGCCCACCTGCGGGCCGACATCACCAAGACCAGCGCCACCGGATTTTCGGGNGACGTGATCGCCTATGCCTACATCGGCACCTCATGTTCAGGCCCGAGCGTGAAGTCTGAAAAGGTGTTGACGAATCTGCAGATGACCCATGTGGGCACCAAGGTGACCGCGGGCGTGACCGCCGACAAGTTCACCGGCACCTCCGACCAGGGTTCGAGCAAGGTGCTGCTGCACAGCGATGGCACCCTGCTGCAGATCGGCGACCCGGACTCCGGCAAGGACGCCGAGGGCTACCCGAGCGAATTCATCGAGTACAAGCTCTCGCGCATCTGATCGAGCCTGGCGGGCCTCACGGCCTCAAAGTTCAAGGTTTTATTGAAGAAGCCGCCGTACTCACCTGATTTTATTGAAAAATCTGGCGTTCTCTGTGCTTAGGCCAGGCCGTTCTTCGGCTTGCCTGACACGGCATCAGGGCCTTGCGCGATGCATGCTGCCCTGTTGCGGCGCGTTTGTTCAGAATCCGGCGACCCCGCAGCTTGCGGGGTCAGTGTTGTGTGCCGGTTTGTGTTCCTGCCGCGCTGCCAGTGGCCTTCCGTGATGCATGGGGTGGGCCACGGCGTGCGCGGTGGATGTGCAGACAGGCTGCGGCATTTCCTCACCTGTCTTCAATAACACCATGAATTACCAGAAATTGATTCGCCACACCACCGTGGCCGCCCTCGCACTGTGCGCCACCACCTGGGCCGGCGCCGAAGGGGCCCGCCCGCATTGGGAATACAAGGGCGAACACGGCGCCGCCCACTGGGGCGCGCTGGAACCCGGCTTCGAAGCCTGCGCGCGCGGCATGGCACAAAGCCCCATCGACATCCGCAACACCGTGAAAGAGGCGCTGCCCGTATTGGACTTCCAGTACGCGGCCGGCGCCCCCACGCTGGTCAACAACGGGCATACCGTGCAGGTCAACATGCCTGCGGGCAGCAAGCTGGTGGTGGATGGCAAGGCAATGGAGCTGCTGCAGTTCCACTTCCACACACCCAGCGAAGAGGCCATTGGCGGCAAGCGCGCGGCCATGGTGGCGCACTTCGTGCACAAGGGCGAGGACGGCAAGCTGGGCGTGGTGGCCGTGCTGATCCAGCCGGGCAAGACCAACGCGGCCTGGGCGCCCATCTTCGAGCACCTGCCACGCGTGGGCGAACACCTGACGGTGGACGGCCTCACCTTGGATGCCGGCACCCTGTTGCCCGCCAAGAAGGGCTATTACAGCTTCGCCGGTTCGTTGACCACGCCGCCTTGCTCCGAGGGCGTGCAGTGGATGGTGCTCAAGGATCCTGTGAAACTGGGCGCCGAGCAGATCAAGGCGTTCCGCCAGCTGTACAACGCCAACGCGCGGCCCCTGCAGCCGCTCCATGGGCGCGTCGTCAAGGAAAGCGCCTGACGAAGCCAGCGTCCCCATGGCTTCCATGGGGGGAGGGATGTGCCCTCGGGCACTCCCTTTGACGTCTTGCGGCCTGCTCAGGCCGGCAGGAAGCCGTCGACCGACAGGTAACGTTCGCCGGTGTCGTAGTTGAAGCCCAGCACCACGGCGTTGGCTGGCAATTCCGGCAGCTTCTGCGCGATGGCCGCCAGCGTGGCGCCTGACGAAATGCCGACCAGCATGCCTTCTTCGCGCGCGCAACGGCGCGCCATCTCCCGGGCGGGTTCGGCGTCCACCTGGATCACGCCGTCCAGCAGCGTGGTGTCGAGGTTGTTGGGAATGAAACCCGCGCCAATGCCCTGGATCGGGTGGGGCGCCGGGCTGCCGCCCGAGATCACCGGCGAGGCCACCGGCTCCACCGCGTACACCTTGAGCTGGGGCCATTTCTCCTTCAGCACCTGCGCGCAACCGGTGATGTGGCCGCCGGTGCCCACGCCGGTGATCAGCACATCCACACCCTCGGGAAAATCGGCGGCGATTTCGGCGGCCGTGGTCTTGGCGTGGATCGCGACGTTGGCCGGGTTGTTGAACTGCTGTGGCATCCAGGCACCGGGCGTGCTGGCCACAATCTCTTCGGCCCGGGCGATGGAACCTTTCATGCCCTTCTCACGCGGCGTGAGATCAAACGAGGCGCCGTAGGCCAGCATCAGGCGACGGCGCTCGACGGACATGCTGTCGGGCATGACCAGCACCAGCTTGTAGCCCTTGACGGCGGCCACCATGGCCAGGCCGATGCCGGTGTTGCCCGAGGTGGGCTCGACGATGGTGCCGCCGGGCTGCAGGGCGCCGGACNGTTCGGCGTCTTCCACCATGGACAGCGCGATGCGGTCCTTGATGGAGCCACCCGGGTTGCTGCGCTCGGACTTGATCCANACCTGCTGCGAGGCCCCGGCAAACAGGCGGTTGATGCGNACGTGTGGCGTGTTGCCAATGGTCTTGAGGATGTTCAAGGCTTTCATGCGGTCTCCGGTTCGTTGATGCTGGGCGCCAAGTATCCCCCGATCGGGGGTGCCGTGCAGGCCGCTCACATGGCCGCTTCGAGCATGGCGCGGTAATCCTGCGCGCTGGCGATGCGCGGGTTGGTTTTGTGGCAGTGGTCGGCCAGCGCACCCACGATCACCTGGTCAAACAGGTCGGGCGTCACGCCCATGGCGGCCAGGCCACTGGGCAGGCCCAGGCGGGCGTTCATGTGCTCGATGGCCTCGGGCACGTCACTGCCGCTGGCCAGACCCATGGCATGAGCCATGCGGTCCAACCGCCGGTCCTTTTTCATCGACTCGGCCTCGGCGTTGAAACGGATCACGGCGGGCAGGAACATGGCGTTGAGCGTGCCGTGGTGCAGGCGCGGGTTGACGCCGCCCAGGCTGTGGCTGAGCGAATGCACGCAGCCCAGCCCTTTCTGGAACGCCATCGCGCCCTGCATGCTGGCGCTCATCATGTTCAGCCGCGCCTCGCGGTCCTGGCCATCTTTGGTGGCGCGCTCGATGTGCGCCCAGCCGCGCATCAGGCCGTCCAGCCCGATGCCGTCGGCCGGCGGGTTGAAGACCGGCGCCATGAAGGTTTCCATGCAGTGGGCGATGGCGTCCATGCCGGTGGCGGCGGTCAGCAGGGGCGGCAGACCGAGCGTGAGTTCGGGGTCGAGCAGGGCGGTCTTGGGCACCAGGTGCCAGCTGTGGAAACCGAGCTTGCGGCCGTCGTCCACGATCACGATCGCACCGCGCGCCACCTCGCTGCCGGTGCCGGCCGTGGTGGGCACGGCGATCAGCGGCGGCACGCGGTCGGTGATCTTCGGCGAGCCGCCTTCGATGGTGGCGTAGGTCTTCAGCGGGCCTTCGTGCACCGCGGCAATGGCCACGCCCTTGGCGCAGTCGATGGCGCTGCCGCCGCCCAGTGCAACGAGTCCGTCGCAGCCTTGCGCCCGGTACACCGCCACGGCGGCGCGCACGGCGGCCTCGGTCGGGTTCGACGGCGTCTGGTCAAACACCGCAGGCTGCAGGCCGGGCAGGGCGGCCAGGGCCTTGTCCAGCAGGCCCGCGGCCTTCACGCCCGCATCGGTCACGATCAGCGGGCGTGTGATGCCCACCCGCTCGCACTCGGCCTGCAGTTGCGCCAGGGCGCCGAAGTCGATCAGGATGTTGGTCACGTAGAGGATCTGGGCCATGCTTGTCTCGCTGTGTTGTGGTCTGAATTAGGATTCAAAACTATACGACCGCAGCGCTCCCGGGCCAATGCCGCACTCGACGCGACGGTCCCGCACAGGACATGGGCCACCTCGGCGGCCAGACCTCACAAAAACGCACCGCATGCCGCACCACGCCAACCCCCGAGCCTTGCTCACGCCCGCCATGCGCGGACTGCTCGACCGCATCGCCCGCGCCGGGCATCCGCCCATGCACGCCCTGTCCCCCGAGCAGGCCCGACAGGCCTACGAAGCCGGTGCGGGTGTGCTTGAGGTTTCCCCACACAAGCTCGCGCGCGTGGAAGACCTGCGCATCCCCACGCGCGATGGCCACGCCCTGCCGGCACGCCTGTTCGCGCCCGCGACCGGGCAGCCGCTGCCGGTGCTGCTGTTCTTTCACGGCGGCGGCTTCACCATCGGCAGTGTGGCCACGCACGAGCCGCTGTGCCGGCACCTGGCGCACCTGGCCCACTGCGCGGTGCTCTCGGTGGACTACCGGCTCGCGCCCGAGTGGCCTTTTCCCACCGCGGTGCACGACGCCTGGGACAGCCTGGCCTGGCTGCGCGAACAGGCGCCGGCGCTGGGCCTGGACGGCGCCCGGATCGCTGTGGGCGGCGACAGCGCGGGCGGCACGCTGTCGGCCGTGACGGCCATCGCCGCGCGCGACGCTGGCTGGCCGCTGGCACTGCAGCTGCTGTTCTATCCCGGCACCGCCGGCCACCAAAACACGCCCTCGCACCACAGCTTCGCCAAGGGCTTCCTGCTCGAAGAAGCACATATCGGCTTTTTCTTTGGCCACTACCTGCGCAGCCCGGTCGAGCGCGACGACTGGCGTTTCGCGCCACTCGATGGTGTGGACGAACGCGGCCAGCTGCGCGACCTGGAGGGCGTGGCACCGGTCTGGATGGGGCTGGCCGAATGCGACCCGCTGGTGGATGAGGGCGTGTTGTACGCCGACCGGCTGCGCATGGCCGGCGTGGCGGTGGATCTGGAGATCTACGCCGGCGTGGTGCACGGCTTCATCCAGTTCGGCCGCGCCATCCCGCAGGCGCTCAAAGCCCACAACGATGCGGCGCGTGCGCTGCGCCAGGCCTGGGGATCGGGCGCTTGAATCCGAGGTAATGGATGGGCGGTGCTGGGCGCCCATCCTCCGGACAAACCGGTGACCGCCAGGGATGCCCGGCCGCACTATGCTTGACGGCCCTGGCTTTTTGAGCCCACCGCCACCGACCCGGAGCCCCCCATGAGCCTCAAACGATCCGACTTCCGCTTTGTCCACCGCCTGCGCGTGCGCTGGGCCGAGGTGGACATGCAGAAGATTGTCTTCAACGCGCACTACCTGATGTACTTCGACACCGCGATCTCCGACTACTGGCGGGCGCTGGCGCTGCCCTACGAGGCGGCCATGCAGCGGCTCGAAGGCGATTTGTATGTGGTCAAGGCCACGCTGGAGTTTCACGCCTCGGCGCGGGTGGACGACCAGATCGAGGTGGCCATGAAATGCGGCCGCATCGGCACCTCATCGATCCAGTTCACCGGCGCCATCTTCCGGGGCGACGAGCACCTGATCTCGGGCGACATCGTCTACGTGTTCGCCGACCCGAGCAGCCAGACCTCGCGCCCGGTGCCGCAGGCGCTGCGCGACATCCTGCTGGGCTACGAAGCCGGCGAGACCATGAGCACGGTGAAGCTGGGCGCCTGGAGCGAACTCGGCGCCGACGCGCAGCGCATCCGCACCGAGGTGTTCGTGCAGGAGCAGCGCATCCCCAAAGATCTGGAGCACGACGAGGCGGATCTGACGGCGCTGCACGCGGTGGCCCACAACCGGCTGGGCCAGCCGGTGGCCACCGGGCGGTTGATCCCGACCGGCGCACCGGGCGTGTCGCAGGTGGGCCGGCTGGCGGTCCACCGGGTGCTGCGCGGTGGTCATCTGGGCCAGCAGGTGCTGCAGGCCTTGACGGACGCGGCCCGCGCGCGCGGCGATCGCGAGGTGATGCTGCACGCGCAGCGCAGCGCCGAGGGGTTTTACGAACGCCTGGGTTACCAGCGCCGGGGGGAGCCGTTCGACGAAGCGGGCATCGCCCACCAGGAGATGTTCGTTCCGCTGCGGTAGGACGTCCCCCACAACGCGGCTCGGCTGGACCGTTTCGCGCATTGAGGGTCGCGTGGCGCCGCGGATGCGGTCTGCCCGCTTTCACCAGACCAGGGTTTCGCTGCGCCGGGCCTGCTCGGCCCAGGCGTGCGGGCCGTCCGGCGCGGGGCCGGGTGGGTGTGTCCATTCGCTGATCTGCACCTGCCAGCGCGGGGTGTCTGCCTCGGCCTGAGGGGGCCGCGTCGCGGGTTGCACGCGCAGCACCACGCTGCTGCGTGTGCCGTAGCCGCGCTCGGGCATGCGCACAAAGGGGCTGGACAGGGCCGACTCCACCTCGGGTGGCACACCGGTCAGCGGCAGTTCGTGCGCGGCCGCCGCCTGCCGATCGGCGAGCGCTTCGGTCAGGGGCGGCAACCAGCCGCAGGCTTCGTCCGTCGCCGCCATCCGCCGCAGCGATGCGCCCAGCGCGTCCTTCAAACGTTCGGTCTTGGGCCAGGGCGTGTCCAGCGCGGCGTTGGACAGGCCATACACGCCGCCCGGCAAGCGCTGGTGGTGCAGGGCCACGGCGCCGTCGTCGTGGGGGCGCTCGGGGTGGCGGTTGCTGAGCCAGGCCCAGACACCGCTGCGGAAGTCGCCCACCACCAGGTTGAACCCACCGTAGGCGGCCGGGTCGATGTGCGCCAGCAGGGCCGCCTCGTCGCTGTCGCCGCGCAGCCAGCGGGTGGCCAGCTCGCCCCGGCTGCGCTGGCCGGGGCCGGCCTGGGCGCTGCGCACATTGGTGAGCATGGCCACGCGACCGGCGTCGCTCGCGCCCAGCCAGGTGCCGCCATCGCGCAGGTCGCGCCCGGCCACCACGGTGGGGCCGTCGGGCAGCGTCCAGCGGTGCAGCGGCGCGGTGGGGCGGTCGAAAAACTCGTCGCGATTCGCCGCGATCAGCAGCGGGCAGGCCGGATCGGCGTCGATGGCGAAAGCAATCAGGCACATGGGGGTTTCCGTGCCGTGCGTGGCCGGCTCAGGCGCTCAAATGTCGTCCAGCAACGGGTAGGGCAGGGGCAACACGGCCAGTGCCGGGCCATCGGCGCTGCCCGCACGCAGTTGGCCCCCGGCCGCGGCGCTGGTCTGCATGGAGACAATGGCGTCCCAACCGGCCTCGGGGTGGGGTGCCGCCGCGGCCACGGTGCCGCAAGGCTGGCTGGCATCGCTGTCGTGGAACACCTCCTGCCCCACCTGCAGCGGTCCGTCGCCATGGACCAGATAGGCCCGGCGCTTGAGCGTGCCGCGGAACTGGCTGCGGGCCACGACTTCCTGGCCCGGGTAACACCCCTTCTTGAAGTTCACGCCGCCGACCGACTCGTAGTTGAGCATCTGCGGCACGAAGGCCTCGGCGATGGGCTGGGTGAGGGGGGCCACGCCACTCTGCACCTCCAGCCAGGCCCAGAGGATTTCGGGCAAACGCTCGCCGGCCGGGGCCGGTTGTTCGGCCGGTGCCACCCACAGGGCGCGCGCCACGCCCGCGCCCGGGTACAGCTGCACCGTCTGGCCATCATCGGGCCCACCGGTCAGGCTCCAGGGTTTTTGCGCGCCGCCGGGCTGAGCGGCGCCACCCGCCAGACCCCAGATCTGGAACGCGTCGCTGGCGTCGACCAGCTTGACCTTGGCGCGCAACACAAACATGGACAGCCGTTTCAGCGTGGCGGTCAACACGTCGCGGCTGCAGACCAGCAGGATGTCGTCGTGCGCGCGCTTGAAGCCGACAAAACTGGCCAGCATGCGGCCCTTGGCCGAGCAGAAGCCGGCCAGCCGCGCCTCGGACAGACCGAGCAGCGAAAAATCCTGTGTCAACTGCCCGTGCAGGAACTTCGCCGCGTCCTCGCCCTGGGCGCGGATCACCCCCAGTTGGGGCAGGGGGGTGGCGCCCTGCAGCCGGGCCGGGTCAAGCGTGGTGAAAGGGGNGACAAGGGTCATGGTGGGGCCGGGTGATCAAAGGGCTGGGAAACAGCGGTCGATTATGATCTTTGGCCCGGTTCGCCGCCGGGTTGNCCCTGGTTTATCCCCCCTTCCTGCCCCTGTTCAACCCAANCCCCTGATGCGCGCTTTCAAACTGNTGGTCGTTGCTGTCGTCGTCGCCACGCTGCTGCCCGCNCTGGGCGCCTGGTGGNTGCAGAATCCCCTGGACATGCCGCCCTCGGCAAGCGCCGAAACACCGTTGGAAGTGAACGTGCCCCCCGGGGCGTCGGCCCGCACCGTCGCCCAGGCGGTGAGCCAGGCCGGGGTGCGCACTTCTTCGGTGCTGCTGTACGCCTGGTTCCGGCTTTCAGGCCAGTCGCGCGCGATCAAGGCGGGCACCTACGAGTTCGCGCCGGGCACCACGCCGCGCAGCCTGCTGGACAAGCTGGTGCGCGGCGAGCAGGCGCTGCGCAGCCTGACGCTGGTCGAAGGCTGGAACATCCGCGACCTGCTGCAGGCGGTGCGCAGTTCGCCCGACCTCACGCAGGACCTGGACGGCCTGAGCCCGGAGGAGGTGATGGCGCGCATCGGTTACCCGGAGCGCCACCCCGAAGGGCGTTTTTTCCCCGACACCTACCGCATGGTCAAACACACCCCGGCATCGGTCGTGCTGCGCCAGGCCGCGCAGGCCATGGACGAGCGACTGGCCCAGGCCTGGGCCGAGCGCGCGCCCAACACGCCGCTGCGCTCGGCGGACGAGGCCCTGATCCTGGCCAGCATCATCGAAAAAGAGACCGGCGTCGAGCGCGACCGCCCGATGGTGGGGGCCGTGTTCAACAACCGGCTGCGCATCGGCATGCGCCTGCAGACCGATCCGAGCGTGATCTACGGCCTGGGCGAACACTTTGACGGCAACCTGCGCCGTGTGGACCTGCAGGCCGACACCCCCTACAACAGCTACACCCGCGCCGGCCTGCCACCCACGCCGATCGCCATGCCGGGCTGGAGCTCGCTGCGGGCCGCCGTGCAGCCGGCCGCCACGCGCGCGCTGTATTTCGTGGCGCGCGGCGACGGCACCAGCCAGTTCAGTACCACCCTTGACGAGCACAATGCGGCCGTGCGCCGCTTCCAGCTCAAGCGCTGAACACCATGTCCGAACCCAGCACGCCCCTTTCCGCCGGACTCTTCATCACCTTCGAGGGCATCGACGGTGCGGGCAAGTCCACGCACATCGCCGCGTTGGCCGAGGCGTTTCGCCTGCAGGGACGCAGCGTCACGCTCACGCGCGAACCCGGCGGCACACCGCTGGCCGAGAAGCTGCGCGCCCTGGTGCTGGGCGAGGCCATGGACCCGCTGACCGAATCGCTGCTGGTGTTCGCCGCGCGGCGCGACCACCTGCTGAGCGTGATCGAGCCAGCGCTGGCGCGCGGGGACGCCGTGCTGTGCGACCGCTTCACCGATGCCACCTTTGCGTACCAGGGCGGTGGGCGGGGTTTCGACCTCGCGACACTCTCGGTGCTGGAGCGCTGGGTGCAGGCCACGCCCGCCGTGCAGGCCCCTGCGATCCGCCAACCCGACCTGACGCTGTGGTTCGACCTGCCCGCCGAGATCGCGGCGGCGCGCCTGGCCGATGCCCGCGCGCCCGATCGGTTCGAGGCCCAGCCGGTCGCTTTTTTCCGGCGCGTGGCGGCCGGTTATGCGGCCCGTGCCGAGGCCGAACCGCAGCGCTTCGCCCGCATCAACGCCGACCAGCCCCGCGAGCGGGTTTGGCAAGACATCGTCGACACCTTTGCGCGGCGCGGCTGGTGGCCCGGCGCGCCACTGACTCCAGGTGGTTCGCATTGAGCGCACGGCCATGACGGAACCGTCCCACGCCGCAACGGCCCCCGCGCCCTGGATCCAGCGTCAGCTCTCGCGGCTGCTCGGTCAGCGCGGACACGCCTGGCTGCTGCAGGGGCCCTCGGGCCTGGGGCAGTACGAACTGGGCCTGGCGCTGGCCCAGGCCTGGCTGTGCGAAGCACCCACCGCCACCGGGGCCTGCGGGGTGTGCAGCAGCTGTCATCTGGTTGGCAGCCATGCCCACCCGGATTTCGTGGTCCTCATGCCCGAAACCGNGATGCTGGCCCTGGGCTGGCCCTTGTCCGAGTCGGCGCAAAAAGAGATCGACGACAAAAAACGCAANCCGAGCAAGGAAATCCGTGTGGAGGCGATGCGTGACACGGTCGCTTTTGCCCAGCGCACCAGCGCGCGTGGGCGTGGCACCGCGGTGCTGGTGTACCCGGCCGAGCGCATGAACCACGTCACCGCCAATGCCCTGCTCAAGACCCTGGAAGAGCCGCCGGGCGACACACGCTTTGTGCTGGCCAGCGAAGCCACGCACCAACTGTTGCCCACCATCCGCAGCCGCTGTCAGACCCATGCCATGAGCTGGCCGGAACCCGCCGAGGCGCTGGAATGGCTACTGGCGCAGGCCCGCACCCAGGGCGCGCCGAAAGCCACCGCCGAAGAAGCCCGGGTGTGGCTGCTCGCGGCGGGCGGGCGGCCCGATGACGCGCTCGCCTGGGCTCGCACCGGGCTGAGCGCCCAGGCCTGGGGCCTGCTGCCCAAGGCGCTGGCCCAGGGGGACTGGAGCACCCTGGCCGACTGGCCCGCGGCCCAGCAGCTCGAAGTGTTGCAAAAGCTCTGCCACGATCTGATGGCGTCGGCCTCGGGCGCCGCGCCGCGCTTTTTTGCCGCCGATCATCTGCCCGCGGCCCCGCGCTGGGGCATCCTGGCGCGCTGGTCGCGCGAGCTGATGGACGCCGCGCGCACCGTGGAACACCCCTTCAACCCGGGCCTGATGCAAGAGGCCTGGGTCGCCAGCACCCGTCTGGCGCTTGGCAGCAAGGCGACCCGCGGCTGAGCGCCGCCTGCTGGGCCCCACGGCCAGCAGGCCGCTCGCTGGCCATGGGTTTGCCGCTAAACTTGAGCGCCATGAGCACTTCCCCTCCTTTGTCAGCGAATGCCGCACGCCCGAGCGTGATCCAGCTCTCCATCAAGGAGAAGGCGGCGCTCTACGCGGCGTACATCCCGCTGTTCTCCGACGGGGGCATCTTCATCCCCTCGGCGCGTGAATACCGCCTCGGCGATGACGTGTACGTGCTGCTCAGCCTGCCCGATGACGCGCAACGCTACCCGGTGGCCGGCAAGGTCGCCTGGGTCACGCCCGCCAAGGCCCAGGGTGGGCGCACGCAGGGCGTGGGCATCCGTTTCCCGGCCGACGAAAAATCGCGCCTGCTCAAGAACAGGATCGAGGATATCCTGGGCTCGCATCTGGGCTCGGAACGATCGACCCAGACCATTTGAGTCCGGCTGCGCCCACCAGCCCCGCTGAACACCCGACCGCCCGCCCGCATGGCCGGCGGGCGCTGTCTTTGATGGATCGCCCCGCTTCATGTTCACCGACTCCCACTGCCACCTGAGTTTTCCCGAGCTGCGCGAGCGGCTGCCCGCCATCCTGGAAGCCATGCAGCAGGCCCAGGTGGAGCGGGCGCTGTGCATCTGCACCACGCTGGAAGAGTTTGAGGACGTGCACGCGCTGGCGCGCGAGCACGCCAACCTGTGGTCCACCGTGGGGGTGCACCCGGACAACGAGGGCGTGCTGGAGCCGACGCTGGACGATTTGTTGACGCGGGCCGCCCGAGCACGCGTGGTGGGCATCGGCGAGACCGGGCTGGACTATTACCGGCTGGGCGAGCGCAGTGTGGCCGACATGGAATGGCAGCGCGATCGCTACCGCACGCACATCCGGGCCGGGCGGCAGACCGGGTTGCCTCTGGTGATCCACACCCGCAGCGCGTCCGAGGACACGCTGGCCATCCTGCGCGAAGAGGGTGGTTTTTCCAGTCTGGCCCAGCCATCGCCCGGCCAGGCCGTTTCACGCGGCGTGTTCCACTGCTTCACCGAAACCGAGGCGGTGGCCCGTGCGGCGCTGGAGCTGAATTTCTACATTTCGTTTTCCGGCATCCTGACCTTTCGCAACGCCGCCGACCTGCGCGAGGTGGCCCGTTTCGTGCCGCTGGAGCGCATCCTCATCGAAACCGACAGCCCCTACCTGGCGCCGGTGCCCCACCGCGGCAAGACCAACAACCCCTCCTACGTGCCCTTCGTGGCGCAACAGATCGCCGAGATCAAAGGGCTGGCGCTGCAAGACGTGGCCGAGGCCACCAGCCGCAATTTCGAACGCCTGTTTGATCAGGTGACGGGGTGAACCATGTTGAGAAATAACTTCAATAAATCGATAAAGCTGATTGTTATTTCATGGTTTATTGGCTTTTTAGGAACGCTTCACGCCGGGTCCTTTGAGGACTATTTCAAAGCCGTCGTGCATGACGACGAATCGGCCGTGATCGCGCTGACCCTGCGGGGCTTTGACCTGAACACCCGCAATGCCGATGGTGACCACGCCCTGTTTCTGGCCCTGCGCGAGGGCTCCTTGAAAGTGGCGGATTTTCTGCTCGACCAGACGGTGGTTCAGGTCGAGGCGCGCAACGCCCAGGGCGAGAGCCCGCTGATGATGGCGGCGCTCAAGGGCCATCTGGCGCAGGCCCGCCGGCTCATCCAGCGCAAGGCCGAGGTCAACAAGCCGGGCTGGACGCCGCTGCACTACGCCGCCAGCAACGCCACAACCGTGAGCGTGGACATGGTGCGCCTGCTGCTGGAGCACCATGCCTACATCGATGCCGAGTCGCCCAACCGCAGCACGCCCCTGATGATGGCCGCGCACTACGGTTCGACGGACGTGGTGCAACTCCTGCTGGAAGAGGGCGCGGACCCGATGATCCGCAATGAACAGGGCATGACCGCGATCGACTTCGCCCGCCGGGCCCAGCGCGACGCCCATGCCAGCCTGATCGCCTCCTTCGTGCGCGCCAGGCAGCCCAAGGGCCGCTGGTAGTCTGTTCGCACCCCGCCGCGGGCGGGCACGAGCGGCCCACGGATAGGTGTAACCCACATGGCCGGCCCTTCCTGTGCCCCTCAGAATGCGTGCATATTCAAAACTTGAGGAGACGCATCGTGGCCCTGGCCAGTCAAAAGGACTTTTTCTCGGGACTCATGTTCATGGTGGTGGGCGGCGCCTTTGCCTGGGGCGCCACCTCCTATGAAGTGGGGGAGGGNGCGCGCATGGGTCCCGGCTACTTCCCGCTTACGTTGGGCATCCTGCTGGTGATCCTGGGTGCCATCGTCACGTTCAACTCTTTCAAGGGCGGCCCTCCGGGCGGGGACCGTGTCGGCGCTTTTGCCTGGCGTCCGCTGGGGTTCGTGCTGGGCGCCAACCTGGCTTTCGGCGCGTTGCTGGTGGGTCTGCCGGTCCTGGGCATTCCCGCCATGGGCTTCATCGTCTCGATCTACGCGCTGGTGATCATTGCCAGCATGGCGCGCAAGGGCTTCAAGCTGAAAGAGGCGCTGATCCTCGCCACCATCCTGGCCATTGGCAGCTACGGCGCGTTTGTCTATCTGTTGAATCTGCAGTTCCCGGTGTGGCCTGCGTTCCTCTCGAACTGATCAGGAGCACA
>C687J26845_10001433_pt1 | contig 14736 bp, 15 predicted proteins | sample RifCSPlowO2_12_FD_26845 | JGI IMG/M metagenome (IMG submission 26845)
GGCACAGCAAAGGGATTGTCCGCGTTGTATTCCGCCGTCGTCATGGGCAAGCCGATGACCAGCGAGGTCTTCTCGTTGAAGATGCGCGGCGAGAGCACCACAAACGGGTGAACATCACGCATTTCGCGCCCAGCCTGCGGATTGCAGTCGATCCAGATGATGTCCTGCCGATCCGGTATCCAAGGCTTACGTTTGGCTCTCGTTTACTCGGTGCCGCTTGGCCTGCCACCGCCTGTTTGGCAGCTACCAACGCTCGGCTCCCAGCGTTTGTGTCGCGGTCATTTGCTCGCCACCGTGGCGCTTGGGGTCGTAGGCAGCCAGGCGTTGTTCAAGGGTAAGCCGCGTAGCCTCAATCGGGGTAATGATGACCTGATCGCCTTCGACCGATACGCGCACGCGCTGGTCGACATGCAGGTGCGCTTCCCGCGCCACCGCAGCCGGTAAACGTACACCCAGGTTGTTGCCCCACTGCTTGATATCCAGAATGGCCTCGGCCATGACATCACTCCTTGCAAAAATGTATAAACGCAAGTTTATACATTTTGAGGCTGGTGGTCAATTCGACACGCTCGATCACCAATGCTTAGCCACCGGGTTGTTGCAGGCCGCCTGGAACAGCTTGCGGTCGTCCAGCCGGACGGCGCTCATCGGGCCGCCCCACAGGCAGCCGGTGTCGAGCGCGATGACGCGTTGTTCAAGCTTCAACCCCAGCGCCGACCAGTGGCCGAAGATCACGGTTGAATCGGCGCTGGCGCGATTGGGGATGTCGAACCACGGCAGGTAGCCGGGCGGAATGTCCTGCACTTCGCCCTTGAACCTGAATTCCATCTCGCCTGCTGTCGTGCAGATGCGCATGCGGGTGAAGGCGTTGACGATGACGCGCAGGCGTTTGTGGCCGGTCAGGCCGTCGTCCCAGTTGTGCGGGGCGTTGCCGTACATGCGTGCGAGGAAGGCGGCGTAATCGTCGGCGCGCAGCGTGACTTCGACTTCGCGCGCCAGGCTCCCGGCCTGTGCCACACTCCATTGCGGCAGCAGCCCGGCGTGCACCAGCACGTAGCCGTCCTGCGCATGCAGCAGGCGCTGGTTGCGCAGCCAGTACAGCAGTTCGCCGCGATCCGGCGCGGCAAGGATCTCATTCAGCGTATCGGTGCGGTGCAGTTCCGCGACGCCTTCCGCGACCGCGAGCAGATGCAGGTCGTGGTTGCCGAGCACGGTGATCGCGCTGTCGCCCAGCGACTTGACCAGCCGCAATACCTCCAGCGAACCCGGCCCGCGGTTCACCAGGTCGCCGACCAGCCACAGCTTGTCCTGCGCCGGATCGAAGCGTACCTGCTCCAGCAACTGCTGAAGTTCGGCATAACAACCCTGCACATCGCCCACCGCATAAATCGCCATCGCGCTTTCCCGCCGTGTTTACCTGTAAAATAGCGTAACAGATTTTTCAGGGAAAGCACGATGAAACGCATATTGATTACCGGTGGCGCCGGATTTCTGGGCTCCCATCTTTGTGACCGGCTGATCAAGGATGACAACGATGTTTTGTGCGTCGACAATTTCTTCACCGGCAGCAAGACGAATATCGCGCACCTGGTCGGCAATCCCTATTTTGAGCTGATGCGCCACGATGTCACTTTCCCCCTGTATGTCGAAGTCGACCAGATATACAACCTGGCATGCCCGGCCTCCCCGGTGCATTACCAATTCGATCCGGTGCAGACCACCAAGACCAGCGTGCATGGGGCGATCAACATGCTCGGCCTCGCCAAGCGGGTCAAGGCGCGGATATTCCAGGCCTCGACTTCCGAAGTGTACGGCGACCCGGTGATGCACCCGCAGCAGGAAAGTTACTGGGGCAACGTCAACCCCATCGGCCCGCGCTCCTGCTACGACGAGGGCAAGCGTTGCGCCGAAACCCTGTTCTTCGACTACTACCGGCAGCACGACCTGAGCATCAAGGTTGCGCGCATCTTCAACACCTATGGCCCGAGGATGCACCCCAACGACGGGCGGGTCGTCAGCAACTTCATCGTGCAAGCCATCAGGGGCGAGGACATCACGATCTACGGGGATGGGCAGCAGACCCGCAGCTTCTGCTACGTGGACGACATGATCGAGGGGTTTATCCGCCTGATGGGCTCCGACGGGGCAATCACCGGGCCGGTCAACCTCGGCAATCCGGGCGAGTACACCATGCTCGAACTGGCGGAAACCATCCTTAAACTCGCCGGCTCAGGCAGCAAACTGATCTACAAGCCACTGCCGCAGGATGACCCGCGCCAGAGGCAGCCGGACATCACCCTGGCGCAGAACACCCTGGGATGGACACCGCGAGTCAATCTGGAAGATGGGCTTAAGGAAACCATAGATTATTTCCGCCGGGTTCTGTAGTTTTTCCTGCCAGCATATATTTGACCGCGGTCTTTGAGGAATCTCTGTAATGAAATTCAAGCTTAAGCTTAAAAATATTCCGAAATACATTTCGTTCTTTTCCGAACTCCGCCAATACAAGCGCATGGATGGCGCAGAAGATATTGCCATTCGCGATTTGTACCCAATTCTTAATGAGCGGACATCAACAACTGCATTTGATACGCACTATTTTTACCAGGATATATGGGCCTTCCGGAAAATTTTNGAGAGCGGCGTTAAAGCTCACGTTGATGTTGGCTCCAAGGTCGATTATGTCGGCTTCCTGTCTGCAGTCACCCAGGTAACCTTCATTGATATACGCCCGCTGATAACCGACCTGCCCAACCTTGAAAGCAAGTCCGGCTCCATCCTTGGAATGCCATATCCGGATGGATCAGTTTCTTCGCTTTCATGTCTGCACGTGGCTGAACATATCGGGCTTGGCCGCTACGGTGACCCGCTTGATCCATTGGGCACGGTCAAGGCGTGCCGGGAGCTTCAGCGGGTTCTCGCCCCCGGAGGGAATCTCTATTTTGGCTTGCCGATCGGCAGGCCGCGCGTTTGTTTCAATGCGCATCGCATTCACTCAACCGATCAGATCCTGGAATATTTTGCGGGATTGAAACTTGTTGAATTCTCATTCGTGAATGACAAGGGCCGCTTCTTGCAAAACGTCAATCCCGATATAGGGCGGGACGCAAAATATGGCTGCGGCCTCTTTCAGTTCACGAAATAAGGAGAAACGTTCGTGGGGCTTTACAAAGATTTTCTGGTTAAAATATCCGGCAATGCCTTCGTGCAACGTCTATTCGCAAAGCAAGCGCGCGCCTTGAATCATGCCATGGGAATCGGCTCAGGCGGTGACTTTCAAAATAGCGGGGAATTCGTGGTATTCGACTTATTGNACCAACGTTGCCGGCCCCCTTATTGTATTTTTGATGTCGGCGCCAACAAGGGCCAATTCCTTANATTCGCCCTGGAAAAAACAAAAGGTAAAGATTGCCAAATCCATTGCTTCGAGCCTGGCCGTGAAACCTTCAAGATGCTGGCGGCCAACANNCCCGTTGATCCGAAAATAATACTGAACAATGTCGGACTGGGAAAAGAANGCACCGANATGATTTTGTATTACAACGCCCAAGGNGCCGAGGGCGCATCCCTGACCAAAAGGGATTTGGATCATTATGGAATTCACTTTGACCAATCCGAGACAGTCAAAATAGAAACTATTGATAATTATTGCGCGGACAACGGCATCGAGCACATCCATTTATTGAAGCTCGATATAGAAGGGCATGAACTGGATGCCTTGTCCGGCTCAAGAAACATGATCGCGAAAAATGCGGTAGACATTATTCTCTTCGAGTTTGGGGGCTGCAATGTGGATACACGCAGATTTTTCCGGGACTACTGGCATTTCTTTAAAAACACAAATATGGATATTTACAGGGCAACCCCCTCCGGGTTTTTAATAAAAATTGCCAAATATAACGAGGAACATGAGCAATTCTCTGCCTCGAACTTCGTAGCCCTGGCAAGGGATGAGCGAAAAGCATAAGACAGCGAACAGGATTTATCCCCCTCCTNACATGCCCCACAACATTCTTCTGATCCAATTGGGGGACATCGGCGATGTNGTCCTCACCACTCCGACGATCCGTGCCGTAAAGGAATCCTATCCAGCTGCCCGTGTATCCATTCTGGTTTTTAGGCCATATGGTTCGCTGCTTGCTGCCGACCCGAATATCCATGAAGTCGTAGAGACTGCAAGAGTCCGCGGCTCGTTGTTCCGTCGTCTGCATGAGTTTGTGGCATTCGCGCGACACCTTCGGCAGAAGCGGTACGACCTTGTGATCGATCTGCGCACCGGCGACCGTGGAGCGATCCTCTCGTTTCTTACGGGAGCGCCGGAGCGGGTCGGCTGCCAGGGCATCAGGCAACAGTTCTGGCATGAAATCCTGTTTACGAAAATCATCCGCGACCTCAAGGTTGCACCGCCGCCCGTTCACCCCGGCGCAGACCAATCGTTGCGCGTCGTGCGCGAACTTGGCATTACCACGAAGAATTCCACGCCACGGTTATACATCGCGCCGAACGACCGGCTACGCGCCAGCGCCCTGCTTCAGGAAGCCGGGCTTGCCCCCGGAGCCCGCATGGTGACAGTCAATCCGTTCTCCCGGTGGAAATACAAGGAATGGGACAATGCAAAATGGAAAGAGGTGATAGACCGGATATGGGAGGCGCATCGCATACCCGCTGTACTGATCGGCTCTNCGGAAGAAGCGGCAGGCTGCCAGGNAATTGTCGTGGGGCGTGAAGGGCGAGCCTTCAATCTGGCGGGAAAAACCACACTCGGCGAACTTGCGGCAATCATCTCCATGAGTTCGCTTCATCTGGGTGTCGATAGTGCCGCGCCCCATATTGCCGCTGCAGTGGGAACGTCGACGGTCACGATATACGGACCTTCGGACTGGCGGGCATGGCGTATCGTCAACGAGCGCCACCGGGTCATCAGCACCGCGATGGATTGCCTCCCGTGCAATATGATGGGATGCGACGGAAGCGGGAAAAGCCGCTGCCTCGATGAGCTTGCGGCTGAACCGGTCGTCCAGGCCGCTCTTGAGCTACTTAGCGTTATTTCCCCGGATCGGCAAGCCCGCCCATGCGAAGCCGGCACTTCCCCGGAATAAAAAACGCTCAGGCCGCTTGGCGCTCAACCTGTCAGCAAACCGGGAGCGGAACTACCGTGGCAACGATAATGTCGCTCTGCACCCGGATGATATAGCGGCTATCGATCTTCTTGATGCAATTCAAAACTTCCGAAATATCGGGATGCCCCTCACGCCCATCGAAAGTCCGCGCGTCGTCAATGAAGATCACATGCCCCCTGATTGGGGAAGCTGCAATCTGGTTCAACGAGATAAGGATCGGGTCTTCGATCTCCCCCTTGCCGGTCTCTCCGCCGCTGTAATGCCCATCCAGCCAGAACACCGCCGGCTCTTTCAGTGAGGCGAGTATCGCGGGCAATTCCCGTGCACAGTCTCCATGCACGATATGAACATTCTTGTCAGCAGCAAACCGCATGCAGGCTTTTTTGTAGAGTGCCTCGTCAACCTCGATCGAAATCACGTTCGAATACATGTCCTTTATGGCCGCCACCGTATCGCCAAAATAGGTTCCCGTCTCAACAAATACATGCGGGCTGGGGTTCGGGATATTGTGCCGAATCACCGCCAGCTTTACCGACTGTGGCGGCAAGGAATACCCTCCCCGCAGGGTCTCCTCGCAGAAGCGCCGTTCCCGGCGGCGGCGATCATGCTGGCGTTTCAGTGATCGGAAAAATCCTTTTTTTTGTGACATACAGCTCCTCCAAAATTTTCAGGCTAGCACACCCAGCATCCGGAACACCCGGTCAAAACGCATTTCCCAGCTATGCTCGCGCAGGGCGCGAGCCCGGCCTGCCCGGCGGATCGCTTCCGCCACTTCCGGGTCGGACAACAACCAGCGGATTTTTTCCAGAAGGTCGTCAAAGCCGCTGTAGGTGACGATCTCGCGGCCGATTTCGTAGAACGGCAGCAGCTCTTCGTGATGCTCCGTGAGATAAAGCCCGCCGCTCATCGGTACCTCGAAGTCCCGCCCCTTCAGGCAAAACGTCTCATTGTGCCCCAGCACCCCGCCGAAGCCGAGATTGATTTTGCTGCGTGACCAGGTGCGCACCATCTCCTCCATCGTCAGCGGCCCGCTCGGCCAGCCCGGGCCGAATGCCTCCACGCGCACCCCGGCCTCGCGCAATCTTCCGATGACCTCCGGACGGTTGCCATAACATTGCCCGACGAAGGAAACGTCATATACCCTGCCCTCATCGTAGGGCCGGTGGATGTCCGGGTTCGCGCCTTCCGGAAGGTAGAGCGGTATAGCGCCTTCGACAACGTATTTTTCGAGCGCATCGATGGTGCTGGTCCAGCACAAATCGAAATAACGGCAGATGTCTCTGGCGCCCGCCGCATGGCCGCTGCGTATCTTGCCGACAAATGTTTCCTTGTCATTCAGTGCCAGGTTGACCATCGGAGCGCCGAGGCCGCGCAGTTTTTCCAGGACACTGGCATCCACCTGCCCGCCGGACAGATAAGTGAACACCACGTCGAATGGCCGATTCGCGGCCCAGTCCTGCGCCGTCCGCAACAAGCCTTCATTCATCGCCTCCCTCCAACCGGCATCATCCGGTTGCTTGCCTGCGGCAAGCGCGGGATCACGCCAATCCAGATGTTTCACCTCTCCAAAAGCCGCCAGAGACGAGCTGAGCGACGGGCCTTCCCAATTGTAGTTATGGTAGATGGCGAGAATATGCAGGCTGCCTTTCGATTTGGATGTTCTGCCCGGAAAGCGGCTGGCAATCCGCGCACGGATTTCCGCTTCTCCGGGAACTGAAAGGCCGCGCTCCCGAAAACTTTTCCGGTAATACGCCTCCTCCCGCTCCAGGCGTCGGCGGTTGCGCCACGCTCGGAATGAGCGCCGGAGCGTGCGAAAAATATCACTCATCGGCTGAAGGTAAAGAGACGCGGCCCTTGCGATTTGTATTCGAGGTTGTTCATCATGTTGATGATATGCCCCGAATCGATCGCCGGCGCGGAAAACCGGCGCGCTACATCGACACACACCTGGAGCGCGCCGACGCCTGCCCCCACCATGAAGCAATCCGGCTTTTCCGGAACGTTGCGGAATACCTCTTCGCGCATGGAATCCCATTGCGTGGCGACATAGGAAGCCGGTATCGGCACATGAACCAGCCTCGGGTGCGACCCCACCCGCTCAAACCATGCGGCGCATGCCGCTTCGTTGAAATCGGAATTGACGACGCATACCGTTTTGCCGTCAACTGCCCGGGCAAACCGAGTGCTCGAAAGATAGGAATAGACACAGTAAAACGGCATGTAGTTTGTTTCCGCCAGCCTGATCTGATGGCGTGCAAGAAACTTCAGGAAACGAATGGCCCAATCTCTCCCATCCTTTTTGCCGAACAGGGCGCGAAGCCCGCGGCGTTCCTGCGTATTGCCGGGAAAAATCAGCGGCGCCAGGATGCCCGACGCGGCAAGATAGCGCAGCGCTTCCGCGTGCGCAGGGAACGCTGCCTTGATCGCGGCCACCGATTCGGCCTGCCGGTAGAGCCCGTTGCATTTCAGGGAACCGCTATAGAACGCATACTCCCCGTCGGCGAATCGGACAACCGGAAGGGGAGAGTGATCTTTTATCGCCGCCTCGATGCGATCGGCCAGCAATGCCATATAGGCATCGCCCGACGAGACGCTCTTGTGGAAGATGCATATCTCCTGCAATGGCATATCGGGCACGTTGACCGCAAAGACCGGCGCATTATCAATTCCGGTTATAACAAGTCTGTCGAACCGGAATTCCTTCTCATCCACAACACGCCCTGGAAGAGTTCCGTTCAACATGCCCTGTCCGGCTTGTTGACTCATTGGTCAACCTTTGCCGGAAAATCGTTTTTTCGCGCAACGACAGCATAACTGGTGCCTGTATACATTTTCGCGATGAGTCGCGCAAAAAGTCTTAGCACTGGGATCTGGCGCAGCCGGTTCTTGACCCATTCGGAATGATAAGTTTTTCGCCGGATTACCGTAAAACCTTGTTGTGCAAGGAGCTTATCTAAAGTTTCGGGAGTGAAATGATAAAAATGATATGGCAATGACCAGCCGTCCCATACCTCGCCATATTTCAAGGCATCCGTGCTCAAATAATTCGGGACATCTACAACAAGCAGGCCTCCGGGTTTAAGCCAACGATGCGCGTTCTCGAGATAACTGCGGGGATTTTCCACGTGCTCCAATGCATGCCAAATAGTTATCAAATCAAAAGATTCTTCCTTGAATGGAGCCCCTTCAATCGCACCCGTCGCTACCGGGATTTTTAAGGTGTTGCGGACATATTCGGCGGCATCTTCCGATACATCGAACCCTTCCACCTTGTACCCCTGCTCTTTGCAGGCGAGAAGGAAATAACCTCGGCCACTGCCAATATCCAATATGTGCCCCTGTTTCAGAAAAGGGCGGAAAAAACGAATGCGGTGTTTCTCCCATGAAAGCCGCTTGCGCATTGCATCGGAGCCTGGGGCGACCCCCTCATCGTAACGCGTCACAAAGTAGGAGTTGCGATAGAGCGAGTCCAATTCCGCTGCGCTGGGGCGCGGCTCCAGTGCACCGAGACCGCATTGCCGGCAGCGGTAAACCTTCCACTCGCCCAACTGGATAAGAGGTTCTTTTTCCGACGTGCCGCAAAGCAGGCATGGCTTGCTAGCCTTTTCCATATCAATCAATTCCTATTTGCATGAGAACCCGATCGGGTCTCGTTATAAATCACTCGGTACCTTGAAAGTTTGCCGTGCAGAGCGTCTTTATGCAAAGAAAATGCATATTGCAGCCTGAGTGAAAGGATGCGCCAAAGCGCCTGTACATGCTGCCATCGCCGTATCTTCCTTACTGTCTCTGGCCGGTAGTGCTTCCTGTAGAACAGATATTCCGCCCGTATCTTCTTGCGCACCACCTCTTCCGGTAGCGTTCCACGCTCGCTCTGTCCGCCGTGGTGCATGATGAACGCATCATCGACAACCCCGATCTCCAATCCGCGTTTGCGTATCCTCAGGCAAAGATCCTGATCCTCGCCGTACAGAAAAAAATCCTCATCGAACCCCCCAAGCTCACGCAGCAGGCTCGCACTGGCGATCTGGCATGCTCCCAATACGCAAGCGATATTTCCGGGAAGGACGCCGAGGTCTGCGGCTCCGTACCGGTGTCCCGGATATCGTGCTGACACCGAATCCTGCCGCGTCCCATCCGGATTGAAAACCCTGGGACCTGCCAGACCCACTCTCGGATGCGCATCCATGTGGGCAGCCATCTTGAAAAAAGAGTCTGGTTCAACCGTGGTGTCGGGGTTCAGGAAAATCACATACCGGCCGCTACAGTCCTGCAGGGCTTGGTTGTTTGCGGCTCCAAACCCGCGATTCGTCTCGTTGGCGACCAGCCTCACCTGGGGAAATTTCTCGCGGATTATCCCGGCGCTCCCATCCTGCGAGGCATTATCGACGACGAAAACCTCATAGCTGACCCGCTGTGACGCAAAGACGGATTCCAGGCAGGCGACCGTCAAATCCGCAGTGTTGTATGACACGATGATGATCGAGACATCCATAAATTGTTGCGCGCGGCCTTGCCCCTGCATTCCGTATTCCTTATTCCTTAACCCGCTTATTATGCAACATCCCAACTGTGCCGCAAAACAGTTTTACTCAAACCATATCAAACCGGGATGAAACTTCGACGGATGAGGTTTTCCGCGGTCATGGAGCATCGGCCCATCAAAGATCAGCTAATCGCCTTCGCCTCTTCCCGCCGTGTTTCCCTGTAAAATAGCGCAACAATTTTTTGCATCGCCCCGGTGAAATTCATCCGCCTCTTGCCTGCCACCCACCCCGTGCTGAAAGATCGCGCTGCCTGATGCTGTTCAACTCCTACGGATTCATCTTCCTGTATCTGCCCGTCGTATTGCTGGGATTCTTCTGGCTGGCGCGGGTAAGCCATGCCTTTGCCGCCGGCTGGCTGGCGCTGGCCTCGCTGTTCTTCTACGGTTACTGGAACCCGGCCTATGTCGGCCTGCTGTCCGGCTCCATCATCGGCAACTACGTTTTCGGGATGTGGATCGCGAAGGCTGGGGTACGCCATGAGGATCGGCGCAAGAAGCGGCTGCTGATTATCGCCATCACCGCCAATCTGGCTCTGCTGGCTTATTACAAGTACGCCAATTTCTTCGTCGGCAGCGTCAACAGCGTCGCGGGCACGCAATGGAGCCTGGGCGAGATCATGCTGCCCCTGGGTATTTCATTCTTCACCTTCACCCAGATCGCCTTCCTGGTGGACACCTATCAGGGCAAGGTGAAGGAATACAACTTTATTCACTACCTGCTGTTTGTCACCTANTTCCCGCACCTGATCGCCGGCCCGATATTGCACCACAAGGAGATGATGCCGCAATTCGCGCATGCTTCGACNTACCGCGTCAATTGGGACCATGTCGCCACCGGCTTGCTGTTGTTCACGCTGGGACTGTGCAAAAANGTGTTGTGGGCTGATTCGCTCGCACCGTTCGCCACGGCCATTTTCGACGGCACGCGGCATGGCATGGCGATAGGTGCGCTACCNACCATTTATGAAGCATGGTCCGGTGCGCTGGCCTACACTCTGCAAATCTATTTCGATTTCTCCGGCTACACCGATATGGCACTGGGTATCGCGCTGATGTTCGGCATCCGCCTGCCAATCAACTTCAACTCGCCCTACAAGGCGACCAGCATCATCGAATTCTGGCGGTGCTGGCATATGACGCTGTCGCGCTTCCTGCGCGACTATCTGTATATTCCGCTGGGCGGCAACCGCAAAGGCGAGTTGCGCCGCTACCAGAACCTGATGATTACGATGCTGCTCGGCGGGCTGTGGCATGGTGCAGGCTGGACCTTCGTGATCTGGGGAGCGCTGCATGGCGTGTATCTCACCATCAATCACTTATGGCGCGAAATTGCCGGAAAAAGGCTCGCGCTTGTAACTCCAAATTGGCTGGGATCACTGGCAGGAGGCGCACTCACCTTCGTCGCCGTGGTTGCCGCATGGGTGGTATTCCGCGCTGACAACATGGCGCAGGCGCTGGTCATCCTCAAGGCGATGTTCGGCATCGCCTCACGCCCGATCTCATTCGATGCCGTGATGCACGGCAATCTCCTGTTGCTCACCGACATGTCCGGGCGCGACCTGTTGCGTTTACTTGTTCCCGGCCTGCTCTGGGTGTGGCTGTTACCGAATTCTTCCCGCATCCGCTTCATCCAGGGCAATGCATTGCTGGCGCTACTGCAGGCTGCCCTTGTGCTCGGCATGTTGTATCTGGCGATAGACCAGTTCGGCAGCTATAGCCCCTTTCTTTATTTCCAGTTCTGACCATGAGGCAGGCCAAATTCTTTTCCATCATCGTGTCCGTGATCGTGCTCGGTTACGGTGCGATCGGTTTCTACTTCCTGCCGATGGCCAGTTTTCAGGGCGATCTCACCCGCATCGGGATGCTGCCCGAATCGCAATTCGGCTGGCGCAAACCCCAGCCTGCCATCGATCCGAAGCTGATGCAGCAATCCTCCATGCAAGAGGCGGATGTATTGGTCATCGGCGACAGTTTTTCGGACAGCAGGGTTTGGCAAACTGCCCTGACACAACGCGGCCTGAAAGTTCGCACCGAGCCCTGGGACAGCATGCGCGGTGTTTGCGCAGACATCATGCCCTGGCTACGGGCACGGGGTTTTGCCGGAAGATACGTGGTGCTCGAATTCATTGAGCGCAATCTATCGGATGAACTGAACCGCTCGGTCGCCTGTCAGCATTTGCAATATCACCCGAATGCCATGACCGACACCCCGTACTCTCCTCCTGCCGTATCGTTCGATCCCGATTACAGCAATCGCAACGGCCGCCTCTCGGTAGGAATTCAGACCGCACTGAATCTCAGAAAAATTGAAAATATGGGCAACACCCTGGATACCGGATTGACCATNTCGCTGAATGACGCCAAAGTCGCNCGCNTGAAGAATGGCTGTGAACTGTTCAGTCACAGGCATTGCGGCGAAGCATTATTCCTGGGCAAGGATCAAGCAGGTGAAATGGGTGAAGAGGTGCTGAAGAACATCGAGGTTCTCAACTTGCGTTTGAACGGCACCATACCGATCTGGGCGTTTGTACCAAACAAGTCCACGGCTTATCTGTACCCCGACAAACAATTCTGGAACGAGGCGGAACGGCGCTTCGGCGCGCCCAACCTGCTGCGCATGACGCGACAGGCCATCGGTGAAAAGACCGTTGATCTTTATCCCGCAAACAACACGCACTTCTCGACAACAGGCTATCTGCTGATGGGCGAGGAGATATTCAAAGCCATGCAACAGATACAGCAGCACTCGCGCTAGCCGCCTTGACTCCACTTGCCTCGTCCTGGTACAGGGTCCCATGCCTCGATCCCATCCAGCGGGTAGTTGTAGCGTAAGGCATACCGCACCCGCCGCAACTTACCCAGCCAACTGGGGCGTACAAAATTATGTGGGTTATCTGCCGTCCTGCCGCCATCCGGTTGGCGTAGCGAGGGCAGATAGAAACGATAAAACTCGAGCTGAGTGATGCCCCACTTCATCACGAAGAGGCGCCCGCCCTGATTGTGTTTGATACGCCCGGTACTCTTGCAGCCGAAATGGTAGAAACGGCTGCCGCCGACGATGCGGAAGTTGCGGCAGCCGGTCACCCAGAACTTCATCAGCAGATCGTCGTCGCTGCTCATGCCCGGCGAAAATTCCAGGCTATATCCGCCGACCATACCCCACCATTTCTTGTGTACTAGAGTGGGTTGCGATGCCGCGCCCTCCTTGTCGCCGCGACTATCTGCCAGATAGTTCTGCAAGAATCCGGCTTCATCGAATGTAATGGGCGATTCGCCGAAATTCTGTTTGATGATGATAGCGTTGCCGCCATTCTCCGGCTGAATGAGTGTGCCGAAAAACAGCGCAAGATCGCTATCCACCGATTCGACCGCCCCGACAAAAGCCGCGTCCCAGCCGGGTGCGGCCACCATGTCATCGTTCATATACAACACCCAATCGTGTTTGGCCTGAGCCACCAGATGGTTTACCGACAGGCAGACACCGACGTTCTTGTCCGACTGCGTGTATTTGATGCCCTGCGATTTCACCCACTCCAGCGAACCGTCCGAGCCGTCGTTAAGATGCACGATGATCTCGTGCTCGAACCTGGAGTGCTTTTTCAGACTCTCGACACAAAGCTTCAAATAGGGAAGATTGTTCCAACTCGGGATGACGATGCTGAACATGCTGTCCTCTTTCGAATTAGGGCTTGGCAGATGATTCGCCGTGATGAATGTTGTAACAAGCAGCCAACAGCACCGCAACGGTAAAACTGTAAAAAGCCGTGGCCATGGTCAGATTCAGGAATTCCACCGTCAAGCCGAACACGAAAACACCGCTCACAAAGACTATCCCCAAAATACCCGACCGCCGCACCCGTTCTGATCCAGATTTCGTTGCCCGCCAAAATAACCGCAGCGGGACAAGATAGCCGGCAAGAATGGCGATCAGCCCCAGCATTCCCATTCCGGCGGCTTTTGCCAGTATATCGTTGTGTACCTCGCCGCGCCCCCACTGAGCGGCCTCCGGCGTGATCTTCTTGGCTTCCACCATCGGCTGCATCTCCGATGCGAAGCCTTCAGGCCCGACACCTGTGAGCGGGTGTCGGTAAAAAATATCGACGGCGGCCTGGTAGAGCTGCCATCGTCCGCCTGCCGAAGTATCGCGATTTCCCCGATCAAAAGTCTTCACATCATTGACAAGCTCATTCACGCGCTGGTGAATTGTGCCGATGGTGAAGTAGCCGGCTGTCATTGCGAGCGTTGCAACAAGCAGGCTGGACATGATCGTCTTCAAGAGACTCTTGCCCATGCTGAAATAAAAGAAAAACCCGATAAACAGCGGAATCGCCAACCAGCCACCTCTTGACCCGGAGGCAAGGGATGCCCATACACCCGCAATGCAGCCCAGTATCTTCAGCAGGCGCAGCGCCGGAATATCCCGTCCGAGCCAGTTCAGGGAAAACAGCGACAGCATTCCCAATATCAGTTCAAAGTCACCGAAATGAATCCTGTCCAGCGTAGGGATGATCAGCCCACCCGCAGACTCCTTGTTGGCCATGAGCAACCCGCCAATGGCGCCGAGCGGGAAAGCGTATTGCAGCACGCCAATCACCCGCAAAGGAAGACGCTGCAACAACAGGAATATCGGGATTGCCAGCCAATAACGCGAAGCCGCATCATGGGGGTGCGCAGTAATATTCTGGTGAGCCATTTGACTGACCAAAATGGCAAATGACAGCAAAAACATGGCTGCCACATAAGCCGTCCATTCCGGCTTCCATGCCACGGCGTTCATGCCGGCGGGGCGAACCATCCAGACCGCCAGAGCAAGCAATAGCATGAATAGAAATACGGCGTTCATTCCCCCTTTTACCGTCAGCATCAATACCGGGTAAACCAACAGGAGCAGGGCAGCAGCCTTTTCGACAAAATGGAAGTAATACGAATGTTTTATCTTCATTGGTTCACGCATGAGTTAACTGCATATTTCACTAGTGTCCGGTTAAGAATCGAATAAATTCAGTTGGTTGCTGAAATAGGTGTTTTCTGGTGATGTGCCGACGCCCTGCAAGGCTTGCTGGATGGGCA
>C687J26845_10001444_pt1 | contig 14697 bp, 15 predicted proteins | sample RifCSPlowO2_12_FD_26845 | JGI IMG/M metagenome (IMG submission 26845)
TGCTGCTCAACCCGCCGGTCAACCTCTACACCTCTATCACTAATCTCGATCGTCTGGTGCAAACCCAGGTCGAGGGCATAGACAACGGCACCACCTTCTACCAGTTGGTACTGGGCAAGCTGACTCGCTACTTCCAGGCCAAGGGTTACGTCGAGATCAACGACGCCCTGCTCTACGACTTCCAGAACTCCCGCGAGCAACTGTCCGATGAGCAGATGGCCATGCTGATCGGCGCGGTGTTCCGCTTCTCCTCCTCGGACATCGCCTTCACCTCGGACCTGGTCAATCGCCGTGGCCTGATCACCCCGGTCAGCTACCCCATAGCGGAAGGCACCAGCCTCACGCCCTTCTTCACACGCGCCCTGCAATGCGACTTCGACTGCTACCTGACCGAGCAGCTGATTCCCATGTGGCGCGCACGCTATGACGGCGGCAGCCTGGCCCAGCTGATCGACCAGGTCAGCCTGTATGCGGTGGCCGACTACCTGAAAAACAGCAGCAAGATCGCCGTGATGCACAATGCCGACGATGTGATTCTCGGCCCCGGCGACCTGGGCTTTCTGCGCCGCACCCTGGGCGAGCGCCTGACCCTCTACCCGCTGGGCGGCCACTGCGGCAACCTCAATTACCGCGTCAATAGCGACGCCATGCTGGAGTTTTTCCGTGGTTAACAGGCCGTTGAAAAATGTAGGCGAGGCAGCCGAGACAAGGCGCTACGTTAGTAACAGCCTCCGGCTGGTCAAAACGGCGAGGAAGCGGAGTTTACGAGCTGTAAATGAGCATTCCGAGCCTGTTTTTAACGCCCCCTTTCTTTTACCAAGAGGGGCAACGCAGGTAGTTTTTCAACAGCCTGCTAAGGCTTCTCGCAGCGCTTTACTGCTGACCCTGCTGCTCGCCAGCGGCCTGGCACAGGCGCAACACGCCGTCGATGAAGACGGCTTCAAGCAACCGCTGCAGCATCTGCACTTCAACCCTGGGCTGGATCAACGCGAGTTCGAGCGATCCAGCCTGGACGCCCTGCAGGTCTACGACCCGCTGGAGTCGTGGAACCGCCGCGTCTATCACTTCAACTACCGCTTCGATCAGTGGCTGTTCCTGCCGATAGTCAACGGCTACCGCACTGTCACCCCCAACCTGGTGCAGAGCGGGGTGAGCAACTTCTTCAACAACCTGGGCGATGTGCCCAACCTGCTCAACAGCCTGCTGCAGCTCAAGGCCAAGCGCTCGCTGCAGACCGGCGCGCGCCTGCTACTCAATACCACGGTCGGCGTCGCCGGCCTGTGGGACCCGGCCACGCGCATCAACCTGCCCAAGCAGAGGGAAGACTTCGGCCAGACCCTGGGTTTCTATGGCGCACCAGCCGGCCCCTATCTGATGCTGCCATTGCTCGGCCCCTCCAACCTGCGCGACAGCGGCGGCCTGGTGGTGGATTTCAGCGCGAAAAGCCAGATCAACCTGCTCAACGTCGCCGCTGCCAGCGTCAGCCACCCGGAGATCAGCCTGCTCGAAGTGGTGGATCAGCGCTCCACGGTGAATTTCCGCTATGGCCAGCTCAACTCGCCGTTCGAATACGAGAAGATCCGCTTCGTCTACCACGAGTCGCGCAAGCTGCTGATTGCCGAATAAAGGATCGGGCTTGACCCGAGAGCCGCCCCCAGGTTTNAACTTGGCGCGCCCCTCGTCCCTTATGGAGATTGTTTATGCGAGTAGCCCAACTGGCCAAAGCCGCTGGCGTCAGTGCGGANACCGTGCGCCATTACACCGACCTCGGCNTGTTGCAGCCTGGCCGCGACCCGCAGAACGGTTACCAGCAATTCGCCCAGGCCGACCTGCAGCGCCTGCGCTTTATCGCCCGCGCCAGACGCCTGGGTTTCAGCCTCAAGGATGTGCAGGCNATCCTGACCCGCGCCGAGAGCGGCGCGGCGCCNTGCGGCGANGTGCGCGACCTGCTGCGCGAACGCCTNACGGCCTTGCAGGCGCATATAGATGAATGCCAGCGCCTGGCCCTGGTGATGCACGACGCGCTCANCGACTGGGCCGACAAGCCCGAATGCGCACCGGATGGCCANGCCATCTGCCGCTTGATCGAGGACTTCGAACTGCCCGGGGAAAACCGCCCGGCCACCCCCTGCCCCGCGCATTGATCGAGGCGTGACTCTGCAAGTAGTGGAAGGCTTCGCCCTACGGACACAGGAACAGCGGTTTCTGGCCCGGATACACCTCGGCAGCGGCGACAAAATTCCCCGAATTTCATCCAGGCTACAAAAATGCCGTTCACTTGGCTTAAGTGAACGGCATTGCGCCAGAGGCGANCTTTTNCGTACCGCGCAGAGCCTTACTTTTCGACGAAGGCGCGCTCGATCAGGTAGTCGCCCGGCTCGCCCATGCGCGGCGAGACTTTCAGGCCGAAGCTCTCCAGCACCGCGCTGGTTTCATCGAGCATGCTCGGGCTGCCGCAGATCATCGCGCGGTCGTCCTGCGGATTGATCGGCGGCAGGCCGATATCGCTGAACAGTTTGCCGCTGCGCATCAGGTCGGTCAGGCGGCCCTGATTTTCGAACTCTTCGCGGGTCACGGTCGGGTAGTAGATCAGCTTGTTCTTCAAGGCATCGCCGAAGTATTCGTTCTGCGGCAGGTGCTCGGTGATGAACTCGCGGTAAGCCACTTCGTTGACGTAACGCACTCCATGCACCAGCACCACTTTCTCGTAGCGCTCGTAGGTTTCCGGGTCCTGGATCACGCTCATAAAGGGCGCCAGGCCNGTGCCGGTGCTGAGCAGNTACAGATGCTTNCCGGGCAGCAGGTCGTCCAACACCANGGTGCCNGTGGGCTTGCGGCTGACCATCAGCTCGTCGCCGGGCTTGAGGTGTTGCAGCTGCGAGGTCAGCGGGCCGTCCTGCACCTTGATGCTGAAGAACTCCAGGTGCTCCTCGTAGTTCGGGCTGGCAATCGANTANGCGCGCATCAGCGGACGGCCATTTTCCTGCTGCAGGCCGATCATCACGAACTGGCCATTGTCGAAACGCAGCCCGGTATTGCGGGTGGTTTTGAAGCTGAACAGGGTGTCGTTCCAGTGATGGACGCTGAGCACACGCTCGACATTCAGATTGCTCATGCTGATTCCTCAAGAAGCGTTGGACTAGGCTCGGTTGCGTTGGATTCTAGGCGGGCGCAGAATATCTGTTAAGTTGATTATCAAGATATAGGTTATCGGTTATATAGATATGCGATTTACCCTCAGGCAACTCCAGGTGTTCGTCACCGTAGCCCAGCAGGAAAGCGTGTCACGCGCCGCCGACGTCCTGGCGCTGTCGCAATCGGCCACCAGCACCTCCTTAAGCGAGCTGGAACGCCAGTCCGACTGCCAATTGTTCGACCGCGCCGGCAAACGCCTGAGCCTCAACGCCCTGGGTCTGCAGCTGTTGCCGCAAGCGGTGGCGCTGCTCGACCAGGCCAAGGAGATCGAACGCCTGCTGGGTGGCAAGAGCGGTTTCGGCTCGCTGAATGTCGGCGCCACGCTGACGGTGGGCAACTACCTGGCCACCTTGCTGATCGGCAGTTTTATGCAGCGCCACCCCGAATGCCGGGTCAAGCTGCAGGTGCACAACACCGCCTACGTGGTGCAGCAGATCGCCCACTACGAGCTGGACATGGGCATGATCGAGGGCGACTGCCAGCACCCNGATATCGAGGTGCAACCCTGGGTCGAGGATGAGCTGGTGGTGTTCTGCGCGCCGCAGCANCCGCTGGCCCAGCGCGGCGAGGCGAGCCTGGAAGANCTGNCCCGCGAGGCCTGGATTCTCCGCGAGCAAGGCTCGGGCACCCGCCTGACCTTCGACCAGGCCATGCGCCATCACCCGGGCAGCCTGAATATCCGCCTGGAGCTGGAACATACCGAGGCGATCAAGCGCGCGGTGGAGTCGGGCCTGGGCATCGGCTGCATCTCGCGCCTGGCCCTGCGCGACGCCTTCCGCCGCGGCAGCCTGGTGGCGCTGGAAACGCCGGAGCTGGACCTGCACCGGCAGTTCTACTTTATCTGGCACAAGCAGAAGTACCAGACCGCCGCCATGCGTGAATTTATCGAGCTGTGCCGGGCCCTGACCGCCGGGGTCAGGCGCAGTGATCAGATAGTCCTGCCAAGTATCGCGTAGGGCGGACATGGCGCAGCCTTGTCCACCACGCTGGACAAGCCGCTACGCGGCATGTCCAACCTACCCCAGCAGGATGATCGCCCACACCAGCGCGATCAGGCTGAGCGCGGTGAACTGGGCGGCGCTGCCCATATCCTTGGCATTCTTCGACAGCGGATGCAGTTCCAGGGAGATGCGGTCGATCGCCGCCTCCACCGCCGAATTGAGCAGTTCGACTATCAGCGCCAACAGGCACACCGCGACCATCAGCGCGCGCTCTACCCGGCTGACATCCAGGTAGAACGCCAGGGGAATCAACACCAGGTTGATCAGCAGCAGTTGGCGAAACGCGGCTTCACCGGTAAAGGCTGCGCGCAAACCCGCCAGCGAGTAGCCGGCGGCATTGAGGATACGTTTAAGGCCGGTCTGGCCCTTAAATGGCGACATCGGGACTATTACCACAAGCGATAAAGGCCGGCAGGCTACGCCAGGCGGCGGAGAAAAGCACTTCAGTGTGCTGGGATGGATTCCAGCTGCTGCAACAACAACGCGGCCTGGGTGCGGGTGCGCACCCCCAGCTTGCGGAAAATCGCCGTCACATGGGCCTTTACCGTGGCTTCGGACACACCCAGCTCATAAGCGATCTGTTTGTTCAGCAAACCGTCGCAGACCATGGTCAGCACGCGAAACTGCTGCGGCGTGAGGCTGGCCAGTCCGGCGCTGGCCGCCTTGGCTTCCGCCGACAGGGCGATCGCCTCCTGGCTCTGCTGCGGCCACCAGAGTTCGCCCTCGAGAACCAAGCGCACCGCCTGCTGGATGGTTTCCAGCGAGCTGGACTTGGGGATAAAACCACTGGCGCCGAATTCGCGGGAACGCGCCACTATGGCTTGGTCTTCCTGGGCCGAGACCATCACCACGGGAATCTGCGGGTACTGCCCACGCAGCAACACCAGGCCGGAAAAGCCGTAGGCCCCCGGCATATTGAGGTCGAGCAGGACCAGGTCCCAATCGGTTTTCTGCGCCAAACAGGCTTCCAGTTCGGCGATGCTGGCGGCTTCCACCAGCCGCACATCGGCCCCCAAGCCCAGGGTCAGCGCCTGGTGCAAGGCACTGCGAAACAAGGGGTGGTCATCGGCAATCAGGATTTCATAAGCGGCCATGGCAGATCCTGTTGTTGTTATTTGGGTCGCGGTAACGCCATGCCCAGGCACGGAGCTNGGCAGCACGGGCAGGCCAAGCAAGCATAGCCCCGGCAGAAGCGCCTCAGCATGCCGAGCAGTGACGGGGTGGTCAAGCACGACGCTTTGCGGCACAGTCAGCAACTTTCCGAGCGAGAGAATGCAATGCCGAGCCATGCCCTGCGCGCCGACCTATTGATGCTGCTGACCGCCATGATCTGGGGTTCGGTGTTTGTCGCCCAACGTCTGGGGATGGATGCCATCGGCCCCTTCCTCTACAGCGGCCTGCGTTTTTCCCTGGCGGCCCTGATACTGCTGCCGGTGCTGCATNTATTGCAGGGCCGGGCGAACAGCGCGCCGCTACCCGGNTTGAACCGCCACTTGCTGCTGGGCGGCATGCTGATGGGCCTGGCCCTGGCGCTGGGGATCAACCTGCAGCAGGTCGGCCTGCTGTTCACCAGCGTGACCAACTCCGGCTTTATCACCGGGCTGTACGTGATCATAGTGCCGCTGCTGGGGCTGTTTATCGGCCACAAGACCGGCCTGGGCATCTGGCTGGGCGCCTCGCTGGCGGTCGTCGGCATGTTCCTGCTCAGCGTCGGCGACGGCTTTCAGGTGGCCTCGGGGGACTGGCTGCAACTGGCCGGCGCCTTCGTCTGGAGCGTGCATGTGCTGCTGGTGGGCTTCTTTGCCGGCCGCCATGACCCGCTGCGCCTGGCGCTGGTGCAATTTATAACCTGCGCGGTGATCAGCCTGATCCTGGCGCTGATCTTCGAAGAGATTGAGCTGGCCTCGATCCTCGCCGCCGGCCCAGCGATTCTCTACGGCGGCATCTTCGGCGTGGCCATCGGCTTCACCTTGCAGGTGGTGGCGCAGAAGGACGCCATCGCCTCCCACGCCGCCATCATCTTCTCCCTGGAAGCGGTATTTGCCGCCTTCGCCGGCGCCTGGTTCCTCGGTGAAGCCCTGGAGCTGCGCGGCTACTTCGGCTGCGCCCTGATGCTCGGCGGCATGTTGCTGGCCCAGCTCTGGCCGAAAAAACCGGCGCGCCAGGCGCAGCAAGCAACGCCTAGGCGCGCATTAATTCGCGAACCCGAGAGCGCCCAAGCAGCCAATCACGAATAAATTCGCGCCTACAAAAAAGCCTGCAAGCGCTGGTGCAGTGGGTCGGTCAAATCCACCGCGCGCGGCGCCTTGGCCGCCAGGTAATGCTGGCTGAACACATCCAGATAGGCATTCAAGGCATCGGCCGCGCGTTGGTCGCCGGCCAGCTCCAGGCACAGGGCCGCCACCTCGGCGGTGCACAGGTGCTCAGCGCGCGTCGAGCGGCGCAAGCGGTAGCGCGATAACTGCTCGGGCTGCAGGCTCAGCACCGGCAGGCTGTCGAGATAAGGGCTCTTGCGAAACATCTTGCGCGCCTCGGTCCAGGTGGCGTCGAGCAGCACGAACAGCGGGCGCTTACCCGCTGCCGGCCGCACCTCGCTGACCACCCGTTCAGGCGCCACGTACTCACCGGGAAACACCAGATAAGGCTGCCACTGCGGGTCCTCGAGCAGCACCGGCAGCGCCGCATCGACCTCCACCCGCGACCAGCCAAAGGCCGTGGTAGCGGCCAGCACATCGGCAATCAACCAACCGGTGTTGCTCGGTTTGAGTGCCTCGACATCGTGCATCAACAGGCACACCGCCGATTGCGCGGCGATACGCGGGCGCCAGGCGCACAGGCAATGGCTCTCGGCGAGCCGACAGCCCGGGCAGCGTAACGACCTGCTACCGCGAGCGAGAAAAGGTTTGGCGCTGCGGGCAATGCGGGCGGCACGCAAACGGGCGACGGCGTGACTCATGTGGCTCATAAGGCTGAAACCACGCGGGAGAGCAAGGGCTGCATAGGAAGTCCTGAATCGGCAAGCGCGGCAGTCTAACAAGGCCGCGGCGAACTGCGTACGCCTGCACGCGCGGCAAGGGGTAAGATAGCCGGCACTGAACCTCGGCCGGCCCTCGCCTGTCGAAGGTGCGAATTGATTTTGGAGGACCCCATGCTGCGTTTGACCAGTCTGACCCTGGCCCTGAGCCTGCCCCTATTCGCCCACGCGGCCTCGCTGAAAGACTTCGAGCTGAGCAAGATGCTGGAGAAGGTCGCCCACGAGAGCAGCCTGGGTACGCCGCGGGCGATCAACGAAGACATTCTCGACCAGGGATACAGCGTCGACGGCAGCGAACTGGTCAATCACCTCAGCGTGCGCGCCGAGCATGCCGGACAGATGCGCGGCAACCCGGACACGGTGCGCGCGCAACTGGCCAACAGCGTGTGCCGCAACCCGGGTTACCGCCAGCTATTGGCCCAGGGCGCGGCGCTGCGCTATGAATTCAGCGAATACAAAAGCAATCGCCCAGTCACCACCGAGCGCTTCACCAAGTCCGACTGCGGCCTGCAGTAAAGCTTAACTACTGCTCTTATGCGCGCGCCGCTGCTCATCGTCGGCGCGCAGATCCGCCAGCAGGGCTTCCATATAGTGCGAACGGCGCGTACCGCCGTGCAAGCGCCGCAAACATTCCTCTTCCACACTCAGTTGGTTACCGCGCGCCGCCTCTTGCAGCAAGCGATACAGTTCCAACTCGAGTTCCAAGGTCACCTTAGGCATACCTGCCCCTCCCTTTCCAGACTGCACGGCGCCCGCCGCACAGCAAACCCAGCTAGCGCAGGCAGCGTGGATCGCCGCCACCCCGCACTGCCGCTACCTCTGCGCCGCTCAGCAAATCGCCCAGCGGCCTATCCAGCACCTGCGTCGCGGCTGGCAGCGCATGCCCGCCTTATCCAGCGTGCCGCCCCGGGTACGGTAACCCAACACGGCGCCCTAGCGCGCACCGCGCAAGATCGGCCACAGATGCCCGCGCTACTGGTCGGGCACAACCGCTGGACAAGCTCGGCAGTGGCAACCGCCGCTTGCGCCCAGCCCTCCCCGCGCGCGAAACGCCCAGGCTCCTATCAGTAGACCAGACGCCAGGCACAACCGGCCGAGCTCAGACGAACGGCCGCGCGCTGCCGCTCGGCCAATTGATAACTGCCGCTAGACGCTGCCCCGATCGGGCTGCAAGCCGGCTTGCACCGGCTGCCGGGCCATGCGCTACACCGCCGCGCCGCTCTGCCGACTATGCTGCAAAGGAGCATAACCAGGCTGCCAGTCGGCATCACCGGGCGCGCTCGCACTGGGAAATGACCGGGTCATAGACAGGCTCCGATGATGTGGAAAGAGCCTAGCGCCCTGGATAGGGCTAGAGGCTGACCTGCATCAAAACGCCCAAGCGCTTAATACGACAAGCTTTGACCCGCCCCATGCACATTCAGAGAGGATGACCCCATGGCCCTGCTCAACTTCCTCGGTGCCATTCAGCAAGTGACCGGCTCCTGCTATCTGATCGAGAGCCGCGATGGCGCCAAGGTGCTGCTGGACTGCGGCATGCGCCAGGGTCGCCGCGAAGAGGAAGAGGGCAACCGCAGCGCCTTCGCCTTCGACCCGGGCAGCCTGGACGCCGTGGTGATTTCCCACGCCCATATCGACCATACCGGCTTGCTGCCAAAACTCGCCGCCGCCGGTTATCGCGGGCCGATCTTCGCCACCGATGCCAGTTGCGAACTGATGGAATTGATGCTGCTGGACGCCGCCTTTATCCAGGAAAAAGACGCCGAATGGGAAAACAAATGGCGCGCGCGCCTGGGCAAGGCGCCGATCAGCCCGCTGTACCGCATTGCCGACGCCGAGCAGGCGCTTAGCCAACGCCGCCCCGTACTTTACGGCCAGACGCATGAAGTGGCGAAAGGGGTGCAGGTGACCTTCCACGATGCCGGACATATCCTCGGCTCGGCGATTGTCGAGTTGGACGTACAGGATCATCACCTGACCCGCCGCCTGGTGTTTTCCGGCGACCTGGGCAACACCTGCTCGCCGCTGATGCATGACCCGGCCATCCTCAGCCGCGCCGACCTGGTGCTGCTCGAATCCACCTACGGCGACCGCGACCACCGCTGCAGCAGCGACACCCTGGACGAGCTGGCGCAGATACTCCAGCAAGCCCACCGCGATGGCGGCAACGTGCTGATCCCCTCCTTCGCCGTCGGTCGCACTCAGGACCTGATCTACTACCTGGGGCGCTTCTATCAGCAAGGTCGCCTGCCGCAACAGGCGGTGTTTCTCGACAGCCCCATGGCCATCCGCGCCAACGCCATCTATTCGCGCTTTCAGGGGCAGTTCGCCGCCGAAGACCGCGCCGCGCTGCAGGCCAAGGGCGTCAAGCGCATCGAGGACTGGCTGCCCATCCTGCGCTGCACGCCAAGCCCCGAAGACTCCATGGCGATCAACCGGATCAAGAGCGGCGCGATCATCATTGCCGGCAGCGGCATGTGCACCGGCGGGCGTATCGTCCACCACTTCAAGCACAACCTCTGGCGCAGCGACTGCCACCTGATCTTCCCCGGCTTTCAGGCCAAGGGCACCCTGGGCCGCAGCATCGTCGACGGCGCGCAAAGCGTCAAAGTGCTGCACCAGCGCATCGCGGTAAAAGCCCAGATCCACACCCTCGGCGGCTTCTCCGCCCACGCCGGGCAATCGCAGCTGATCGACTGGGTCAGCCACTTCGAGCATCACCCCGAGCTGTATCTGGTGCATGGCGAGCTGGAGAAAATGCAGGCCCTGCAACAGGCCCTGCGCGAGCGCCTGAACTGGATCGCCAATATCCCCGAACTGGGCGAACAGATCGCACTCTGAGCGGCGGTTTGCCCAACCATTCGCTTAGCCAGGCGGCAAGCAAGCGGTGCCTGAGGTTAGTTTTGCCGCTCAAATCTTTATGGCCTGCCATCCATGGCGGCCACCCTTCGGGCCGTCGCTAGGCGACGTTAAAAATGACTCCCGACCATTTTTCTAGCCGCCAGCCATACTGAGGACAAGGTGGAGCACGCAGGGAGTGCGGTGCCCGACCTGTAACCAGAAGGAGAAGCTGTATGCCTGATGAATCGGATGACTACCTGTCCCGGCATTTTCAAATCAGCGGCATCGACCTGAACAGCAAAGTGGAGGAACTGAGCAACCTCGCGGCACCACCCGACAGCCCCAACNTGGCGCTGTACCGGGAAATGCTCACCACAGTGATNCGCATGGCCCAGGCCGACCGCAACCGCTGGGATGCCAAGATCATGCTGCAGACCCTGCGCGAGATGGAGCACGCCTTCAGCTCACTGGAGCAATTCAAGCGGCGGCGCAAGGTCACCGTCTTCGGCTCGGCGCGCACCCCACGCGACCATCCGCTCTACGCCCTGGCCCGTGACCTGGGCGCGACCCTGGCCAAGCATGACTTGATGGTGGTGACCGGTGCCGGTGGCGGCATCATGGCCGCGGCCCATGAAGGCGCCGGCCTGGAAAACAGCCTGGGCTTCAATATCACCCTGCCCTTCGAACAAGGCGCCAATGCCACGGTACAGGGCACCGGCAACCTGCTGTCGTTCCACTTCTTCTTCCTGCGCAAGCTGTTCTTCGTCAAGGAGGCCGACGGCCTGGTGCTCTGCCCGGGCGGCTTCGGCACCCTGGATGAAGCCCTGGAGGTACTGACTCTGATCCAGACCGGCAAGAGTCCGCTGGTGCCCGTGGTGCTGCTCGACCAACCGGGCGGCACATTCTGGAAAAGCGCACTGGAATTTATCGCCGAGCAACTGCAGGGTAACGGCTATATCCTGCCCAGCGATATGCATCTGGTGAGCCTGGTGTATAGCGTCGAAGAGGCGGCCGAGGCGATCGCCCAGTTCTACCGCAACTACCACTCCAGCCGCTGGATCAAGGACCGCTTCGTCATCCGTATCAACTATGCCCTGAGCGATAAGGCGCTGCAGCAGTTGAACGGCGAGTTCCGCGACCTGTGCAACAGCGGCGACTTCCAGCAACAAGCCTACTGCGAATCGGAACGCGACGAACCCGAGCTCTGCCACCTGACCCGCCTGGCCTTCGCCTTTAACGGGCGCGACCATGGCCGGCTGCGTGAACTGCTGGACCTGATCAACCAGGCGCAGAACTGGGNGAACAGCGCCTGAGCCATAGCGCAGCGCCNCTAGCCCCTATTGCGGATTATCGACGCCTGGCTGGTTTTAGACGGAGGGTTCAAGCGGCAGCAACACGCCGCCAGTCAACGGGGGACGCAGCGCAAGGCCTGCTGACAGCTGGGCACAGATATCCCGCACTGCAGCAGCATCGAGGCGGGGAAGAGCTGGATAAAGCGGCGCAAACTCAGGCGAATTGGCCGAAAAACGGCTAGGCGGCCTTAGTCGTCCAGCACACCGCGCAGCAGCCGCCCGATCATGTCCAGCGGGTAACCCCGGTAACCGAGAAAGCGCCCCTGCTGGGCCCGCTCGCGGGCATCCCGCGGCAATTCACCGGCGAACTTGCGTCGCCAGGTGTCTTCCAGTTGCTCGCGCCAATCGATACCACTGTCGCGCAGTGCCTGCTCGACATCGCCACGCGCCAGGCCACGCTGGGCCAACTCTTCGCGAATGCGCAGCGGCCCGTAGCCGGCGCGCGCGCGCTGGCCGACAAAGGCTTGCAGATAACGCGCCTCAGACAACAAGCCCTCTTGCGCCAAGCGCTCGAGGGCGGCTTCGATCAATTCGTCTGCGGCGCCGCGACTGCGCAACTTGCGGGTCAACTCGACCCGGCCATGCTCGCGCCGCGCCAGCAGGTCCATGGCTGCCCGTCGCACCGCGACGGGGTTATCCAGAACGCTGGACATAGGCCCGTGAATCAGGCGTCGACTTCGGCGTCAGCCAGCTCGTCTACCGCGGCATTGGCTTTAACCGGCAGGTTGGTCACCAGCAACTTCTCGCGGATCAGGCCTTCGATGGTGCGCGCCACTTCCGGATTGTCTTCCAGGTACTTGGCCGAGTTGGCCTTGCCCTGACCTATCTTGCTGCCCTGGTAGCTGTACCAGGCACCGGATTTCTCCAGCAGACCGAGCTGCACGCCCAGGTCGATGATTTCGCCGTTGCGGTAGATGCCCTTGCCGTACAGGATCTGGAACTCGGCCTGACGGAAAGGCGGCGCCACCTTGTTCTTCACCACTTTGACGCGGGTTTCGCTGCCGACCACTTCGTCGCCTTCCTTCACCGCGCCGGTGCGGCGGATGTCCAGACGCACCGAGGCGTAGAATTTCAGGGCGTTACCGCCGGTGGTGGTTTCCGGGCTGCCGAACATCACGCCGATCTTCATGCGGATCTGGTTGATAAAGATCACCAGGCAGTTGGCGTTCTTGATGTTGCCGGTGATCTTGCGCAGCGCCTGGGACATCAGACGGGCCTGCAGGCCGACGTGCATGTCGCCCATCTCGCCTTCGATCTCGGCCTTGGGTACCAGCGCGGCGACGGAGTCGACGATGATCACGTCGACCGCGTTGGAGCGCACCAGCATGTCGGTGATTTCCAGGGCCTGCTCGCCGGTGTCCGGCTGCGAAACCAGCAGGTCGTCGACGTTGACCCCGAGTTTGCCGGCATAGTCAGGATCGAGTGCGTGCTCGGCGTCGACGAAGGCGCAGGTGGCGCCGAGCTTCTGCGCTTCGGCGATGACCGACAGGGTCAGGGTGGTTTTACCCGAGGATTCTGGACCGTAGATTTCGACGATACGGCCTTTCGGCAGACCGCCGATGCCCAGGGCGATATCCAGACCGAGCGAGCCGGTGGAAATGGCCGGGATCGCCTGACGATCGTGATCGCCCATGCGCATCACCGCGCCCTTGCCGAATTGCTTTTCGATCTGGCCCAAGGCTGCCGCCAAGGCGCGCTTCTTATTCTCGTCCATTTAAGTCCTCACGTAATCAAGAAGGGCCAGCTAGCGGCCACCAACAACTGTATAAGTAGACAGTATTATTCCACAGGGCAAGTCGCCCGCCTACCCCGCGTTTGGATTTTCTTGCGCAAGTAGGCGCAACAGCCCCGCCAGTGCGGCCTCAACCGTTTGTCGGCGAACCTCGGCGCGGTCCCCGGCGAACTGGCGGCAACCACTGAACAACTGCTGGCCATCGCCCCAGGCCAGCCACACGGTGCCCACCGGCTTCTCCGTCGAACCACCATCCGGCCCAGCCACGCCACTGACCGCGACCGCGAACCGCGCGCCGCTCTGAACCTGAGCGCCGCGCACCATGGCCTCGACCACCTCACGGCTGACCGCTCCCACGCTGGCGAACAACGGCTCAGGCACTCTCAGCTGTTTCTGCTTCTGCGCATTGGAATAGGTGATATAACCCGCTTCGAACCAGCTCGAACTGCCGGGAATACGGGTGATGGCCTCGGCGATGCCGCCGCCGGTACAGGATTCGGCCGTGCTCACCTGCGCCTTGGCGCTGAGTAATTGCCGGCCCAACTCGGCAGCCAACTGGGTCAGGTGTTGTTCATTAGCGCTCATCTGCACTCCGGGGTTAAAGCCAGCCAGGTCGATACCGTACACTAGGCGCTTTTGCGATTCAGCCGGACAGCTAAAACGATGAGCCACAGCGACCTCAGCGCCCACACCCCGATGATGCAGCAGTACTGGCGGCTGAAAAACCAGCACCCGGATCAGCTGATGTTCTACCGCATGGGCGACTTCTACGAGATCTTCTACGAAGACGCGAAAAAGGCCGCCAAGCTGCTGGACATCACCCTGACCGCCCGCGGCCAATCCGCCGGCCAGGCCATTCCCATGTGCGGGATTCCCTACCACGCCGCCGAAGGTTATCTGGCCAAGCTGGTCAAACTCGGCGAGTCAGTGGTGATCTGCGAACAGATCGGCGACCCGGCCACCAGCAAGGGCCCGGTGGAGCGCCAGGTGGTGCGCATCATCACCCCGGGTACGGTCAGCGACGAGGCCCTGCTCGACGAGCGCCGCGACAACCTGCTGGCCGCCGTGCTGGGTGACGAACGCCTGTTCGGCCTGGCCGTGCTGGACATCACCAGCGGCCGCTTCAGCGTGCTGGAGATCAAAGGCTGGGAGAACCTGCTGGCCGAGCTGGAGCGCCTCAACCCGGTCGAACTGCTGATCCCCGACGACTGGCCGCAGGGCTTGCCGGCGGAAAAGCGCCGCGGCGTGCGCCGCCGTGCGCCCTGGGACTTCGAGCGCGACAGCGCGAACAAGAGCCTGTGCCAGCAATTCGGCACCCAGGACCTCAAGGGTTTTGGCTGCGAGAACCTGACCCTGGCCATAGGCGCCGCCGGCTGCCTGCTGGCCTACGCCAAGGAAACCCAGCGCACCGCCCTGCCGCACCTGCGCAGCCTGCGCCACGAACGCCTCGACGATACGGTGATTCTCGACGGCGCCAGCCGGCGTAATCTGGAGCTGGACATCAACCTGGCGGGCGGTCGCGACAACACCCTGCAATCGGTG
>C687J26845_10001447_pt1 | contig 14678 bp, 17 predicted proteins | sample RifCSPlowO2_12_FD_26845 | JGI IMG/M metagenome (IMG submission 26845)
AAACTATATAAAGTAACAATTTTTATGTCGTATGCTTTTTAAATAGGTTGAAGTTTCAGGAATTATGCGTCTTTTGCGAGTGCACAGCGCGACGGATGAGGAATTCGGGGCAGTTTGGGATATATACCGCTCTTCTTTTCCTGCCGACGGTCAGCGTTCTTTGGAAGAGCAGTTCAAGCTTTTTGATAAAAGCAATTATTCGCTTCTCGCGATAAAGAAAGAGAATGTCATGGGAATGATGAGCGTTTGGAATCTGTACAATTTTGATTTCATTGAACATTTTGCGATGGATGAGAAATATAGAAATCTTGGCTGTGGAAAAGAAGTCATGTTGATGCGAAGCGAAGCGTGCCCGACTTTGCTCGAAGTTCCTCCGGATAGTCCTGCTGTCAAGTTTTTTGAGCGTTGCGGTTTCCGTACTGCCCCATTCGAATATTTGCAACCCCCTGGAGCGCGCAAGATTCCGGTTAAACTTCAACTGATGAGCGCGCCCATGACTCTTGATGAAAAAGGATTTTCAGAAGTGCGTGATGAGATTCACAAGAATGTTTATGGCCTTGACCGGCCGCTGGTTCGTTATGAAAGGTGAATATTTCTATAATCTAATAAGAGAAGTTTTTCAAGACACGTTGCGAAATGAGAATCCTCAGGGAGCGATTGTTATCGATTACCGTGGCCTTGAGGTTTATGGCTCAATTGACAACAACGCTCCTGCCGTTTCATACACGAGTGATGAGCAAAAATTTTGCTTGGCGATTCCAATTGATATCGACCGAAAATTCATCCACTTGACTTCTTGCGCGCACAATCCGAAAATGTTCTCATATCGTATGAAAAAACAGATACGATTGGACGACATACTACGTTTTGGCCGTAAAGAATTATCAGAGATTTCTGATGTATCTTTGGACCGATACGAGCCTGCTCAATGGTTCTGCGCGCCGCCATTCAAACGCAGGCACGTGAAGACTGAACCGCTTCACAGAAAAGGCCACGCATACGCTGTTCATTTCTGAAGAATCAGCGCGACAAGCGAACTTAAACCAGTTGCTGCAAGCGCCAGCCTTCCCGTGAATACAAATATTCCAAGTAATGTGATTAGTATGCCCACAATCACGTTGAAATACAAAAAGAATGTTGAGCGTTTTTGTATGATCGCAAGGAACGAATGGGCAAAAAGTCCGACGATTAAAAAGGGTATTCCAAGGCCCAGCGAGTAAGCTAGAAGCAGTATGAAACTTTCGCCGGGCATGCTGACCGCGAGCGCAAGGATGCTTCCAAGTACCGCGCCCACGCACGGTGTCCAGCCGACTGCGAATGCAGCTCCGAATACGAAGCTGGTCAGGCTTTTGCTTTTGAATCGTTTCACTTTGAATTTATGTTCTTTCTCAAGGAACGCCGGTTTGATTAGTCCAAGCATGTGAAATCCGAATAATATTATTACACTGCCCGCGATTCGTCCAAGCCATATCTGTGCTTCGTACGCTACATTGGACAGCACGCTGTTGAGAAGCACCCCTAATAAAGAGAATACCGCGCTAAATCCTAACACGAATAAGAGACTGTGATAAAAAAGTGCGGCTCTTCCTGCGCGCTCTATCTTATTCTCCGCGATGTGGCCAAGAAAAGCCGGAACCAGTGGCAGTACGCATGGTGAAATAAAGCTCGCTATGCCTGCGATAAAAGCTATGATGAAAGTGAGCGCCATAAAGCAAAAATGCGAAGCTGCCTATAAAAGATTAGTGGATCATTGAGAGAACATGATCTTTGGCCAGCTTTATCAGTCCCATGTCATTCAATGAAGTCATAGTCTTCTCGTAAAAACGTATGCTTCCTTGAGGCTTTCGGGGAAACATTGATGGACCATCATTGTATTCTTTATCTTCACAGCAAAAATTCAAATCCAATATTCCGTACTTCTCCCTCAGCTGAACTTTACGTTTTTTAATTTGATCGGCTAAATCTTCACGCGTGCAGACTGCTTGTTTCATCAAAGATTCTATGCCGTCAACTATGCCTTTTGTTTTTGCGTCTTCGCCGCGTGATGCGTATTTGGGTGGTTTTCTTGAATTGAAACCGCTAAGATATTGCTCAAGATGTTCAAGCTCGAGCAGTCGTGTGAGTTCGGTTCTAAGTTCATATGCATCTTCTCGCGTATACTTCCACTCCTTGACGGCTTCAAGAAGAGAATAAAGTTCAGATACCTGTCGTTCATCTGAAAGGTTCGCAGTGATTTTGACGAATCCAGAATCACGCTTACAAGTTAATTGCGTTAATGTGAGAAGTTCTCTGTCTTTTGGACAAAGCAGCTTCAAAGTATCATATGGACTTTTGTCTTTCAACCAGTCAAAGTCAAACTTCAAGTCTGCGCTAACTCCCCTGTCCCATTCAATAATGGGATATTCCCGCTCCAGAGTTTTTGATTTTTGTTTGTAAAAATAGTTCAGCATCGATTTAGCAGTATCGGCTGCCGTTGTGAAAGCTTCAAGGACGTGGACTGTTTTGCAGTTTTTACAGGGCGTTTTGTAATGGCACCCGCATGAATAGTTGAAAGATTTTGTCATTCCTGAAGCTATCAGGTCGAGTTCGTCAGCGGAAGCTGAGCGAAGTTTTGCGTAGCTTTCCTGCGTTTCTAAAAGTCTTTCAAGAAAAACGCTTCCGGGAAGGCCGTATGAACCGAATTGCCTCGATGGCGCGTTGATCGGCAAAACTTCATACCCTCCTTCCACGCGCAGCGAGCATATATCATACGGCTGTAATATTTTTGCGATATCAGTATCTTTTTGCGAAGCCAATAATTCAAGTGTTCTCTTTTTAACTGATGAGTCTAGCGCGGCTTCGCTTCCGGGCATCTTCCAATCAGCGTCATCGTATGATTGATATTCTTTCTTGACATCATTCAAGAAATCTCTGATTGGCGAATGCAGTTCGTAGAGACGCAGGTACGCCGCTCTGTATTTTTTCATTTGAGTGATTGTTTCGATAAATTCTGCCTTTTTCATGAAAATCGGATAGCTGCAGGAATCTATAAACTCTTTCTATAAATCTTTAAAGATGGAAAAATTTAATAACACAAGCAAAAGACGCGCAAGTATATGAAAGAGCGAAAACTTCAGGAGATAGGCAAGTCGTTGCTTGTTACTGTTCCAAAGGAGTGGGCGAATACTCTTAGGCTCAAAAAAGGCTCCACTGTTAGGATGAGCGTGGCTGATAACGGCGCTCTGTTGATAGCTCCTGAATTCACGGGTAAAGTCGAAAATAGGAAAGTTTCAATTCCATTTGATGTTAGCGGAGAGCGCAGGTTTTTCCGCGAATATTTCAGCGGCGCGCAGGAAATTACGCTCAACATTAAAGAACGGCCCGATTCTGATGCGCGCTCTTTTTTGCGCACGTTCATGAACGTTCAACTTGTGGAAGAATCAAAAGACAAATTAGTCGTGAAATGTTTTCCAATTGATGAGCTTACGATCGATGAATGCCTTTCGCGGATGTTTTTCCTTTCTCTCAACCTGTTTGATGACGCTATCGCAAGCGCTCCTAAAGATGTGAGGAATGCGACTGAAGAGTCGCTTACCAGGTTTTATTATCTTCTCGTTATGCAAATCAGGCGTTTTCTGTCTGAAGGACGATTCGCGAGGGCGCAGATTTCATTGATACGTGCAATGGACATGAGAATGGTCGCTGAGCGCATAGAGAGAATCGCGGACATTCTCAAACGACTCGATGTAAAACGTTCAGAAATTGGCGAACTTCAGGATACTAAAAAATTCTATAAACAGGCGTTCGGCTGTTTCAGGGAGTGCAACTTTAATGATGCAGTGCCGTTGTGGGCGGCTGAGCGCGAATTAAGGAAATATATCAAATCGCCGCATGCCTCAACAATCGTGCGTCTAGCGAAAGAGATTTCATCATTCGTGCGTTAAGATTTAGTTTTAACTATCATTAGCGAAATGTTGAAAAAAATAACGAATGCAGAATAAATAAAGTAAATAAAATAAAAAAGTGGCTTATATCTTGCCGACAAGATCCATTCCAGGTTTCAATGTTTTTTGTCCCGGTTTCCAGCTCGCTGGACAGACAAGGCCTTGGTTCTTTTCGACGAACTGCGCGGCTTGAAGCCTTCGCATTATTTCGTGGACTGTCCTTCCGATGCTGTTGTCGTGGATATCATAGCTTCGAACTACTCCTTTCGGATCGATTATTACTGTGCATCTAAGGCTAAGTCCCTCATGTTCGATGAGCGTGCCGTAATCAGAGCATAGTTTGCGTGTCGGATCTGCGAGCATCGGGAACCTGATTTTCTTGATGGTCGGACTGTTGTCGTGCCATGCTTTATGGACAAATACTGTGTCCGTGCTGACAGATAGTACTTCCACGTTCATTTTTTTGAACGAATCATACATATCCGCAAGTTCTCCAAGCTCTGTCGGACATATGAAAGTGAAGTCCGCAGGATAGAACGCGAGTATCACCCATTTGCCGCGCAGGGCTTTAAGGCTAACTTTGGTGCTCTTTCCGTTCACAAACGCTTCTGTCGTGAATTCTGGTGCTGGCTTTCCGACCAATGTTGTCATGTTCATTTAACTCCCTCCAATATGAAGAATATCAAGGTTTTCGCGAAAGTGCGAATATTTAAATATTCTGATTCTTGGAATAGAGCTAAAAGAGGACCATGAACACTATAGTAACCTTATTGCTCGCTCTCGCGGCGATGTTCTTCCTATCTGAGATTCTAAGGATAGTTAAAGTGCCAAGAGTGGTGAGCCATATAATTGCAGGGATGATATTCGGCATTCCGTTTTTGAAAGATGTCCTTTTCACTCAGGAGAGCGCGTGGCTGATAGGATTTTTAGCGGATATCGGAGCCATATTGCTTTTGTTTTTTGTTGGCATTCAAATAGACCTGCGCCAAATTACCAAAGAGATAGTGCCTTCTTGGTGGATTTCATTTTTCAATACTATTCTTCCGCTTAGCTTGGGATTTGTGGCCAGCAGATATGTATTCGGGATGGAATATGGCACGAGCCTGATTGTTGGAGTGTGTATGAGCGTTAGCGCGACTGCAATAGCTCTTGACCTCATGGAAGAGTTTGGTAAGCTTCGCACGCGTCTTGGCGCGCTCATAGTGAGCGCAGGATCGTTTGATGATATTGTGGAATTGTTTCTAATTACCAGTGTCCTCACTGTTCTCGAAACAAGCGTTATGCACACATCTATCGCTCAGCTCGCATCAGGAGTGGTTCTATTCGCGATTCTCGTCGTAGCGTTCAGATTGTGGGCCATCCCCTTTGTATTGTATCTTGTGGAACAGCAGCCTGAACGAGCCCAGTTATTCACCGCCGCGCTGATAATCACTTTGTTCATGGCTTCCCTTGCCGAAATTTTAGGCATAGGCGCGCTTATCGGAGCGTTATTCAGCGGAGTTATCTGGCGTCAGGTTCTTTTGAAAGATAAGGGCCATAGGCCCTGGGAGAAGGCGGAAATTACTCACTCGATGCACACGCTCGCGTTCGGATTTATTGTTCCGTTTTTCTTCTTCCACGTGGGATTCCAAACTAATATCTTGGCGATTTGGCAGAACCTGACTTTTGGCATTGTGATAACTTTGCTCTCCATTGCAGGCACCGTAGTAGGAAGCGCGACAGGGTATGTTTTATCATATCACAACTGGAACGAGGCGTGGATTGCAGGATGGGCGATGAACGCGAAAGGCGATACTGAACTCGTTATAGCGCAATTTGCATTAACCGCAGGAGTCATATCTTCCCAAGTATTCTCTTCGCTGATTTTCATGGCGCTTATTTCAACGCTTATATCCCCCTTCATGTTAAGGCATTTACTCAAAAAGAAGTGAATCAGTATACGTTCTCCCACACAGCGACAATAACGTTTAAAAAGAGTGACTGATGGGCTTAAGGTATGAAGGTTCTGGGGATTGATCTTGCATCTGAAAAAGGCATAACTGGCATGGCCATTTATGACGGTTCCCGCGTGCGCGCCTTTTCCGTCAAAAGCGATAAAGAAATTCTAGAAGCGATAAAGGATGAGCGTCCGCACGTCATAGCAATTGACGCTCCGCTTTCAAAACCCAAAAAAGGAATGTGGCGTAAAGCGGAATCTGAACTTCTCAAAAGAAAAATCAAGATATTCTCTCCGCTTCTTCCAACAATGATTCCTTTGACAGAAAGAGGCATCAGGCTAAAGAAAAGCATCAGAGGAAAATTAATAGAAGTGTTCCCCGGAGCGGTTTTTGACTCAGCGAAGATTCCGCGCAAGAATACGCAGATAGCTGTGGCTAAGCTTGTAAAAAAGGTTTTAAACGCGAATCTTGAGGGCGCAGGCAACCAGCACGAGCGTGACGCCGCGGCTGCAGTCATAGCAGGTTATCTCTACTATCACGGAAAAGCAGAGCACGTAGGAGACAGAACTGAAGGCTCGATTGTCATTCCTAAGAATAAACTTTAACTGATTTCTTCATTCAAACCAATATTAGACGCGGCCACCCGGATTCATCGAAATTCGAGCGGCGCGAGAATTTTGATGTCAAGGACTGCCTAGCAGTCCGCAGATGTTCAAATCAGGGTGACAATATACACAAAAATTACAATAACGAAGTTTTTGAGAAATAAAAATACGCGGCCACCCGGATTTGAACCGGGATATCCTTTCGGAAATCGGTTTTCAAGACCGACGCAGTACCGGATTGTGCCATGGCCGCAAAAGGATTATCGTCTATCCTTTCAAATTCTCGCACTCGTTGCCTTATAAATTTAACTAAGAATTAAGAATCACAAACGAACTAATCTTAAATTCCAATCGCCAATTAGCTTTTTATACATACTCGCATCTAATGACTGTATGACCCCGTACGTTCCCGGCACCTGCAACATCGGTTCTCGTGAAAAGCGTTCGCGGGTTCGGATAGGTATTTTGTTCGCGTTGATTAGCGTATTTTTAGCGTTCTTTTTATTCCACTCAGAGTTCAAATGGCTTATTTTCGTTCCTCTTTTTATTTCCGTGCTAGGTTTCGTTCAGGCAAAGCAGAATTTTTGTGTTTATTATGGGCTGCGTGGCGAATATAACTTTAAAGAACGAGGATCCGCGAAAAAGGTATTACAAACGCAGAACAATAAGAAAGATATCTTTCAATCGATAAAGCTCGTGTTGATTTCTGCGATTATAGCCGCCGCGATTACGATTGTATTTTTATTGATTTAAAACGACGTTTTAAGGTCGTGATTCTTTGTAGGACGAATCCGACTATTGTGCTCACAAGTCCATATACCATGAGCGTATTAAATAGTAAAACATCTGCTTCAAAGTTTGTTCTAAGTATCTCCGCTATGACGAATGAAAAGAATAATGTTGGAAGTATTGCGACCGATATTTGGAAACTGCGCGCTCTTGGTTCTTGTATTCTTGAACGTCGATGAAGGACTATGAAAAGCACGCGCACAGCCAAAATTCCAAGCCCTAGCGCTATTGTTGAAAGAACAAGGGGAAAAGATATGTCTTGGGAACTTAGTGTAAGACCAACTGAGAAAAAATAGAAAGGGGCGAAGAGTATGGCAAAATAAGAGAAGCCTTCGATTATCTGCTGGCCGGTTTCTACGGTGACGTGCTTATATTCCTTCGCTTTTACAAGATGATGCACGAATTCACGCGAGACGATGCCTGCAAGAAACGCGCCAAAGAGGAAATGGAGTCCTAGCATCTCTGTGACGAAAGCGGATATCACCGCGACTACAAAAATGAATGAGAACTCTTGGCCTATGAGTTTACTGAATACAATTCGGTAAATCGCGCGCAGAACGAATGGCAATAGCGTCACCAGCAATATTACCGCTGCAAGTGATATTGCGAGTTTGACAGGTTTCGATATGTTGAGCAATACGACGACCATTATGAGTGCAAGGAGTTCTCCTGCTATGGCTTTGCCCCCTATCCAATTTTTAAGTTTGTTTGATTCCAGCCTGAGCATGGAAAAAATATAACTTGCCGAAGGTGTTGTGAATCCAAGGGACGCGACAAATCCTATTATCAGGGAAGTCTTGAACAAATATTTTATGAGCACCGCAACTAGAGTTATTACAACCATACTTCGAAGGATATTCTCGATGAAAAAGCGCTTCCTTCGTAGGATGAAATGAAGGTCCACTTCCATTCCAGAATGAACGAAGAGAGTTATTATTCCAAGAGTAGATATGACTTGAAGGATATCATCTTGCGCGAAAAAACCGGGAAATACGCTTCCAATTGTGATGCCGAGCACTATTTCAGTTATTGGAAAAGGTATGGAATAAAGCCTGAAAATTATTTTCGGCACAAAGAATAGAATGGTGAGTGGTACTAAAAAATTAAGAAGAATATTTTCCATTGAACTATCGTTGTGCGCGAAGAGTTTTAAATGTTACGCCTATTTCAAATGCTGATCTATTGAAGTTACGCGGTATTGTGCGCCGATAAGTTCAGGGGTTTCTTTCTTTTTGTCTTTTTCCTGCATTTCCGGCCAAAGTGTTTCAGCGAATAAATCGCAAGCTGTTCTGATATTATCTGCTTGCGCGTAGGTCTCGCGCACTCGGCGTTCTTGGATACCGTTCCTCTGCACATATACTTCAAAGGTTATTTTCCAGTTATTCATAGATGAAAAACGCCCGTGAGGGGGTTTATAAATGTTTTGGCAAAAAGGTTTTTAAAGGCCAATGCTCTTGAAAGGGTAATGAAAAAGAAGAGTGTGGGAACAGGCAGCGCCTTGCTGCGCTTTCTTGGGTTTATTGCAGTGTTAGGTTTTACTGTGTTTCTTGTGTACTCAGTCTATACTTATCGCTCTTCAGTTGAGCAGATTGAGGAATTCGAGGTTTGCTATGAAGACCGATGCATAAAGACGTTCCATATCCACGCGGACATAGCAGTTCATATTTGCGGTGAGAAAACATTGTTCCCGCTCGAACACGGTCCATTGGAAGGTCCGCATACGCACAAAGAACGTAATTACATCCATTTCCACGAAAGATTGCCATACGACCCTGTGACTCATCGATTGTTAAATGATGCTCCCTTGAAAGTTGGAGCGTTCCTAACTGAGATGGACCTGCCTTTTTCCTCGCGATGCATCGGAAAATATTGCAATGATGATTTATGTTCTGATGAAAAAGCAGGCATAGTGCGGATGATGGTTAATGGAGCGCCGCAGCTTGAATTTGACCAATACGCTTGGAAAGATGGCGATGATATTGTTATCACATTTGAATGAGGTGAAAGATGGCCGCGAAAAAGAAAACAGCTAAGAAAGCAGTGAAGAAGAAAAACGTGTGTGAGTTTTGCTGATGGCTGAGATTAGTTTGCCTATCGTGGTTGGCGCCGCCCTTATTGACGGCATCAATCCGTGCGCGTTCGGAGTGTTGATTTTCATGCTCGCGTATTTGGCTAAGACCGCGCACAAGAGCCATATGCTCTTCAACGGTCTTGTTTACATCACATTCGTTTTCCTCACGTACTTAGTCGCAGGTTTGGTGCTTTTGCCTATTATCCGCTCGCTCGCAGGATTTTCCGTCATTAGTTATTACGTGATAGCTGGAATAATCGCTCTTGCCGGCCTGTTAGAAATAAAAGATTTCTTCTGGTATGGACGAGGGTTCTCTCTTTCCATTTTTCCATCGGAAGCTGAACGTATAAAGAAATATGTTACAAAAGTAGGGGATTCACCGCTCACTTCCGCGTTCTTGGGCGTATTTGTTGCGCTTGTTGAGCTTCCGTGCACTGGAGCTGTGTACCTTGCTGTTCTCGCGCTGATGTCTCTTGCAGGCGTCACCACACACAACATTATTCTGCTCATCATATACAATCTTATTTTCGTGCTTCCGCTGGTAGTCATACTATTTTTTGTGACTAAGGGCGTCCATTGGAGCAAGCTTGAGCGGTGGAGGAATAAGCACAAGGGGCTTATGCGCCTTGCTATCGGACTTTTGCTGCTCGCGCTTGCAGGCTGGATGATATACTACACGCTCGGGGTGAGTACAGGATGAATATGAGAACGTTAGGAGTGCTTAATTTGTTAGGGCTAGTGCTTTTGTTTTTGGGCTTTATCCCATATCACGAGAAGGCCGCGCAGATTTTATTCCTTATTGTCGCGATCGTTCTTCTGCTTCAAAAGTAAAAGAGCGTTTGCGAGCTTGAGCGAATCATGCCTGATAAGGTCCGGCGAAGTAGAAAGCGCAGCCGTCACTAATTCAACTCCTAATCGGCTTATTGCTTCTTTGTCGATGTCAACAGGCGTTTGCTTATTTTCATGATATGCTTTAATGAGTTCTTGGGAATAACTTGCGTTATTGCAAAGTATTACGTCCGGTTTGCATCCGTATTTTATGATTTCTTTGAGGTGCTCTGAAGCTGTGAAATTGGTTGTTTCGCCGAATTTAGTCATCAAATTGCAAACGTATACTTTGAGCGCTTTTGTCTTTGAAAGCGCGCAAGAAACTCCATCGACAAGAAGATTGGGAAGAACGCTTGTGAATAAATCTCCGGGTCCTATTACCACAAGGTCTGCTTTTTCTATCGCTGCTAAAGCTTCATCATTTGCAGTTACAGGAGGATCGAGTTTTAGCTTGCTGATTCTAAGCGCTCCGTTATGCGCAGGAATGTCGATGTGCGTTTCGCCTTTGATTGTTGTTCCATCTTCAAGTTCCGCCAATAGGTGCGCGTTTCCAAGCGTTACGGGCAGCACTGTGCCTTTTATGCGAAGCAGGCGGGATGCGAGCTTTATTGCCTGCGCATCGCTTCCTGTGATGTGCTTTAAAGCTGTAATAAACAAATTTCCTAATGAATGTCCGTGCAGGCTGCTATCAGTCTTGAATCGATACTGAAATAGGTCGCGAAGAGTTTCATCTTCTGCAAGGGCAATGAGGCAGCGCCGAACATCTCCCGGAGGTAAGACTCCGAATTCATCGCGAAGAAGTCCTGTGCTTCCTCCGCTGTCGAACATTGAAACGATGGCAGTTATGCCTGATGTGAGCTGTTTTAGCCCTTTAAGAACAGTGTAACTTCCGGTGCCTCCACCGATGACGACAACATTCATCTAAGAACATTCATCAAGAACGGGACTATTTAAGTTTTGTGCGCTTTACGTTCATAAATGCTCTGGGTTCTGCGTCGAATTCTGAGAATAAGTCTAAAGATTTTTTAGAACTGGGGTAAAACTTAGCGGGGTTTTTCTTAAGCTCGTTTTGAAGTTTTTGCATCGTCCAAAATTCACCTTGACTTAATTCCTCCCTATCTTGGAGCATTTTTCCGTGAAAGTCCTTTAGCGCATAGAGCGTCACAAGCATCCGTTCGTTCGATTCATGGAAGCCGAATCGAGTTATCTCTTTGACTTTAGCAGGAGCAGTGATTATATCTAGCTCTTCTCGCAATTCCCGCACTGCCGCTTGATGGTACGCTTCGCTGCTGAGCACGTGGCCGTTCACGGCGCATTCGTAAAGCCCTGGAAAATTATCTTTTATCGAAGAACGTTTCTGCACGAATATTTTTCCGTTCCAATCGAATATGAGCACGCATATTCCCCGGTGAAGGAGTCCTTTGCGATGGACTTCGTCGCGTGTGGCTATGCCTATTTCATTGTCGTGTGCGTCGATGATGTCTATGTGCTCCATGTTCATTCGAGGAAAACTAGCAGCGCTACCATTACTCCGATGCCAAGAAGGAACATGAGTACTTGCGCGAGGCTTTCTTTTATGCTGACGCTTTTGTGCAGTTCAGGAAGTAGGTCTGTGCACGCGATGTAAATGAAGTTTCCTGCTGCGAATGGAACCAGGAAATTGGTAACGGCTGTTGTCTGGTTAAGGAAAAGCGCCAACACCACCCCCATTATTGCCGCAAGGCCTGAGACGAAATTATAGAAAAGTGCCTGCGTCCTCTCGAATCCGCCGTGCACTAAAACGCCGAAATCTCCTATTTCTTGAGGAATTTCGTGAAGTATGACTGCGAGTGTTGTAGATATTCCTACAGGTACGCTGACAAGATAGCTTGCGCCGATAATAAGTCCGTCAATGAAGTTGTGCACTCCATCGCCTATGAGGTTCAAATAAGCGAATGGCTGCGGCCTTGCATGGTGGTGTCCGGCTGTGCATTTATGCAAATGGCAGTGTCTCCAGATTATCTTTTCTATGACGAATGATATTATTATTCCTAATAAGATGTAAAGACTGACCGCGATTCCAAAGCCGGTTTCTTCAACCGCTTCAGGCAATAAATGAAGGAATGCGTCTCCAAGAAGCGCTCCTGCGCTAAAACTTACAAGGTAAAGCACTATTTTGTGCAAGTTGCTGCTTTTCATCGCGAATGTCCAAAGGCCGATGAAGGCGACAGCGCTGACAATTATGACGCTTATTATTGGATATAGCCAATTCATGCCACAGGTACTGCTATTGAGGTTTAAAAAGGTTGTTAAATAGCTACTTGTGCTCTTCTACTTTCTTGAGAATGTCGTTGAAGCGTTCAAGGACATAGTGCGCTCTTGTTTGTATAGACTCTATATTTTCTCCTTGTTGAGCGAAATAGCCATATTTTGCCCATGCTGTGACAAAGCCGTAGTTTCGAGCGCCAAGTATGTCTCGCACAGGATGGTCGCCTATCATCATCACGTTCTCAGGGGTTTTTCGTCCAATTAACGAAAGAACTGTGTCAAATGCGCTTGGGTGCGGTTTTTTGTGGGAATCGTCAACTGCTCCAACCACGTTGTTCTCGAAATATGGTTCGAGGTCTGTGTCGCATAACCTGTCGAAGACTTTGTATCGCGGAGCGTCAGATAGGATTGCAAGTGCGATTTTGCGCTTTTTTAATTCTTCAAGCGTCGGGGATACTCCCTCATATGGCTGCAAGAATTCTCGTTGTTTGCGTCTGTACGCGATTTTGCCTATCTGGGAATAACGTTCAAGCTCGACTTCTTGCCGAACGCCTGCGAATTCCGCGACGTGCCGAAATAAGAGTTGGTCTTCCCATCCGTAGTTACGAAAGACTTCAGGAACTATCCTTTTGCCTTCGTCTGCGGTTATTGGCATTCCGCGCTCTATCATTTTATCAAGTCCTGCCTGTGTGCAGGCAAGCTTCATTGTGTGAAAATCGACTAATGTATTGTCGATGTCGAATACGATTGCTTCAATTGGCATAGAAAGTACAGTGTGTTGTAGAGTTTTTATTGATTGTTGGAGTTGAGTTGTGATAAGGTTTTTAAATGGAGTATAGGACCGCAGTCATATGTACGATATTCCGACAAATGATGCTATCAGAATATTTATTACCGCTGAAGACACGCTAACACCACTTGAAAATTTATTAAAACAAGAGATAGTAAAATTAGAACGAATTCAAAAGGCATGCAAAGGACGACCTGCAGGCAAGGTGATGTACGCAACAGAGGTGGAAGAGGAATTTCCAACCATCAAAGCATCAGTAGATAACTTTTTGGGTTGTACGGCTGACACTCCAATAATCGAAGTGATAGGAGCCATCGATCCAAAAAGGTTGTGGTCTGAAATGAAATCGCGCAACTGGTGGAGCGTGCCAATACTGAGTTCTTTTGCTTTTTCAGCGCTTTCATTTGTGCTTCCTTTTCCGGCGGACAATATTTACTTGCCATTATCTGGCTTGCTTATTGGTGGTTATTGCTGGCATCGTTTGCAGGACCAAGGATCCAACTATCGGAAAGAAGAAAAATGCATTACGCTCAAAAAGATGAAAAGAACAAGCGCTATTCCCACTCTTGCCCACGAATATACGCATCACGTACAAAATTCGATTGAACTGATTCTGCCGGAATATCATTCATTTATTGAAGGACACGCAAGAGGGATAGATCGGATGATAAGTGAGGAATATGCAAGGATTGAGGAAAATGCGGCTTTTGAATACGCGTCTTTGGATCGTTCTGTTGGAGAATTCAAGAGCGTTTACGAATGGCTGACTAAAAGAATAGAAGTGCAGCCCCGAGATGACTTATTGAAAGTTCGTTCAAGCCGGGACGTGGCAGAGCGAGTGTACCGACAAATCTATATGGCTCCAACTCCTCACGCCCTTGGCAACGTGTTCTTCAGAATAGGAGAACTTATCAGTGGAAAAGATATTTATCGACTAGATTATTGGAAGAAAGAAGAATTGGAAAGTTTCCGATAAGTCTGAGCAAAAGTTCTTAAAGAGAAAAAAGAATGAATAGATTATAAAATCAAAAGAATTTATAAGCCAACCATTAAACTTACGCATCGATCATTTCTATCTCGATGTTAAGACCTTCAGGAACCGGAATTCTCATAACAAGTCGTAAGGCTCTTTCATCAAGGCCCAAATCGATGAGTCGCTTGTGGACTCGCATTTCATAACGCTCCCAAGTAGCTGAACCTCTTCCATTTGGAGCTCGTCTTGTCGCAAGCTTCAGACGTTTTGTTGGCAAAGGAATCGGTCCTCGCATCTCAACACCTGTTTTGTCAGAAATGTCTTTAATGAAAGTGCATGTCTGATTGAGCTTGTCGATATCGACGCTCGCCAGTTTTATTCGGGCTTTTTGCATGGTGAAAAAATAAAAAACTGTGTTTTTTATTTATACTTTCTTGACAGTGTCAGTGCACATTCCAGCTGCTACGGTGTTTCCGGAGTCTCGTACCGCGAAACGGCCTAGTGGCGGGAATTCC
>C687J26845_10001449_pt1 | contig 14653 bp, 12 predicted proteins | sample RifCSPlowO2_12_FD_26845 | JGI IMG/M metagenome (IMG submission 26845)
AGTCTGAATCATGCGCTGGAATAATATCGAGTCGTATTCGCTGGCTACCTCGCACGCGCTGGAGGAGGCGGCGCTCGAAGCTGTGCCGGCCGGAGCCAGGATGATCGTCAAGATGCTGCTGGTGTTGCTCGTGCTGTTTGTGATCTGGGCTGGGCTGTTCCATATCGAAATCGTCGCTTCTGGCAGCGGCAAGGTGGTGCCGGTCAGCACGGTGCAGCAGTTGCAGCCCCTGGAGAGTGGCGTGGTGTCGGAAATCCTCGTGGACGAGGGCGATATCGTCAAGAAAGGCGACGTGCTGTTCCGGCTCAATCCGGCTCAAGCCAAGGGCGATGTGGCCGAGTTGCAGGCGACACGCGAGGGCCTGATGGCGGCTATCGCGCGTCTGCAGGCCGAATCCGGTGACGGTGATCCGCACTACCCGGAGGTTATGAGGCTGACCGAGGACGGCCGCAGAACCATCGAGAGCGAGGAGCAACTGCGCCATGAACGCGCCGAAACGCTCGATGCCCAAGTGTCCATCCTGCGCCAGCAGCGGGCACAGAAACAGTCGGAGGCGGCCGATTATCGCGGAAGCCTGCCGCAGACCCATGTTGGGCTGAAGCTGGTGCGCCAGCAAATCGCGCAAGTCGAGCCACTGAGTCGGGAGGGGGCAGCGGCGCCGATGGAGGTGATCCAGCTGAAGAAGGAGGAGGCGAACCTGCGCTCTCAGGTGGTCAGCCTCAGCCAGGGGATCGTTTCGGCCGAAGCCCAGGTGCGNGAGTTCGACGACCGTATCCGCGAGCGGCAGAANCAGTTCCGCTCTGAGGCGCGCGACGATCTGACCAAGCGTCAGACGCAATTGAATGTGCTCGAAGGGGGGTTGACGGCCAAGCAGGATACGCTGCAACGCATGGAAATTCGCAGCCCGGTCAACGGTGTGGTCAAGGTCTTGTATGTGACGACGGTGGGCGGGGTGGCGGGCGCCGGCAAAACCCTNGTGGAGGTCGTGCCNCTGGACGATACCCTGCTGATCGAGGCNCGCGTGAAGCCGTCGGATATCGCCTATCTGCGTCCGGGCCTGCCGGCCAAGGTGCACCTCTCGGCGTTCGACAGTGGGCTGTACGGCGCCATGGAGGCGGAGGTCGAGCGCATCAGTCCCGACAGCCAGACCGAGGAGCGAACCGGCACGGTGTACTACCGACTCTATGTGCGTACCCGAAGCAACGCCATCGAGACGCCCGATGGCCGCCTCCCCATCCTGCCTGGGATGGTAGCCGACGTCGACGTGATTACCGGCCGCCGCACCGTGCTGGCCTTTCTGTTGCGGCCGATAGCACGTGGCCTGCAAAGCACCATGGGGGAGCGATAGGGCGATGGATCAGGAACGTTTACACCAGCACTTCTTCGAGCTGTTTTTCAGCCGTAATTATCGGGGTGCCTTGCCCTTGGGCAAGATGCTCGCCCATCTTTCGCCGCGATCGGGAAGTGTTATCGGCAACCTCGCCACTTGTCATTTGATGCTCGGCGAGAACGAGACGGCATTGAGGCTGTACCAGCGAGCGCATGTTCTGGATCCGCGGGAGATGAACGTGCTCGACGGCCTGACGCATGTCTGCGGCAACCTGGGTCTGATGGATCAGGTTCGGCAGTATGGGCGCCAATCGCTGGCATTGAAGGATGCCCTGTTCAGGGTGAACGACTTGCCGCCGCTGCTGCCACAGGAGGCGTCGCCTGCCGGTGGTCGCGATCTGTTTGCTTTCTCGCTGTATGGCGACAGTCCGCGTTATTGCGAGACGGCGATCCTCAACGTGGAAGCGGCGCAGCGCTTGTTTCCGGGCTGGGTTTGCCGTTTCTACTTCGACACCAGTGTGCCCGCTGCTGTGCTCGAGCGGCTCCGCGCCGGCGGTGCGGAGGTGGTTCCTGTGGATGAGGAGGCACGCCGCAGCATTCCCGGTTTGATGTGGCGCTTCCTGGCTCTCGAGAACCGGGATGTTCGTCGCGTGTCGTTTCGTGATGCCGATTCACTGATTGGCGAGCGGGAGTGCGAACCCATCGGGCAATGGCTGGCCTCGGAGCGGTTGTTCCATGTGATGCGCGATGGTTATACCCACAGCGAGTTGATCCTGGCCGGCATGTGGGGGGCGGTTGCCTGGCCGCTGCGCGATATCCGCCAGCGCATGCTGGCGTATTTGGCCAGAGGAGGGCATCCAACGCATGTGGATCAGCATTTTTTGCGGGCAAAAATATGGCCGCTGGCCAAGCAGAGCATGATTTCTCACGACAGTGTGTTCGGTTTCCCCGATGCGCTGCCCATGCCGCCGCGTGAGGCAGGGGGGCTCGGGGTGGGAATGGATTACGGCAGTCGGGAAATGTCTGCACCCTGCGACTTGCCTGATGGCAGCTTGCTCGAGTGGGCTATCGTGGAGCGCGCGACGCGTCGGTTGGTGTGTGCTTATCGCGTCCGCGTCCAAGGCGGGCGATGGGCTTCGCGGGTTCCTTTGAGTCTCGGCGATGCGCTCCGCGATGGGCGCTACGAGGTGAGGGTGAATCCGCTCGATACTCCCATCGAAACCGCGGTTTCGTAGTTCCGGCGCTTGCCACAGGTAGCGGGCTCCCGCTACCTGTGGCGTCGGTTCTTGATCGACGATCCATGGGAGGCATATATGGACATCACGAGAAATGCAGTACCTCCTAATATCGATAATCTTGGGGTAAGGTCACACATAGCGGCCTCGTTCAAGCCTCGCAGGAAGCGTTATTGGCGTAGTGTCCTTTATCCAGGTTAGCGCCTATGTCGTGTTATTTCGGCAAGTAACTGGGCTACGGCATCGAACAGAACAAGCGCTCCTTCGAGGTGATTTATAGGTTGGAGCATCGCAAACTGCGCCACACAGAGTCGCCTGCTTATTGACTAGCCGGTGCTTGGCAAGATGGTCGAGAACACCCTCAATAGTCCTGTTACCGGTACCTCCGGCGGCGCGATCACAAGGGCGTTCTCGAGATTGACCTGTCCATCAGTGGTTCCCTGGACGATCCGCACCTCTCGGTCGACGGCCTCGTGGACAAGGTAGTGACCTCGCCTTTCGCTCTGCCGGGTTGGTTGTCTGGCGGCGAGGAGCTGGCGGGGCTGGCGCTCGATTCCGTTAGGGCCAGCATTACGCCGTTGGGGGGAGCAAACTGGCCTGGGTGCTCGTCGAGTGACCCACGCTCATGCTGGAAGTTATCGGCAATGTCGAGTCCGCAGCGGATGATGGATTCAGGCGTACGTATTCATCGAGTGCGAGGGCGCTGAAATTCAGGGATCTGGCGGTAAAGGACGAGTCCGCGGAGTCGTTACTCAGTCAGCCATCGCTTGCTCGGGCGTGCCAGGGGGCTGAGCCGAGGCAGGTGGATTTTTCGTTACGGTGATGCATGCTGCCGCTCGGCAGCATTTTGCAGGGGCGTGGCTTACCAATTTCGGGGCTGATGCGGGGTCAGCCAAGGGGAAACACTCTACCGGGCAGGGCTTGGTCCGGATTTCAGTTTTTTGCCGCAACGCTAAAATCCAGTAGCCAATCAAGGAAATGCTGGCCCATAGCCAGTCAGAGGGGATTGCACGCAAACATGGTGGGGGCGCTACCAGACGGTGAGGCGACACACCAAACCACTGGCCGTACAAGTGGTAATGAATAAAACGGGTTTTCTCTTCGGCAGGGCAGCAATTTTCCCCATGAAACCACTTCCTCTGACTTTCTGTAAGCGTCTGTTACTAGCGCTCTTAGTTTGCCCGCTGGCTTTTCCGGCTTGTGCAAGCGAGTCGGCAGAGCCGCTTCCTTCAAACTTTACATTGCGCGGTTTTGGCACCTTGGGCGCGACGCGTTCGTCGTCGAGTCAGGCGGACTTTGTTCGCGACCTCTCGCAGCCGCAAGGGTCGCGCGGGCAGTGGAGTGGAACGCTCGATTCGTTACTCGGGGTGCAGGCCAATTACCGCTTTTCCCAGCAGGTGGAAGGGGGGCTGCAAGTTGTCAGCCGTTATCGCTACGACGGGAGTTTCCAGCCCGAGGCCCACTTGGCATTCCTGAAGTACGATTTTAATCCGAGCCTGAGCCTGCGTGCTGGCCGTATCGGCCCCGAATTCTACATGCAGGCCGATTCACGTCTTATCGGTTATTCCTATCTGCCCGTTCGCCCGCCCACCGACTATTTCAGCCCTTTGCCGTTCTATCACATGAACGGCGGTGACTTTACCCTGACTGTCCCGGCGGCACAGGGCCTGGCGAAGTTCAAGGTGTTCTATGGCGTGGCCGGCGAAAAAGTGCCCACCGCTGCTGTCGGGACTTGGGACTTCACCGGTTCACGCATATTCGGCGGCTACGTCGACTACTTGCAGGGCGCCTGGCAGTGGCGGCTGTCCTACGCACAATTACAGTTCAGCCAAGACTTACCGGTCAACAAGGTGCGCGACGCGCTACGCCTTACCGGGGTGCCATCGGCTGTTGCCGCGGCCGATGCGCTGACTGTCACCGATCGGCGGGTGCATTACTACTCGGCCGGCTTGGTGTATGACAAGGGGCCGCTTCAGGCACAACTGATGCTCGGCCACACGATGCATGAAAGCACCATATTCGAGAACATCAGTGCAGGCTATGGGCTGGTCGGTTACCGCATTTCTTCGTTGACGCCTTATCTCGGTTATTCACGCGCCAAGTCGGCTCGTAAGAAGCTGACGACGGGCCTCTCCAACGAGATTGCGCCGTTTGCCGCAATGAATGCGGGTGTGGTGGCGACGATGAATTCACATGTCGATCAGAGTACGTTCTTTCTCGGCGCGCGCTGGGACATTCAGCCTAATGTTGCCTTCAAGGCCCAGTGGGACAGGGTGCGTGGCCATGCCGACAGTGTCGCTTTCGTGCAAGGGGAAGCCGCGGGCTGGGACGGGCGAACGAATGTCTTGAGCCTGACGTTGGACTTCCTCTTCTAAGGGATCCTATGAAAATGCGCTCCCTAATTCTTGTTTTGCTGTTGCACCTGAGCAGTCCCGCTGAGGCTGGTGAACTGGTGGTGGTCGTCAATGCGGCGAGTGGTGCCGGCCAACTGAGCCGGGATCAGGTGATCAATATTTTTCTCGGTCGCTTTCGGCAGTTCCCCTCGGGGTTGACGGCCGAGCCGATCGATCAGCCGGAGGATGGGCCGCTGAGAGCGCAGTTTTATCGCTTACTGGTCGACAAGCAAATGACCGAGATCAATGCCTATTGGGCCCGTCTGATCTTCTCCGGGCGAACGTCTCCGCCCCTAAAGGCGAAGAGTTCCGACGAGGTGCTGCGTCTGCTGTCTTCTCGAAGAGGCGGCATCGCCTATATGAATAAATCCGAGGTGAATCATCTCCTAACCATTGTGTTTACCCCCAACCATGATCAGTAAGAAATGCCTTGTCCGACCGCGCCGTTGGGGGCTGCTGCCGAAGACGGCTTTCACGATTACGTGGATGGCCATCGTGGCAGGCGCCTTCTCCATATTGATGGCGATGGTGCTGATGCGCGATCGGGCAGAGAGCAACACCATGCGTGAACTGGGCGAATTGCTCGACACAGTGGCAAGTACGGTGCAGATCGCATGTTTTACCGAGGATGAGGCGTTGGCCGCTGAAGTGGTGCGCGGATTGCTCAGCAACAGCGCGGTTTTGGGGGTGGTTATTAGCGCCAACAATCACGACCTTGCACGTAATTACCGGACTTCATCAGGTGTGGCCGATACTGTCGGCGGCGCCATATCGGCTATCGAGGGGCGGTTGGTTCGGCGCGTTGCCTCCCCCTTCGACCCTGAACAGACGGTGGGGGAAATCGTGCTTGAGCCCGATCCGGCTGCAATTTCCAGAAGCGTCGCCGACGATGTGCAATTTGTCGGTTTGCTGCTCGGCGTGCAGTGGGTGGTGATTGGCGGTGGCTTGTTGGTGTTGGTGTTGTTGAATGTGGTGCGACCGATGAAGATCCTGTCGGATCGCTTGCACCGCATGGATGCTAAGAGTGGCGCGCGATTGAGCCCCCCCGTCGGGCAGGAGAACACGGAAATCGGCCGCCTGGCCACGGATATCAATGAGTTGGCGGCAGGACTGGTTGGCGCCATCGATCATGCCACCGAGCAAACCCGTTACCTGCAGGAGGCCAAGGAACAGGTCGACGCCCAGGCCCAGCAGCTTGAAGCGAAAAATGCCGCCCTCGCGCGGGCCATGCAGGTGCAGGAGGAAGTGGAGCGCATTGCTCGGCATGACCTGAAAACCCCCTTGAGCAGCATCGCCGCGATTCCCGCCTTACTGCGCAGGAACTGGCGGCCAGACAAGGATCAAGAGGTGTTGCTGGCGATGGTTGAGAACTCGGCCAAGCGAGTGCTGCGCATGGTCAGCCTGTCGCTGGATCTGTTTCGAATGGAAGAGGGGGGCTACGCTTTCAGCCCCAAGGCAGTCGACATTTCTGCTCTTGTGCTAGGCATAACACAGGGGATGGCCGATGAAGCGCGGGCAAAGTCGGTTGATTTCCACGTCAGCGGAGACGAACCGCCAGTGTGGGCATATGCCGAAGAAATTCTCTGCTATTCGATTCTAGCCAACCTGTTGAAAAATGCGCTCGAGGCCGCGCCGCGGGGGACGACGGTACGTGTATCGATCCAACCAAGCCTGCCGGTTCGTCTGCTCATTCACAACGATGGTGAAGTACCGGTGTCGGTGCGCGCATCGTTTTTCAACAAATACACCACCTACGGGAAAAGCCAGGGAACCGGTCTGGGAACCTATTCTGCAAGGTTGATGGCGCGCATCCAGCTCGGCGAGCTGACGATGGAGACATCTGAGGTAGCGGGCACCACGCTGGAGCTGGTACTGCTGCCCCTGCCTGAATGGGAGATACCCCGTACGGCGCTGGGTGCCAGCCTCGGCGCTCCGGCGACTTCGCCCGGTACCGACGTGGCGATTCCGGCGTTACGCGTTCTGCTGGTCGACGACGACCCCGACAATACGCTGATCATGAAGCTGTTCCTGCCCAGCCCGCCATTGCGGGTCGGAACGGCAAGCAACGGCCGTGAGGCTGTGGAGGCATGCCGGCGGCGGCGCCCCGACGTCGTCTTCATGGATATCGAAATGCCTGTCATGGGAGGTTTCGACGCACTGAGGCGGATTCGTACATTGCAACTGGAACAGGGCGTCGTCGCGAGCACGATTATCGCCTTTTCCGCCCATGACGACGAAGCCAGCCGGCGGCGTAGCGTCGCCGCGGGCTTCGACCTGCATCTCGGCAAGCCCAGTTCGCAGGATGAGATATTGACGCTTTTAGCCAGCCTCGGGTGTGACGGGCGCAGCACCAATGCTGTGCCGGAGGTGACCGTGTGGATAGACGAAGACCTCTTCGAGGCCGTCCCCGGCTTTCTCGCATCGCGGCGTGCTCCGGTTGCGTTGTTGCGCCAAACCTTGGAATCCGGCGATCGGGAGTTCCTACGCCAATTGGCGCACAAGCTTAAAGGCAGCTTCGGTATGTATGGTTTCAAATGGGCCGCGCAAATCTGTCGCGAACTTGAGGACAACCATCAGAGCGCCGATCTGAAAATTCTGGCCTTGCAGGTCGATGCACTCGAGCAGCACCTGGCGCATGTAAACGTCCGTTCGCGCGCCCAGGCACGCGGTATTTTTAGCGTTAAACCCGGGGTTGAAAATGATGTCTCCGAAGAAAAAGATCCTAGTGATTGATGACGATGAAGCGGTGTTTGGTTTTCTACACATAAAAATAGGTTACCTGTACGAGCTGGTCACTACGACGGAGCCGGAGTTGGCGTTGGATCTTGCCGTGAGTGAAGCGCCTGACCTGGTCTTGTGCGACATCGACATGCCGGGGAAATCCGGGGGGGATCTGGCCGTCGAATTTCTCGAGTGTGAGGCCTTGCGGCACATTCCGTTCGCGTATCTGACCTCATTCGTTTCGCCACAAGAGGTCCGCGACCTCCGCGGCAATGTCGGCGGTCGCCGCGGCCTTGCCAAAACCACCCAGGCGCCGGAAATGATCCAGATCATCGAACAGTTACTGCATTGACAGCTCTTGTATTCGATTTAACTGTGCGTTTCTTGAACCTAGTCGAGGTCGACAATGTTGTCTCCGAAAAAGAAGATCCTTGTAATCGATGACGATGAGGCCGTATTCGACTATCTGCAACAGAGGCTCGGCCACCTGTATGACTTGGTGACGACGACGGAGTCGAGGCTGGCCGTAAAACTCGCCCTGCAGGTACAACCTGACTTGATCTTGTGCGATATCGACATGCCGGACGTTAACGGCGGGGATCTCTCTGGCAGGTTTTTCGAGTGCGAATACACTCGCCAGATACCGTTTGCGTATCTAACCGCGCTCCTTATCCCGAGCGAGGTGCGTGATCGCCGTGGAAATATTGGCGCCCGCCGTGGCATTGCCAAAACTACGCCAGGGCCGGAAATGATCCAGTTGATCGAGCAGATGTTGCGTTAATGTCGCCCATAAATAACTACGTGGCTGTGTCATGTGCGATGTCTTGCGCGGCCGCTCTTTATGCTAATAGCGGCTGCCTGATTAATGTCGTTCTTATTAATGGGGCTTGCCGATGAAAGAGAAAAGGGGGGGAACAACGCGCCTCGATTAGCGAACGACTGGCCCACTCGAGCTGCGGCTGGTGGTGTTGGCGCGGGACTTCGTCGTGCGCGATTGAGTGCTCATCATGGGGCAGCGGCGCACTGGTTGGTGCCGGGATGGCGGCAGCTTATTGATCCATGAGCGACGAGATGTTGCCATTTACGGCGTAATGAGTGGTCATGACCCGAACCAGGTCGACCAGATTATTAACTCCCATCTTCGCCATCAGTCGACCACGATGCGCCTCAACTGTTTTGTGGCTGATGTTGAGTAGTTTACCGATTTCCTTATTGCTCTTGCCGGCGACGACCAGGTTGATGATTTCTTGTTCGCGCACGGTGAGGTTTTTCAGCCGTTCGAGCAGTTCTTCGTCGGCGTTCCTGTTTAACCGGTTCAGGGCGTCACGCTCTAGTGCGCTCTGTACACAGTCGAGAAATCTCTGGTTATTGTAGGGCTTTTCCAGAAAGTCGAAGGCTCCATCCTTCAGTGCCTGAACCGCCATCGGCACATCCCCGTGTGCGGACAAAAAAATGATGGGCGCGCGCAAGCCCATATTGTGCAGACGTTTCATGAGCTCCAGACCACTCATCCCCGGCATGCGCACATCGAGCACGATGCAGCCGTGCCGGTTGTCGGTGTGTGCGGCGAGGAAGGCGTGGCCCGATTCGAAAGTTTGTACGGGAATCTGTACCGACTCGAGCAGCCACTTCAAAGAGTTCCTCACCGAGACTTCGTCGTCGACTACGAATACGGTTTGCTCCCGGTTAGTCATGGTGTTTCTCCCAGCGGCAGTATCACTTCGAATAATGCGCCGCCCAACCAGCTCTCGCCCAGTTGAATTTTGCCGCCGTGCGTCTCGATGAGAGAGCCGCAGATTGCGAGACCGAAGCCCATTCCTTTGTCCTTGGTAGTGAAAAACGGCTCGAAAACAGAATTGTGAAGGTATTGCGGTATCCCGGGGCCACTGTCGGCGATCGCGATGACGATGGTGTTTTGCGCGCTTTTGAGGCAGGACAGCTCCACTGTTTTCGGTCGGTCAGTGGTCTCGGCCATCGCTTCGATAGCGTTCTTGATGAGGTTGACAAGGACTTGCTGGATTTCCACGCGATCAATCATGATTTTCAGCGGGCCGTCGGCGCGCCGGATACGCAAGGTGACTTGCTGGCGGCGTGCCTCCGCCTCGAGAAAACCGGTAACTTCGTCGAGAACCTGATTGATGTCATAAAGTCGCTTCTCCGGGGGGCGTTTGTGCATGAACCGGCGCACGCGTCGCACGATCTCTCCGGCCTGCTCGGCATTGCGCACAGCCTGAACGAGCCCGTGCTTCAATTCTTCTGGCGTCGCGTTGCCGGTAGCCAGGCGCAGTAGGCAGCCATGGGCATAGTTGAGCATCGACGCCAGAGGTTGACCCAGTTCGTGGGCCAGTGACGACACCATTTCGCCGGCAGTATTGATGCGTGCCATGCGTGTCAGTTCCGCCTGCTGCTCCCGGTGCTTTTCCTCGGTGCGCCGGCGTGCCTGCATTTCACTCTGAAGCATGTGATTTTCCGCAGCCAGAGTTGCCGTGCGTTGTTCGACGCGGGTTTCGAGCTCCTGCTGGGCGCGGGATAGGGCCAGTTCGGCCAGCTTGCGTTCGTTGATGTCCTGAAAAATCCAGACGATGTCAATTTTTTTGGCGGCGGCGACCTGGCCGATGGCCGTCCCACTGAAAGCGCACCAGAAGTGCTCTCCCGACTTGTTCCGCATCAGCCCCTCACCCTCGAATACGCGGTTTTTCTGCAAGGCGGTATAAGCGGCCTTGCGTGCGAATTTGTAGTCCGTGATGGTGGGGAAAAGTATGCGTGTCGAGACTCCGTCAAGTTCCTTCGGCGAGTAACCGAAAACTGCCTCGCAATGAGAGTTACAGCCAGTGATGACGCGGTTGCGCGTGAACGCGATGCCGACGAAAGCATTGTTGAAGATGGTTTTGTATTCCATCGGCAATTCGCAGTCATTAAGACCGAGACAGATCACATCCGTATGGTTCTTCCGCATGTATTGAGTTTCGCTAGCTGGTTGAAGGTTGTCGCCGAAATCTTCATGGGATGAGTTTGCCGCCGGGCGTTTCCAGAACCTATCCCGGTTGAGCCCTTGTGTCTATGGAGGGCGAACCCTCTGTTTCGTAAGGTTGTGTCTTGGCACGCATGGGGGTGCGTGTCTGTCTGGGCGGGTGTCTCCGCCGCGCTATGAGCGCTCACCCGTCTTTTTAGCTTGTTCGACGCAGCCTAACCTTGGCTTGGATGACTTGCGGCACTGAGGTGAGAAGCCGTGCATCTGGTTGGTAATAAGCCTTCCAGCAACGGGATGGTCGATGTCTGGCGATATGCAAGGCGAGTGTTGTTTGAAAGCGATGCTTCCCTGGCCGTAACGCCGGAGAAGTGTTCTGGCCGGCGTTGTTTCCGGTGACTGCAGGTGTTTGTGCCGAGCGAGGAGTGCGAATGAGTGCGGTGAACTGTCGGGAGATCGAAGCGGTCGTGGCAAATGCCCCGATGGGCGTTCTGGTTACACGTGATGGCCAGATTACGCGTTATAACCGCAAGTTCTCGGAAATGTTCGGTTTCGTCGGCGATGAGGGTATAGGTCAGCCTGTATCGACTCTCTATTCCTCGGTAGAGGCCTACGATGCATTGAGAGCGTTGGCTGGGCCGCTATTCGCCGTCGGCAAGCCGTTGCAGGCCGAACTATATATGCGCAGCCAGGAAGGTATTGGGCTCTGGGTTGAACTCGCCGGCTATGTTCTCAATACGGAAAATGCCAGCGAAGAAACCGTCTGGTTCTTTGAAGATCGACGTGTCTGGCAGGCTGCTCGGGCTGCACAGCAGCAAATATTGCTGGAGAACGAGGCGATCTTCGATAACGCTCTGGCCGGCATCGCCGTGATAGAAAACCAGCACATAGTGCGCTGTAACCGGCGTATGAAGGAAATCTTCGGTTACCTACAAGGAGGGCTGACTGAGCGTTCGGCGTGCATTTTCAACTTTCCCACGCAGGAGTTTGAGGAAGTAGGTGCGGAGATTTACCGGGTACTGGGCGAGTGCGGCGTGTATTCGGGCGAGATCAATATACGCAGTCGAGATGGTCGCGATTTGTGCTGCCAGGTCAGCGCCCGCACGCTGGGCTCGGCCGATCCACTTGGCAAGTCGATCTGGATATTCGATGACGTGACCGAGCGCAAGAAAGCCGAAAGGGCGCTGGCGCAAGCCAAGGCAGAAGCGGAGGCGGCGGCCGATGCGAAGTCGAGGTTCCTGGCCAACATGAACCATGAGATACGCACACCGATGAACCCTGTCATCGGTCTTATGAGCGAGACGGAGATATCACGGCTGTTTCGGCCATTTGCGCAATCAGATGAGACGGCACGCCTGATTCGCGTCGATCGACGCTTCTTTGATCTACCAATTATCGCCATGGCTGCACATGCTTTGGCCGAAGAGCGTCAACGTGGTTTGGATTCATGCATGAACGATCATCTGGCCAAACCGATCGATCCCGATGAGTTGTTCAGGACGCTGATTCGCTACGGTGTCGACCTCCAGGTCGAACCGGCTGCAGCGGTGTCGGTAGCCGACTCGCTGTTCGCCGTGCCTGGCCTGGATACCGCCGCCGGGTTACGTCGAGTGGGCGGCAAATTGAACTTCTACCGCAAGCTGCTGCGTCAGTTCGTTCACGGCCAGAGCGGGGTGATCCAGGATATTCGCATCGCGTTGGCTGCGGCGAATTTTCAGTTGGCTTCGCGGTTGGCGCACACGCTCAAAGGTGTCGCCGGCAACATCGGGGCGACGCCGTTGTCACGCATCGCCGCCGAGGTCGATGATGCGATTCGGGAGTCCCCGGGGGGAAAGGCGACCAAAGTGCATCTGCTGCGTCTGGAGTGTGCCCTGGATGAGCTTTGTACGGCACTTGCCGCTGAGTTTGGCACGTCCGCGGTTGTCAGTCGCGGTGCCCGGGCGCAGGTTTCGCCCAGGCCGATTGTTGAGAAACTGGCGGCCGCTCTACGTAGCGACGGTGGGGTCGTCGATTGCTTTGACGCTCATGCCGACGCTGTGCGTGAAGTTTTTCCTGAACCCGATTTCGCCACATTGGCGACGGCCGCACGGGACTACGATTCTGCTGGCGCATTGGCGCGTCTTGCGACAGCGCGGGAAGTGCTCAAGGCGGGTGACTCATGAGCGGGTAAGCGATGTGCAGGCGTCCGGCTTGGCCAGCGCTATGTGCAATACATCAATCGTACTTTTTGCCTGATTGAAACCGTGCTCCCCTATCACCTGATTTTGTCTACACCCTCTGAGGCCATCGGCAGAATTCCGTCCTGGGGACTTCGCCAATTCGACAATCAGAGTCTGAGTCGACTTTCGGACCAATTGAGGCTACCCCCCCTCCCTGAAAAGTTCACTTAAAAATTTCTGCCCTGCTGTAACCAAACAACCTTCTCTGGCGTATCTATTAATGTCATCACACCGAAGCCACCGAAGGAGAACACCCATGTACCGCACCTCCCCACAATTCAAGAGCCTGATCGGCGTACTGATCTTCGCCATTGCAGGCGCAGCTTCCGCGGCCGACTATTCGGCTCCAACGGTCAAAGCGAATAAACCCTCGGGCATCGACGCGGCGCGCCATGCGATCGAGACCTCGGACTACCCAAGGGCCATCGAAATCCTCACGGCCGAGGCCGCCAAGGCTCCGCGAGATGCCGACGTGCAGAATCTGCTCGGTTACAGCAATCGCAAGCTGAAGCGTTACGGCCTGGCTCTCAGCCATTACCAGAAGGCGCTGGAGTTGCAACCCAACCATCGCGGTGCCAACAACTACGTCGGCCACCTTTATCTGGAAACCGGCCGCTTGGATCGGGCTCAGGAACGGCTCGCGGTGCTGGACAAGGAATGCACCTTCGGCTGCAAGGAGTACAGCGATCTGCGACAGGCCATTGCGGCGCACCAGCAGGAGCAAGTTGCCGGTTATTGATGCCATCGCAGGGGCACGATCTCGCAGGGGGTGAGTGTGTACCCGCGCTGTTCACGACCTGCATTGTTTTGCTAATTTCAGTTGGCGAGCGATACGCGCTGGCTACAATGCCTCGTCGCAAATTGACCTGACACAAAAGTAGCGACTCAACGATTACGCTGGGGTCAACCGGGTTTTACCAGGGCTTGGTTAGGGATTGCATGAACGAACAACTGAGAGACCTGTTAAGCCGTTGCGCCCTGGGTGATCGGGGCGCATTTGCCCATCTCTACGAGCTGATTTCGCCCAAATTATATGGGGTCGCCTTGCGCCTGCTCAAACAGCGCCCGCACGCGGACGATGTGCTGCAGGAGGCGTTCACCCGAATCTGGTATCGGGCCGGCAGCTACCAGTCCGACCTGGGCAACCCGATGACTTGGATGACTGCCATCGTGCGCAATCATGCCCTCGATGTGCTGGCCGCCCAGGGACGCCACGAACGCCTGCTCGATCGGGATGCGGACTACGGCGACATCGAGATTGCCGAGGCGGACAACGACCCTGAGGCCGACACCCTGCTCTGCGATGCGGCCGGGCGCCTGGGCATTTGCCTGGAACAACTGCGCGATCAGCACCGCCAGTGCATTGCGATGATCTATTGGGACGGCATTACCTATCAGCAACTTGCCGACAAATTGAAGAAACCGACGGGCACCGTCAAGGTTTGGGTGCGCCGCGGACTGGAGAAACTCAGACAATGCCTGGAGCAGTGAGGTATCAGGATCCGCAGGTGCAGGAGCGTCTGGCCCGAGAGTACGTGCTCGGTACCATGAGCGTGGCGGTGCGGCGACGTTTCCAGCGCTTGCTGAGTGCCGACTCCGGCTTGCAGAGGCAGGTCCAGCATTGGGAGCAGCATCTGCAGCCGCTGGCTGATCAGTTGCCGGCGCTCACGCCTCCGCGCGCGGTTTGGCGCGCCCTGGCGCAGCGGCTCGGCCATTCGCCACAGGACGTTGCGCAGAAAGCCGGGCGTGGTTGGCTGGGCAGCCTGCGCCTGTGGCGGGGGCTCACCG
>C687J26845_10001450_pt1 | contig 14650 bp, 10 predicted proteins | sample RifCSPlowO2_12_FD_26845 | JGI IMG/M metagenome (IMG submission 26845)
GCGCCTGCACTGGATGCGCCAGGGCACCGCACACACTTATGAGCGCACCTTCCCCAATGGCCGGGTGATCGAACTGATCGGCAACCCCATGCCCGGCGGCGGCTTCGTCATGAGCTTCACCGATATCACCGAGTTCCGCGAGGCCGAGCGTGCGCTCAAGGACGCCAACGAAGGCCTGGAACAGCGGGTCGCCGAACGCACCCATGAGCTGTCGCAACTGAATCAGGCGCTGACCGAGGCCAAGGGCGTGGCCGAGGCGGCCAACCAGTCGAAAACCCGCTTCCTCGCCGCGGTCAGCCACGACCTGATGCAGCCGCTGAACGCCGCGCGACTGTTCTCCGCCGCACTCTCCCACCAGGAGGAAGCGCTGCCGCGCGAGGCCAAGGAACTGGTGCGCCACCTGGACAGCTCGCTGCGCTCGGCCGAAGACCTGATCAGCGACCTGCTGGACATCTCGCGCCTGGAGAACGGCCGCATCACCCCGGAGCGCAATGCCTTCGTGCTCAACAGCCTGTTCGATACCCTGGGCGCCGAGTTCAAGGTACTGGCCGCCGAATGCGGCATCGACTTCCGCCTGCGCGGCAGCCGCCTGCGTGTGGACAGCGACAGCAAGCTGCTGCGCCGGGTGCTGCAGAACTTCCTCACCAATGCCTTCCGCTACGCCAAGGGCCGCGTGCTGCTGGGCGTGCGCCGCTCGGGCGGGCAGCTGCGCCTGGAGGTGTGGGATCGCGGTCCGGGCATCCCGGAAGACAAGCGCAAGGTCATCTTCGAGGAGTTCAAGCGCCTGGACAGCCACCAGACCCGCGCCGAAAAAGGCCTCGGCCTCGGCCTGGCGATTGCCGACGGCCTCTGTCGGGTGCTCGAGCACAAGCTGGAGGTGCGCTCCTGGCCGGGCAAGGGCAGCGTGTTCAGCGTCAGCGTGCCGCTGGCGCGCACCCCGGCGGCCAAACCCAAGCCAGCCAGCGCCGAACTCAATGGCCAGTTGCTGACCGGCAGCCAGGTGCTGTGCATCGACAACGAGGACAGCATCCTCACCGGCATGCACAGCCTGCTGTCACGCTGGGGCTGCCAGGTATGGACCGCGCGCAACCGCCTGGAATGCGAACACCTGCTCAGCGAGGACGTGCGCCCGCACCTGGCCCTGGTCGACTACCACCTCGACGAAGGCGAGACCGGCACCGAGCTGATGGCCTGGCTGCGCACCCGCCTGGGTGAGCCGGTGCCCGGCGTGGTGATCAGCGCCGACGGCCGCCCCGAACTGATCGCCGAAGTCCACGCCGCCGGCCTCGACTACCTGGCCAAGCCGGTCAAGCCGGCCGCCCTGCGCGCCCTGCTCAGCCGCCACCTGACGTTGCGCTGAGGCCGGCCTACGCGCCCGACCTACCCCGGACTTGGCGCCATGCAATGCCGAACAGAATGGTAGCCCGGATGAAATCCGGGGAGGGCCGGGCTGCGCCTTCCCGGATGGCATCCGGGCTACCTGCTATGCACGAATGTCGCGGCCAAGGCCCCTGTCACAAGCGACGACACGACAAGCGTGGGAACGGCTGGGCGGCACTCCGCTTCAGCCGCGATTGCCAGTGGCCGCGACACTCACCCACTGACCTGCCGCAATACGTCGCCCCGACTACTGGCTAGACTGCCAAGATCAAACCCCGTTCAAGGACACCGCATGCCCGAGGCTCTCGACACCCTCCTGAACTTCGCCAGCGCGCTGGCGGCTGGCCTGCTGATCGGCGCCGAACGCGGCTGGCAGGAGCGCAACACCGAGGACGGCCACCTGGCCGCCGGTATCCGCACCTATGGCTTGAGCGGCTTGCTTGGCGGTTTCGCCATGCTGCTCGGCGAACACTTCGGCGCGGTCGCCTGGGCAGTCGTCTTCGTCGGCTTCGCCGCCCTGGTACTCGCCTCCTACTTCGGCGACCTGATGCAGTTAGGCGACCGCGGCCTGACCAGCGAAGTGGCGATGCTGATCACCTTCATCCTCGGCAGCCTGGCAGTCGCCGGACATCCTCCCCTGGCCGCCGCCGGGGCCGTGGCGGTGGCCCTGCTGCTGAGCCTCAAACGCACCCTGCACGGTGCCCTGCGCCGACTCAGCGAGGCGGAACTGTCGGGGGTACTGAAACTGCTGTTCATCTCCCTGGTGCTGCTGCCGGCCCTGCCCAACCAGGGCTACGGCCCCTGGCAGGCGTTCAACCCCTATGTCACCTGGTGGATGGTGGTGCTGATCGCCAGCCTCGGCTTCGCCGCCTATGTGGCAATTCGCCTGATCGGCACCCGCCATGGCTTGCTGCTCACTGCACTGCTGGGCGGCATCGTCTCCTCCACCGCGATGACCGTCACCCTCGCCCGCCTGAACCATGAGCGCAGCCTGCACGCCATGCTGGCCTGCGGCCTGCTGGCAACCTCGGCACTGATGTTTCCCCGCGTCCTGCTGGAAGTCGGCCTGATCAATGCCCCATTGCTGCCGCGCCTGCTCTGGCCATTGGGAGTGGCGGCCCTGGTCTATGCCGGGGGCGCGCTGGCCTATTTTCGCCTGGCCGGCAGCATGGTGGAGGAAAGCGCCGAACCACCCCTGAAGAACCCCTTCGAGCTGGGCTCGGCGCTGCGCTTCGCCGCGCTGCTGGTGCTGATCCTGTTTCTTGCCGAAGGTGCGCGGCGCTGGCTTGGCGATGTTGGCGTGTACCTGGTGGCGCTGATCTCCGGACTGGCCGACGTGGACCCCATCACCCTGACCCTGGCACGCAGCGCCAAAGCCGAGCTGGCCCCCCAGGTCGCGGTGCAGGGCATCTTCCTCGCGGTCCTGAGCAACAGCCTGATCAAGGGCTTGCTGATCGCCCTGATCGGCGGCCGGCAGCTGGCCCTGCGCACCCTGCCGGTAATGGCCGCCGGCCTGCTGGCGGGTGCGGCAGTACTGCTGCTGGTTTGAGAGTGAGCGGGTTTCCTGCGCAACCTCGGCGTTTCGCACGCGCGCCTACGCAAGCACAGCGTGGCGGCGTTGCACCCTACTCCGCCGCCTCATCCAGCACCGCCACGCCGGCCGCCTGCTCGAGCAACTCGGGTGGCAGGCTCTTGCTCGCGCGGGCGCCGAGCAGTTTGAGATTCTCCACCCGGCTGATGATATTGCCGCGGCCGTCGCACAGCTTGTTGCGCGCCGCGGCATAGGCCTTGTCCAGCTGCTGCAGGCGCGCGCCGACTTCGTCCAGGTCCTGGATGAAGGCGACGAACTTGTCGTACAGCGCCCCGGCGCGTTCGGCGATTTCGCGGGCATTCTGGCCTTGCCGCTCCTGGCGCCAGAGGCTGTCGATCACCCGCAGGGTCGCCAACAGGGTGGTCGGACTGACGATCACGATGTGCTGCTCGAAAGCCTCCTGGAACAGGCCGGCATCGGCCTGCAATGCCGCGGCGAAGGCCGCCTCTATCGGTACGAACAACAGCACGAAATCCAGACTGTGCAGCCCTTCCAGGCGCTGGTAATCCTTCAGCGACAAGCCCTTCAAATGACCACGCAGTGACAGCACATGCTGTTTCAGGGCCTGTTGCCGGGTTGGCTCGTCTTCGCCGGCAATGTATTGCTGGTAGGCCGTCAGGCTGACCTTGGCATCCACCACCACTTGCCTGTCGCCGGGCAGCTGGATCAGCACATCGGGCTGGAAACGCTGGCCGTCCGGGCTCTTCAGGCTGACCTGGGTCTGGTATTCGCGGCCCTTTTCCAGCCCGGCATGCTCCAGCACCCGCTCCAGCACCAGCTCGCCCCAGTTGCCCTGGGTCTTCTGGCCCTGCAGGGCACGGGTCAGATTGGTCGCTTCATCGCCCAGACGCTGATTGAGCTGCTGCAGACGTTCAAGTTCCTTGCCCAGGGAGAAGCGCTCGCGGGCTTCCTGCTGGTAGCTCTCCTCGACGCGTTTTTCGAAGGACTGGATGCGCTCCTTGAGCGGATCGAGCAACTGGCCCAGGCGCTGCTGACTGGTCTCGGCAAAGCGCTGCTCGCGCTCGTCGAAGATCTTCCCGGCCAACTCGGCGAACTGCGCCCGCAGCTCATCGCGCGAGCCTTGCAGGTCGTCGAGGCGCTGCTGGTGGCTACCCTGCTGCTCACGCAACTCGGCACTCAAGGCCGCCCGCTCGGCGCTCAGGCGCCGCAGTTCGGCTTCCTGCTGTTCACGTTGCTGTTGCCAGGCCAGGGCGGCCTCGCGGGCGATCTGCCGCTCGTGCTGCAGCAGTTCGGTCTCGCGCCGCTTGGCCGCCAATTCGGCTTGCTGGTCGGCCTTGATCTCGCTGATCTCGGCGATCTCCTGGCGGCATTCATCGAGCTGCGCACTCAAGCCGGCCTGGGCCAACTGGGCACTGCCCAGACGCTCCTGCAGCAGGCTGGATTCGAGTTGCGCACCGGTCGCACGTCGTTGCAGCGACCAGGCCAGCGCCAGCAACGGCAGGCCGGCGACGGCCAGGCCGAGCAGCAGCGCAGGTAGCTGGGAAGGTAAATCGATTGGCATAAGCGGCTCCGCGCAAGATTGCCGGGCAGTATACCCAGCCCGGCCCTACGGAGAACGCTCAGACGGGGATCAGAGGCCGCTCAGCAGCTGCTTGGCTTCTGCCGAACCCTGGGCGGCCGCCAGTTCCAGCCAGTGCCGCGCCTGCAGCGCTTCATTGCTGCGCGGCTGGCTGTACAGCCGGCCCAGCTCCAGCTGGGCACGACGATCGCCGGAACGGGCGGCCTGGCGCAATAATTCGAGGCCGATACGCCGGTCGCGGGTGTTGCCGCAGTCGCGGCAGAGCAATTGCCCCAAGCGGCTCTGGGCCAGTACCACACCCTGCCGCGCCGGCTGCTTGAGCAACTGGCCGGCGAAGCGCTTGACGCTTGGCGCCTGACCGAAGCGCGGGCTGTCCAACAGCCAGAGCGCAACGCGCATCGGCAAGCGAGGGCTAACTGGGGATGTTGCAGCGGATAAACGAGGCAATGCGCGTGACATAAGCAGCAGCGGTAGCGGGAAAGGCGGGCACTCTACTCCTTTTTTCGCCGAGGTAAAGCCCGGATAAAGCCACTCGCGTGGGGGCCAAGGCCAACGCCTGGGACAATCCACAGAAGCTGTGGATAACTCAGTGGATAACATGGGCGCAAGACGCCTGATCGCCTATGCCATGGGGCCTGGGGTCAAACTGATGATTTTTTCACCAGCACAAAAAATTCATATTTTTCATTGACTTAAAAAATCCTCATGCAGAATCAAGGATTTACGTGAATCACAAATTCAGCCTTGACAAGGCGCATCGTAATTGTGCAAAAGTTTTTCTGCCGCACCGCCAAAGCGCCCTATTTAGGAGCATTTTCCGGCCAGGACGCACGCCTCAAGCGGTCTTGCACTCATAAGCAACGCCACATCCCGGGCACCCATCGTCCAGCGTCTTGCGCCCGGAAAAATATTCACCACCACGGCCCCTCGACAACAACGCCTGAGCGCCACTCTTTGGCTATTGACCAGGCATTTGCCTGCATATGGCAGCTAAAAACCGGGTATCGCCGGCAATAGGCTCAACCCCTGCACAATGACCTGCCAGCCTCGCCCTGGCGCGGTAACGCTGACCAGCGCAGCGAACTGCGACTGATAGTCGCGGAGCGCCGCCAACAGCCATAGCCATAGCCATAGCCATAGCCATAGGCTGCTGCATGACCGATGGCGAGTACGCCAGTTATTCCCGACGCGCTGCAGTTGATTGGCAGCCCCAGGCTCATGGGTTAACGTCTCTGAGCTTGTGAAAATATCGAGCGCCGCAGCGGGCGTTTGGAGGCGTTCGCAGAGGCGGTCGCAGTAGGCGGGAGTTTTTTCACAAGCTCTCAGCCCTTACCCCAATGGAAATGTACTCATGATCAGCCGGCGCTCCGGGCTGCGAATCATCAGCGTGCTCATGCTGCTGGTGCTGCTTGGCGGTTATAGCTACTTCAGTTGGCTGCGCGTGCTCGAGCGCCATGCAATTGAGCAACTCGACTGGCAGGGAGCAAGCCTCTCGCGCACCGGCATCGGTCTGGCTCGCCTTGACCTGGCGCAGCGCGACAGTGCCGGCAGCGCCCAAGTCACGGCGCAAGATCTGCACCTGGGCTGGCAGCAATTCAGCCTGACGCCGCCCTTCTGGCAGCATATTCGCCTCGCGCGTCTCGCCGTGGCCTGGCAACCCGCCGCACAGCATAACCAGCAGGAACCCGCGGCTACTGTGCCCGACCTGCAGCAACTGGCAGCCGCGCTGGCCTGGCTGCCGCTCAGCCTGCGCATCGAGCAGTTCACGGCCGAACTGCCCTGCGCCAGCGGGCGCTGTACGCTGCAAGGCGACCTGCAACTGAACCAGGCGCAAGATGCCCCGCGGGCCCTGGAACTGCGGCTCAACCTGCGACACCGCGAGCAACAGCTGGCATGGCGTGCACAACTGCAGGGCGACGCCCAGGCGGCGGATCTGCAACTGACCCTGGCCGTCGACGGACAACGCCAACTGAGCCTGCACAGCAGCCTGCGCAACAACCCTGCCGGACCGGTATGGAGTGGCCAGTTGAGCGCCCCCGACCTCAGCCAGGCCGTGGCCTTGCAAGACTGGCTCAGCGAGTGGACGCTGGCTCCCGACGCTCGACTGCCCAGCGCCCCAAGCGCCGCGCAACTCTCGGCGACCTGGCAACTGCAGCTGGCCTCCGGCGCCCTGAGCCTGGAACAACTGCGCAGCGCCAGTGGCCAAGTCGCAGCCAGCGCCAGCCTGCCCGAAGCCTGGCCGATCCCGGGGGCGGGCCAGGTGCAAGGCACCTTCGGCGTCGCCGCCCGCGGTGTCGGCGGCCAATGGTTCGCCGAACACCTGACCGCCGACCTGCAACTGGATCGAGTGCCCACCGAGTGGCTGAGCGCGCTGCCCGCCGCCTTGCACCCCGACTCGCTGCACCTGCGGATCCAACCCAGCAGCCCACTCACAGAGCTCCCCGGCAACCTGGCCGAGCGTTCGCTGCCACTGGCGATCAGCCTGACCAGCAGCGGCGCCAGCCAGATCGACCTGCAGGCCGAGCTGGCCCTGGCCAACGCAGCGCCCTGGGCCGCGCAGCTGGGCAAGGCGCAGCTCAAGCTCAGCAGCCCGGGCTTGGCGATCGACGACTGGCAATTGCGCGACCTGAAAGCAACGCTGCACTTCAACGGCTACCTGGACAGCGAGCAACTGCGCCTCAACCTGAGCCAAGGCTCGCAACTCGAACTGGGCCAACTGGGCGCTGCNGACCTGCGTCTGACCCGGGTCAGGGCCACCACCCAGAACCTGCAACTGCGCGCGCAGCACCAGGTCGGCAGCCTGCAGGCGTGGCGCCTGCAAGGCCCCGTCACGCTGAGCAGCCAGCGCCTCGAGTACCCAGCCCTCAAGCCGCAGGGCTGGCGCTGGCAGGGCACGCTCGCGGCCACCGAGCAACGGCTCGAGTTCAACGGCCAAGTGGCGGCAGATGCCGATCTGCAGCTGGCCGTGCAACTGCAACACGACAGCAGCCNGGGCCTGCAGCTGCAGGCCCAGCTGACTGAAGTGTTTCTGCGTGCCGGCAACCCCCTGAGCAAAACCCTGGCTGACTGGCCGGCGCTGCTCGACCTGAGCAACGGCCGCCTGAGCGGCAACGCCAGCCTCAGCCTCGCCCCGGGCCGCGACTTGCCCGACCTGCAGCTCGAACTCAGCGGCAAGGGCCTGGCCGGCATCTATGACCGCAGCGAAATCAGCGGCCTGGATGGACGCCTGCAACTGCGCCTCGATCAGCGCCAGCTCCGGCTCGAGCTGAGCGANCTGCACCTGGAGCAGCTCAACCCGGGCATGCCCATCGGCCCGGCGCANCTGCGCGGCAGCTACCAGGCAGCACGCGCCCAACCGGGCCAGGGTCTGCTCGAGTTGCAACAGGCCCAGGCCGCAGTGATGGGCGGCATGCTCCGGCTCGACCCGGGCCAGTGGGACCTGCGGCAGGGCACGCTGGTGTTTCCCCTGCGCCTGCAAGGCCTCGACCTCAATCAGTTCTTCACCCTCTACCCGGCCGANGGCCTGGCGGGCAGCGGCCTCATCGACGGCCAACTGCCGCTGAGCATCGGCCCCGCNGGCATCGAGATCGAGCAGGGCCAACTGCACGCGCGCCCCCCGGGCGGGCGCCTGGAATTTCATTCGGAACGGATCAGGGCGCTGGGTCGCAGCAACCCGGCCATGCAACTGGTGACGCAATCTCTGGAAGACTTTCAGTTCACGACACTGACCAGCCAGGTCAACTATGATCGGCAAGGCAAGTTGCTCCTGGCCGTGCGCCTGGAAGGCCGCAACCCGGCAATCGAACGGGGCCGTCCGATCCACTTCAACATCAATCTGGAGGAAGATATCCCGACCCTGTTGGCCAGCTTGCAATTGACCGACAAGGTGAACGAGATCATCAAGCAACGGGTGCAGCAGCGTATGCTGGAGCGCAATGCAGCATCCCCGAAGGAGCCTTAATCAAGGAGAAGCGCCATGCGCTTGCGTAATTGTTTCGCGGCCCTGCTGATGGGCCTGCTGAGCGTGGCCTGTACCCCGACGGTACAGCTGGCGATGCCCAACGAGCCGATCAATATCAACCTCAACGTGAAGATCGAGCACGAAATCTACATCAAGGTGGATAAGGCGCTGGACGGCATGTTCAGCGAGTCCAGCGGACTGTTCTAAGGAGCCACACCATGAGCCTGTCAAAACGAATCGCCAGCCTGTTCCTGCTGCTCAGCCTGAGCCTGCCGGTGCTGGCCCTGAACCTCAACGAAGCCATGTCCGCCCTCGGCGACGCCAAGGCCAGCGGCCAACTCGGCGAGATGCCCAACGGCTACCTCGGCGTGGTCAAGCCCGGCCCCGAGGTAGACGAAATCGCCCGCCTGATCAACCAGGCCCGCCGCGCCGAATACCAGAAACTGGCGACCCAGAACGGTATCCAGCTCAGCGACGTGGAAGCCATCGCCGGCAAGAAAGCCATCGACAAGACCCCGCCCGGCCAGTACATCCAATGGCAAGGGCAGTGGCGGCGCAAATAAGCCGACAGGCCATCTCCCACGCTACAGACAAAACCCCTGAAGCCCGCGCTTCAGGGGTTTTTTTCACTCTGGCGGGATCTGCGCAGTCGTCGGCGGCGGCGCATGGCATCCAGTCCGGCGACTCCTGGTCAACCGCGTGAAGGTTCGATAGCGCACAGACCCCCGACCCGGGTTGAGAACAGACTCTGAAGAAACCGGAGCAGCATCAGCTGCAGCAGGACAGGCAATGAGCGGCATGACCGAATCGCCCCAAGTGCAACGCATCAATGCACAGTGCAACCGCCCCGAGTGCTACCTGCACAAGCCCAGCGGCGTACGCTACTCGGTCGCCTTTGAGGCGGGCGACAGCTACGCGCTCGATCCCATCTACGGCGAGTCGAAGCGCGCCACCACGCAGGACTTGGCCAATGCCGAGATCTGGGAGCGGCTTTTATGAGCAACCAATCGTGCGCGGTCATGGCAGCCGCCACACCGACGCGCCATACGACTCGCAGAGGCGGCGTGCCCATCCATGTATCGGGATATTGAGCGCCGCGCTTGGCCGCGCGCGACTGAACGAACGATCATGCGAATTGTCCGACATCACGTATAGTTGCGCCTGAGTCATCCAACCAGCTCCATTACGCCCGCATGTCCCGAGTGACTTACGGCGTATCCCATCAGAAATTCAACCTTGATTGGGCTCGNTTTAGCACGAGGCGTTCAACTGCGGACGACCACTGCAGGCGTGGGACTGCTGAAAACCCTGGTGGCGGCTGTCATGGCGGCCACCTCAGCCCACTCCGGGCATTGCATGAAAGGAATTGCTAAATGTTAGTACGCATCATGGCTGTTGTTCTTGCGGGACTGCTGATCTCAGGCTGTAGCCTGCGCTTGCCCGGCATCGGCATCGATATTGGCGGCAACGGTGGCAGTGGCGGCCCACCCCATTGCCCACCGGGCCAAGCCAAGAAGGGTAACTGCTGAGATTCGAGTGAATCGCCTGCAGCACCCGTGACCCGAGGAAAACCGGCATTTGCCGGTTTTCCTGCTTTAGCGCTTCGCATACCGGGCTGCAGTACCCATGGATTTCCGCCAAGGAGCGGCGCGCTTTTTGTCCTAATTTTCTCCTAGCCGGATGTTTCATTAACGCACCGGGCTAGATCATGGGAACTGCGGCCAGCCCCTGAAACCCGGCGGTAGCGAGCAGCCGTAGGGCGTGTACTGGCAACCGGGGGGAGAAATGGCCTTTGCATAGGCGTAGCGCGCCGGTTCTGCCAGTAGCAGAGCCGAGAACAGTGCGATAGCAGCCAGTGTGAAAAAACCTGCAGCAATTATTTTTATTTTCATTGTTTTTTCTCAAGAGAAAGACTCTTTCATCCCAAGCCCTTGCGATACAGCACTCGGGTTTTCGCTTCAGCCAATCCTTTTCCGCCTTGGTGCTGATGGGTCCCCGTGGGCGCTCCATTGCAACCACGCGCCTCCATTCTGTCGACTCAGCTTGCCAAGCAGATCTGCGGGACTCACACGTACAGGAGTTTTCTGTACGCCGCACCGCCGTCACTCTTTGACCAAATTGACTCTATGCGAGGATTCGCAAAGGCGCAATCATTTACAAACGAACAAANATGTTTTTTAATTTAACNAGCATCTGAGGCCTCTCCTACACGGCCTNNATCGGCACCTTGGAACCAACACTCTCACGCAATCGGGACCACTCGCACTGGCCCTGCTGAAGGACTTGTCATGGCTCAGCGTCAAATTTTCGTACTCAGTGCCGCACGCACCCCAATCGGCGCCTTCGGCGGAACCCTGAAAGACACGCCCCTCGCCACCCTGGCTACCACAGCCTGCTCGGCAGCCCTGACCCGCTCCGGTGTCGACCCTGGCGAAGTCGGTCATGTGGTGATCGGCAACGTGATCCCGACGGAACCTCGTGATGCCTACCTGAGCCGAGTAGCCGCCATGGATTCGGGGATACCGCAGGAAACCCCCGCCTTCAATGTCAACCGCCTGTGCGGTTCGGGCCTGCAGGCGATCATCTCCGCGGCCCAGGCGATTCTGCTGGGCGATACCGATATCGCCATCGGTGCCGGTGCCGAGAACATGAGCCGCGGCCCGTTCCTGCTGCCGAGCATGCGCTGGGGCGCACGCCTGGGTGACAACCAGGTGATCGACTACATGAACGGCATCCTGCATGACCCCTGGCANCGTACTCATATGGGCGTTACCGCGGAAAACGTCGCCAGCCGCTACGGCATCAGCCGCGAGATGCAGGATNCCCTCGCCCTGGAGAGCCAGCGTCGCGCCGCCAAGGCCTCNGCCAAGGGTTATTTCAAGGAACAGATNGTTCCGGTCGAGATCAAGACCCGTCGCGGCGCCATCAGCTTCGATTGCGACGAGCACATCCGCCCTGAACTGACCCTGGAGCAGCTGGCCGGGATGAAGGCGGTGTTCCTCAAGGAAAACGGCACCGTCACCCCTGGCAACGCCTCCGGCCTCAACGACGGCGCCGCCGCCGTGGTGCTGGCCGAGGAGCAGCGCGCACATACCCTGGGCCTTGAGCCGCTGGCGCGACTGGTCGGCTACGCCCACGCAGGCGTCGACCCGGCCTATATGGGCATGGGGCCGGTGCCGGCGGTACGTCTGGTGCTGCAGCGCTGCGGTTTGAGCATGCAGCAGATGGATGTGATCGAGGCCAACGAAGCCTTNGCCGCCCAGGCGTGCGCCGTTATCCAGGAACTCGGGATGGATCCTTTGAAGGTCAATCCGAATGGCTCGGGNATTTCNCTCGGCCATCCAGTCGGTGCCACCGGCGCGATCATCACCACCAAGGCGNTCTACGAACTGCACCGCAGCCAGGGCCGCTATGCCCTGGTGACCATGTGCATCGGTGGCGGNCAGGGTATCGCCGCCATTTTCGAACGCCTTTGANCCCGCGGGTGCACCCGCCAGCAGAACACCGGGAGTAACGAGATGCAGATAAATACCGTTGGCGTGGTCGGCGCCGGCACCATGGGCAATGGCATCGCCCAGGCCTGCGCCATGGCCGGCCTCGAAGTTATCATGCTGGACGTCAGCGATTCGGCGCTGCTGCGTGGCCGACAGAGCATCGAGAGTAGTCTGGACAAACTGCTGCGCAAGGGCAGCCTCGACGAGGCGGGCAAGTGTGACGCGCTCGGCCGCCTGCGCTGCAGCACCGACAAACACACCCTGATCGACGCCGACTTGGTGATCGAGGCGGCCACCGAGTCCGAGTCGCTGAAGCTGCAGATCCTCAAGGACATCGACGCCAGCGTCGGCCCGCACTGCCTGATCGCCAGCAACACCTCGTCGATTTCCATCACCAAGCTGGCCGCCGCCAGCGGACGCCCGGATCGTTTCATCGGCATGCATTTCTTCAACCCGGTGCCGGTCATGGCCCTGGTCGAACTGATCCGCGGCCTGCAGACCAGCGATAGCACCCAGGCCGCCGCCGAAGCCTTGGTTGCGCGCCTCCACAAGACCGCGATCAGCGCCAGGAACAGCCCCGGCTTCGCCGTCAACCGCATCCTCGTGCCCATGCTCAACGAGGCGGTCTTCGTTCTCCAGGAAGGCCTGGCCAGTGCCGAGCACATCGACGAAGGCATGCGCCTGGGCTGCAACCACCCCATCGGCCCGCTGGCGCTGGCCGACCTGATCGGCCTGGACACCCTGCTGGCGGTAATGGAGGTGTTCTACCGCAGCTTCAACGACTGCAAATACCGCCCTGCCCCGCTACTGCGGGAAATGGTCGAGGCCGGCTATCTGGGCCGCAAGAGTGGCCGCGGTTTCTACCGCTACGCCTGATATTCGACGCACTGCCACGCGAGAGCTGCCCCATGGACTTTACGATTGCCACCGAACTGACCGACCTGCAGATGCGGGTGCGCGACTTTATCGCCACCCGGGTCATCCCCTTCGAGAAGGATCCACGCTGCGGCGCCCACGGCCCCAGCGAAGCGCTGCGCCGCGAGTTGATCGCTGCCGCCGCCAGCGCCGGCCTGCTTTCGGCTCACGTGTCAGCGGAGTACGGCGGCCTTGGCCTCGATCACCGCAGCAAGGCGGTATTCTTCGAGGAGGCCGGCTACTCCACCCTCGGCCCGGTCGCCCTGAACATCGCCGCCCCCGACGAAGGCAATATGCACCTGCTGGAAGCGGTCGCCACCCACGCGCAGAAAGAACGCTGGCTGCGTCCACTGGCCGCCGGACAGATCCGCTCCTGCTTCTGCATGACCGAGCCGGACCCCGGCGCCGGTTCCGATCCGTCGATGCTGCAGACCCTGGCGGTACGCGATGGCGACGACTTCGTGATCAATGGCCGCAAGTGGTTCATCACCGGGGCCGAAGGCGCGACCCTGGCGATCATCATGGCCAAGCTGGAAGACGGTCGCGCCACCATGTTCCTCGCCGACATGGCCACCCCGGGCATCCGCATCGAACGCAGCATGGATTCGCTGGACTCCTGCTTCCCCGGTGGCCACTGCGTGGTGGCATTCGAGGGCCTGCGAGTGCCGTCCAGCGCCATCCTCGGCGAACTGGGCGAGGGCTTCAAATACGCCCAGGTGCGCCTCTCCCCGGCGCGCCTGACCCACTGCATGCGCTGGCTCGGCCAGGCGCGTCGCTGCCATGATATCGCCGCCCGCTATGCCACCCGGCGCATGGCCTTCGGCAAGGAACTAGGGCGCCACGAAGGCGTCGGTTTCATGCTCGCCGACAACGAGATGGACATGCACAGCGCGCGCCTGGCCATCCTTCACACCGCCTGGGTACTCGACCAGGGCAGCCTGGCCCTGAGCGAGTCGAGCATGACCAAGGTGCTGGCCTCGGAGGCCGCCTGGCGCGTCGCCGATCGCAGCGTGCAGGTCCTCGGCGGCCAGGGCGTGACTGGCGAAACCATAGTCGCGCGGATCTTTGCCGACATGCGCGCCTTCCGTATCTACGACGGCCCCTCGGAAGTGCATCGCTGGAGCCTGGCCAAACGTATCTTCAAGAAATTCAGCCTATGAGCGACTCACTGCGTAGCGCGCTTGAGGCCTATGTGGCCGAACAGGCCAAAGCCGAGGCGGTCACATTCAGCGAGTTCCGTCTGCTCTCCGGCGGCGCCATCCAGGAGAACTGGCTGGCCATCGCCAACGTCAGCAGCCGGGCCTTCACCGGCACCCTGGAGCTGGTGATCCGCGCCGACTCGCCGTCGGGGGTGTCGGTGAGTCATGGCCGGGCCCAGGAGTTCGCCCTGCTCAAGGCGGCATTCGCCGCCGGGGTCACGGTGCCCGAACCGCTGTGGCTGTGCAGTTCGGCGCAGGTCATCGGCCGGCCGTTCTTCGTCATGCGCAAGGTCGGCGGTCTGGCCGCCGGCCATGCAGTGGTCAAGGACACTAGCCTGGGCGGCGATCGCGCCGCCCTGACCTTCCGCCTCGGCGTCGAGCTGGCGCGGATCCACTCGATCCGCCCACCACGTGCCGACCTCGACTTCCTGCCCACTTACGACCAATCCCCGGCGCTGCAGGCGATCGAGCGCTACCGCGCCTTCCTCGATCGACATCACAGCGCGCACCCTGCACTCGAATGGGGGCTGCGCTGGCTGGAGCGCCACGCACCGCCACGGGGCGACATCG
>C687J26845_10001451_pt1 | contig 14649 bp, 10 predicted proteins | sample RifCSPlowO2_12_FD_26845 | JGI IMG/M metagenome (IMG submission 26845)
TATGAAACGTGTAGGTCTGATCGGTTGGCGTGGCATGGTCGGTTCCGTGCTGATGCAGCGCATGCTGGAAGAGCAGGATTTCGACTTGATCGAGCCGGTGTTCTTCACCACCTCCAATGTGGGCGGCCAGGGTCCTGCCATTGGCAAGGACATCGCCCCGCTGAAGGATGCCTACAGCATCGACGAGCTGAAAAGCCTCGATGTGATCCTCACCTGCCAGGGTGGCGACTACACCAGCGAAGTCTTCCCCAAGCTGCGCGAAGCCGGCTGGCAGGGTTACTGGATCGATGCGGCCTCGACCCTGCGCATGGCCGATGACGCGGTCATAGTGTTGGACCCGGTCAATCGCAAGGTGATCGACCAGCAGCTGGATGCCGGCACCAAGAACTATATCGGCGGCAACTGCACCGTCAGCCTGATGCTGATGGCCCTGGGCGGCCTCTATGAAGCCGGTCTGGTCGAGTGGATGAGCGCCATGACCTATCAGGCGGCGAGCGGCGCCGGCGCGCAGAATATGCGTGAGCTGATCAAGCAGATGGGCGCGATCAATGCCAGCGTGGCCGATGAACTGGCCGATCCGGCCAGCGCCATCCTGGATATCGACCGCAAGGTGGCCGAGGCCATGCGCGGCGAGTCCTTCCCGGTGGACAACTTCGGCGTGCCGCTGGCTGGCAGCCTGATCCCCTATATCGACAAGGAGCTGCCCAACGGTCAGAGCCGTGAAGAGTGGAAGGGTCAGGCGGAAACCAACAAGATTCTAGGCCGCTTCAAGAGCCCGATTCCGGTCGATGGCCTGTGCGTGCGCATCGGCGCCATGCGTTGTCACAGCCAGGCGCTGACCATCAAGCTGAACAAGGATGTGCCGCTGTCGGATATCGAAGGCCTGATCAGCCAGCACAACCCTTGGGTCAAGCTGGTGCCGAATCAGCGCGAGGCCAGCATTCGTGAGCTGGGTCCGACTGCTGTAACAGGCACGTTGAGCGTGCCGGTCGGCCGTTTGCGTAAGCTGAATATGGGCTCGCAGTACCTGGGCGCTTTCACCGTGGGTGATCAGCTGCTGTGGGGCGCCGCCGAGCCGCTGCGGCGCATGCTGCGGATTCTGCTGGAGCGCTGATTGCGTTCGTACCGCGCCTTTTGTCAGTGAAAAGGAGCGGGTTTGCCGGTGATCGAATGAAAGTTCGGCCGCCAGCAAGCCCGCTCCTTTGCATTTGTCTGGCGCGGTTATACAGTGCTGGGCTTATTTCGTTAGAAGCCTTGCCATGACCCGTAGTTTTGATATTGCCGTGATCGGCGCCACCGGTAGTGTGGGCGAAACCCTGGTGCAGTTGCTGGAGGAGCGCGACTTTCCCGTGGCGAACCTGCAGCTGATCGCCAGCGCTGAGTCGGCAGGCGGTTCCTTATCGTACAAGGGCAAGAACCTGCGGGTTCGCGCGCTGGAGTCCTTCGATTTTTCCACCGCGCGCTTGGCCTTCTTCAGCGCCGGTGAGGCCGTCACTCGGCAATATGCCGCGCAGGCTCGGGCGGCGGGCTGCGCGGTGATCGATCTGAGCGCGGGCCTTCCGGCAGAGCAAGCGCCGCGGGTTATTCCCGAGGTGAATCCTGAAGTGTTGGAGGCGCTGTCGGCACCTTATCTGTTGGCGAGCCCGAGTGCGCCGAGCATCGCCTTGGCCACAGTGCTTGCGGCATTGCGCGAGCAGCTGAGCTTGCAGCGCGTCACGGTCACCGCCTGCTTGGCGGTTTCCAGTCGCGGTCGGGCGGGGGTGTCCGAGCTGGCGCGACAGACCGCCGAATTGCTCAACGGGCGCTCTTTCGAGCCGCAGTTGTTTGACCGGCAGGTGGCGTTCAATCTGCTGGCGCAAGTCGATACTCCCGATACCGAGGGCCATGGCACCCTGGAGCGGCGTATGGCTGTCGAGCTGAAAGAATTACTCAATTTGCCGCAGTTGAAAGTGTCCGCCACTTGCGTGCAGGCACCGGTGTTCTTTGGCGATAGCTTCAGTGTGTCGCTGCAGTGCGCATCGGCGTGCGATCTACAAAAAGTCGTCGCCGCCTTGGAGGCCGCGCCGGCTCTGGAGTACGTCGAATTCGGCGATTATCCGACGGCGGTGGGCGACGCGGTCGGGCAGGATGTGGTCTATGTCGGCCGAGTCCGCGCGGGGCTGGACGATCCCTGTGAACTCAATTTGTGGATTGCGTCTGATAATGTAAGAAAAGGCGCTGCGCTAAATGCTGTGCAATTGGCCGAGTTGTTGATAAAACACTATCTGTAAAAGATACTTAGCTAGAAATTTGAAGAATCTTTCGAGCTTGGCAATACTGGCTGAGTTGATTGCTGGATGGGGTGGCACCTGCGGGTGGTACAGGCGGCAATTTCCAAGATCCTCTCGCTTGTCGAGAAAAAAAGATAAAACAAGGGATAAAGCTATGGTTCGGGTTCGCAAACTGGTGCTGGCAATCGCGGCTGCTTCGGCTCTGTCCTCCGGTATGGCGCATGCGCTAGGGCTGGGCGAAGTGACCTTGCAGTCGGCGCTGAATCAGCCGTTGGTGGCTGAAATCGAATTGCTGGAGGTGCGCGACCTGGCTTCCAACGAACTCTTACCGAGCCTGGCTTCCCCCGAAGAATTCAACAAGGCGGGCGTGGATCGTCAGTATTTCCTCGGCGACCTCAAATTCACGCCTGTGCTCAAACCCAATGGCAAGAGCGTGATTCGCGTCACCTCGAGCAAGCCGATCCGCGAGCCTTACCTGAACTTCCTGGTGGAAGTGCTCTGGCCTAATGGCCGTTTGCTGCGTGAATACACCCTGCTGCTCGACCCGCCGCTCTACAGTGCGCAGTCGGCTGTCCCGGCCGCGCCGCAGCTGCCAGTTGCCGCGCCTGCTGCCCCAGTCGTGCGCGCGCCAGTCGCCGCGGCACCGAGTCCGGCGCCAGTCAGCAGCGTGCCTGCTGCGCCAGTCGCGCCTAGCGCTCCGTCTGCGCTGGACAGTGACCAATACAAGACCACCGCCAATGACACGCTCTGGGAAATTGCCCGGAGCGTACCCGGCGGTAGCGTGCATCAAACCATGCTGGCCATTCAGGATCTGAATCCAGACGCTTTTGTTGGCGGCAATATCAATCGCCTGAAAAGTGGTCAGGTATTGCGTCTGCCGGATGAGCAGCAGATCAAGAGCCGCGCTCAGGCTGAGGCTATCGCTCAGGTTGCCGAGCAGAATGCGGCATGGCGTGAAGGGCGCAGCCAGGCGGCCAGTGCCCGTCAGCTGGATGCGACCAAGCGCAGCGTGGCCGGTGAGGCGCCTGCCAAGGCCGTTACAGGCGACAAGCTGAAGCTGGTTGCAGCCGATAGCGGCAAGGCGACTGTCGGTAGCGATAAAGGTGCCGCGGATACCAAGGCATTGTCAGACAAGCTGGCGGTGACCCAGGAAAGCCTCGACTCCAGCCGTCGTGAGAACGATGAGCTGAAAGATCGCATGGGTGATCTGCAAAGCCAGCTGGATAAGCTGCANCGCTTGATTCAGCTCAAAGACGATCAGATGGCCAAGCTGCAGGCNGATTTGGCGGCTCAAGGCAAGGCGGCGCCAGCGGCCCCTGCCGTTGAGCCTGCGGCGCAGGCGCCGGTCGCCAGTGCCGAGCCAGCCAAGGTAGAGCCGGCTAAAAAAATTGAGCCGGTGGCGCCTGCTGAGCCAGCCGCCAGTGCGCCTGCTGTGCCGGCAACCGTTGCAGAACCAGATTTCAATTACAGCGAAGAGCCCGCGGCCAAGCCTGAAGGCGCTGCCCCTGAAGTAGCCGCGCCAGCCGTGAGCGAGAAGCCGACCCAGCCACCCGTAAAGGCCGCTCCGGTTAAGCCCGCCGCTCCAGTGGTCGCGGCGGTGCCGCCAGTGGCTGAGCCTGAGGCCAGTTCCCTCGATGATCTGCTGGCCAACCCCATGCTGCTGGGCCTGGTAGGTGGTGGTGCGCTGCTGGTGTTGCTGGTCGCGCTGATGATGTTGTCGCGTCGCAACGCCTTGAAGGAAGCCGAACTGCAGGAGAGCCTGGCGGCGGTCGATCACAGTGGCGGTCTTGGCGCTGACATGGAGCTGCCCGCCGACAGCTTCGATGATTTGGCTGGCGATCTGGCCGAGGGTGAACAGGGCAATGCTCCGGCCGAGGAGCGCGTAGCCGCGCAAACCGGCGATGCTCTGGGGGAGGCGGATATCTATATCGCCTACGGCCGCTTCACTCAGGCTGCAGAACTGCTGCAGGGTGCCATCAATGATGAGCCGCAGCGTGCAGACCTGCGTCTGAAATTGATGGAGGTCTATGCCGAACTGGGTGATCGCGAGGCGTTCGCGCGCCAGGATAGCGAGCTGCGTGAGATAGGTGGCAGCGCCGCCGAAATTGATCAGATCAAGGCCAAGTATCCGGCCATGGCGGTGGCTGCTGGGGTGGCGGGGCTTGCAGCCGCTGCGGCGGCCGAGGATGAGTCACTGGATAGCTTCAGCCTGGATGACCTGGCGCTGGATGAACCGACCCCGCCAGCTGCCGGCGCCGATCTGGATGATGCCTTCGACCTGAGCCTGGATGATCTTGAAGCCGATCTGGAGCGCGATCTGCAGGCGGCCAGTGGTTCTACCGCGCAAAGCGATATGGACAGTCTGGCGCTGGATAGCGATATGGATTTCAGTTCGGCNCTCGAGCAGGCGGATAGCAAGGCCGATGACCTGGGCTTTGATCTGAGTCTGGATGAGGCGGCGGGCGAGAGCTTGGCACTGGAAGACGACCTGGCCGATTTCAGCCTGGATCTGGATGCGCCGGCTGAGCCTGCAGCTGCGGCTGAGGATGAGTTCCTGCTGAGCCTGGACGACGAGCCGAGCGCTGCCCCGGCTCCAGCTAAGGATGAACTGGCTGAGCCGAGTTTCGAGCCGGCCAGCGAAGTGGCCGACAGCAGCTTCGATCTGCCGGCCGACTTTGATCTGTCGCTGAACGAGGAAGCGCCAGCCCAGCCCGCTAGCGACAGTTTCGCCGCGCAGCTGGAGGAAGTGAACGCAGAACTGGATCTGCTGGCCGGTGATCTGGATATGCCGCAAACCTCTGGCATGTCTGACGCGGCGCTGGACAATGACGACGACTTCGACTTCCTCTCCGGCACGGATGAGACCGCGACCAAGCTGGATCTGGCGCGTGCCTATATCGACATGGGCGATAGCGAAGGTGCTCGCGACATCCTCGATGAAGTCATCGCCGAAGGTAACGATGGTCAGCAGCAGGAAGCTCGCGAGCTGATCGCTAAATTGGTTTGANCCATGTCTGATGGTCTCACTACAGCGGCAGCCGACTCGGCTGCCGTTGGCGTTTTCAAAATCGCCCTCGGTGTCGAATACAAAGGCTCGCGTTACCGCGGCTTTCAGCGTCANCGGGCNGGCGTGCCCTCCATNCAGGANTCCCTGGAGAAAGCCTTGGGGAAAGTAGCCGGCGGTGTCCCGGTGACGCTCAGTTGCGCAGGGCGTACCGATGCCTTGGTGCATGCCAGTGCCCAGGTGGTGCATTTCGACACCCCGGTCGAGCGCTCCATGCATGCCTGGGTCATGGGGGCCAATATGAACTTGCCCGGCGATATCAGCGTGGCCTGGGCCAAGTCGATGCCGGTGCATTTCGATGCGCGCTTCTGCGCCATGGCCAGGCGCTACCGCTATGTGATCTACAACGATCAGATTCGCCCGGCGCATATGGCCGAAGAGGTGACCTGGAACCATCGGCCGCTGGATATCGAGCGCATGCGCGAGGCGGCCAGGGCCTTCGTCGGTACCCATGATTTCAGCGCGTTCCGGGCGCGTCAGTGTCAGGCCAAGTCGCCGATCAAGACGGTGCATCACCTGCAGTTGCTGCAGCACGGCCGTTTTATCGTGCTGGATATTCGCGCCAACGCCTTCTTGCACCATATGGTGCGCAATATCGCCGGGGTGCTGATGACCATAGGTGCCGGAGAGCGGCCGGTGGACTGGGCCCGGGAGGTGCTGGAAACCCGGGTGCGGCGTACCGGTGGGGTGACGGCCCATCCCTATGGCCTGTACCTGGTGCAAGTCGACTATCCCGAGGAGTTCGACCTGCCCAAGCGCTACCTGGGCCCGCACTTTCTCTCGGGTCTGCCGGATGTGGCGGCTGACGTCTGAAAAAGCCTTTGCTACCATCGGCCTTTCGCTGAGCTTATCGAGGTTCTACCGTTGTCAGCCGTTCGCAGCAAGATCTGTGGCATTACCCGCATAGAAGACGCATTGTTGGCCGCTGAGGCTGGCGCGGATGCCATAGGGCTGGTGTTCTATGCCAAGAGCCCGCGCGCGGTCGATGTGCGCCAGGCGCGGGCGATCATTGCCGCGTTGCCGCCCTTCGTGACCACTGTGGGGCTGTTTGTCGATGCCAGCAGCTGTGAACTGGGCGAGATTCTCGATGCCGTACCCCTGGATCTGTTGCAGTTCCATGGCGATGAGAGTCCGGCTTTTTGCGACGGTTTTCGGCGGCCCTATATCAAGGCGCTGCGGGTCAAGCCGGGCGACGATATTGCGGCGCGGGTCGAGGCCTACAAGGATGCCGCGGGCATATTGCTCGATACCTATGTGCCGGGAATTCCCGGTGGCACCGGTGAGGCGTTTGACTGGTCGTTGGTGCCCCAGGGCTTGAGCAAGCCGATCATTCTGGCGGGCGGCCTNACCGCGGAGAATGTGGCAGAGGCGATCAAGCAGGTAAGGCCCTATGCGGTCGATGTCAGTGGTGGGGTCGAGGCCAGCAAGGGCATCAAGGATGCCGAGAAGATCCGGGCCTTTATGCGTGCGGTAAAGCAGGGCTGAAGCAAGCTTCTGCTCGATGTGACGACGCCGCAGGCTTGGCCGTCCATAACCCTGTTGCAGGTTGTATAAACGCTGCAGGCAGTTGCGCTCGAGGTGGCGGGTTGCTGGTGGTTGATGCCGAATAGGCATGCGCCGGCCCCTGAGGCGACTGCACTCATGAATTTTCCCGGATAGGTTCGGCGACCCTGTGTTGCGAGCCGGCCCGGATAACAGCTTTGGAGAGTCGAGAGCATGAGCAACTGGTTGGTAGACAAACTGATCCCATCGATCATGCGTTCCGAGGTCAAGAAGAGTTCGGTGCCGGAAGGCTTGTGGCACAAGTGCCCGTCGTGCGACGCGGTGCTGTACAAGCCGGAATTGGAAAAGACCCTGGATGTCTGCCCCAAGTGCAATCACCACATGCGTATCGATGCGCGCGCGCGCCTGGACATCTTCCTCGACGCCGAAGGGCGTGAGGAGCTGGGTGCCGACCTGGAGCCGGTCGATCGCCTGAAGTTTCGCGATGGCAAGAAGTACAAGGACCGCCTGGTCGCGGCGCAGAAGCAGACCGGCGAGAAGGATGCGCTGATCGCCATCCGCGGCACCCTGGAAGGCATGCCGGTGGTTACNTGCGCCTTCGAGTTTTCCTTTATGGGCGGCTCCATGGGCGCGATCGTGGGCGAGCGTTTCGTCCGCGCCGCCAATGNGGCTCTGGAACAGCGTTGCCCGCTGGTGTGCTTCTCNGCNTCGGGCGGTGCGCGCATGCAGGAAGCGCTGATTTCGCTGATGCAGATGGCCAAGACTTCCGCGGTNCTGGCGCGTCTGCGTGAAGAAGGCATCCCCTTTGTCTCGGTGCTGACCGATCCGGTGTATGGCGGGGTTTCCGCCAGCCTGGCCATGCTCGGTGACGTGATAGTGGCCGAACCGCGTGCTCTGATCGGCTTTGCCGGTCCGCGAGTGATCGAGCAGACAGTGCGGGAAAAACTGCCGGAAGGCTTCCAGCGCAGCGAGTTTCTGATCGAGCACGGCGCCATCGACATGATCATCCATCGCGCCGAGTTGCGTTCGCGTCTGGCTCGCCTGCTCGCGCAACTGATGGGTCTGCCATCGCCTGCAGCCCTGCCGGCCACTGCATGATCGAGCGCTCCCTCGCCGATTGGTTGGCTTATCTGGAGCAATTGCACCCCAGCGCCATCGATATGGGCCTGGAGCGCTGCAGAGAAGTGGCGCAGCGGCTTGGCTTGGCCAGGCTGGCGCCACGGGTGATCACGGTCACCGGCACCAATGGCAAGGGCTCGACCTGTGCCTTTATCGCCGCGCTGCTGCAAGAGCAGGGGCTCAGGGTCGGGCTGTACAGCTCTCCGCACCTGTTGCGTTACAACGAACGGGTGCAGATCGCCGGGGTCGAAGCCAGCGATGCCATGCTCTGCCAAGCCTTTGCCGTGGTCGAGGCGGCGCGCGGCGAAACCTCCCTGACCTATTTCGAAATGGGCACCCTGGCCGCCTTTTGGCTGTTTCAGCAGGCCGCTCTGGATGCGCTGGTGCTCGAGGTCGGCTTGGGTGGCCGGCTGGACGCGGTCAATCTGGTGGATGCCGACATTGCCCTGATCACCAGCATAGGCATCGACCATGCCGATTGGCTGGGCGACACCCGCGAGTCGGTGGCGTTCGAAAAGGCCGGGATCTTGCGGGCGGGCAAGCCGGCGCTCTGTGGTGACCCCGAGCCGCCGCAACCGCTGCTCGATCGGGTGGCGCTGCTGGATGCGCCGTTCTTTCTGCGCGGCCGCGACTATGACTTGAATGTCGATGGGCAGAGCTGGTCCTGGTATGGCTTGAATAATCAGGGCGAGGTGCTGCGTCTGGCGCAGTTGCCGCTGCTCGACCTGCCCATGGAAAACGCCGCCCTGGCCCTGCAGGCTTATGCCCTGATGGACTTGCCCTGGCAGGCCGAACAGATCGGCAGCGCGCTGCTGAAGACCCGGATAACCGGTCGTCTGGATCGCAGAAGCCTGAATTGGCAGGGTAAGTCACTCACACTGCTGCTCGATGTTGGGCATAATCCCCATGCGGCCGAGTATCTGGCTCAGCGTCTGGCTGGCCGAGCACCGGTGGGTCGCCGCTTGGCGGTATTCGGTTTGCTGGCGGACAAGGACTTGGCCGGGGTGATCGCGCCGCTGTTGAGTGAAGTGAGTGAGTGGGCCGTGGCGCCTTTGCCCACCGGCCGCACGCGTGGCGCCGGTGAACTGCAGGCGCACCTGCGTAACTGCGGCGCTCGGGTTACCGCCCATGCCGATGTGCAAGCTGCGCTAGAGGCGCAGTGCGCGAAAGCCTCGGCAGGTGATGAAATATTGCTGTTCGGATCTTTTTACTGCGTGGCCGAGGCCCTGGATTGGCTGGCCCGCCAAGCCAATGGGGGCGTGCAGGATGGCTTTGCTGGATAAAGGATTGAAACAGCGCATGGTGGGAGCGCTGGTGTTGCTGGCTCTGGCGGTGATTTTCCTGCCGATGCTGCTGTCGCGCGAAGATGAGTTGCGCCGTGTGGTGGTCGACGCGCCGGCCATGCCGGATGCGCCAGCCATGCCGCAAACCGAGGTGCAGTCGGTGCTCGTCCCCGAGCCGCAATTGCTGCCGGATGAACCGCTGGGCAGCGAAGCGACGCAGCCCCTGGACCCGCTGGCGGCTGCCGAGACGGCGCCCGCAGCCGTGCCTGCCCCTGTTGAAGTGCCTGTCGCTGCGGCAGCTGAACCTAGCGCCCCCACTCAGGCACCGCCCAGCCGTCTGGATGCCAACAGCCTGCCGATCAGCTGGTCGGTGCAACTGGCCAGTCTGTCCAGTCGCGAGGGGGCGCAGAGCCTGCAGAAAACCCTGCGCAGTCAGGGCTATAACGCCTATATCCGCACCGTGGATGGTATGAATCGGGTCTTCGTCGGGCCCTTGATCGAGCGAGCCGAAGCGGATCGCCTGCGTGATCAACTCAATCGCCAGCACAAGCTCAACGGTTTCATCGTGCGTTTTCAGCCTGAATCCAGCTGATGACGCTCGATCTGGCAGCCTCGGCGGGGCTGCCAGATCGGGTTGAAGGCTTAGCCATTTCCACTGCTGTCTAATCCTTTGCTTACCCAAGCCCAGGGGCTCTGTTAAAATGCAGCGCCTTTTCCGTCGGTAATCAGCATCGTGACATTCACCTGGGTCGATTGGGCGATTATCGCCATTGTCGCCATCTCAAGCCTGATCAGTCTAAGCCGAGGCTTCGTCAAGGAAGCACTGTCGCTGCTGACCTGGCTCATCGCCGGTGTGGTCGCCTGGATGTTCGGCGGCGCGCTGTCCCAGCATCTCGGCGAATTTATCGAAATACCTTCGGCACGGGTCATAGCCGGCTGTGCCATCCTGTTTGTAGTCACCCTATTGGTGGGCGCGTTGATCAATTACCTGATCGGCGAGCTGATTCGCGTCACCGGCTTATCCGGTACCGATCGTTTATTGGGCATGGTGTTTGGCGCTGCCCGCGGCGGCTTGTTGGTGGTGGTGCTGGTCGGCCTGATCAGCCTGGCCCCGGTGCAGCAAGATCGCTGGTGGCAGGAGTCGAGCCTGTTGCCGCATTTCCTGATGGTCGCCGACTGGTCGAAAAATCTTATTTTGAGTCTGTCCAGTCAGTGGCTCGCCAGCGGCGTTACGGCGCCTATTGAGTTACCGTTCAAAGAGGCGCTGCAGCAGCCTAAACTGCTGTAGCGCATTCAGAATCATCCTGTTTTATTGAGTAGGGGTTGCGTCACATGTGCGGCATTGTCGGTATCGTCGGTAAATCGAACGTCAATCAGGCGCTGTATGACGGGCTCACCGTCCTCCAGCACCGCGGCCAGGATGCTGCCGGTATTGTCACCAGCCATGATGGNCGNCTGTTCCTGCGCAAGGACAACGGCCTGGTGCGCGATGTCTTCCAGCAGCGCCATATGCAGCGTCTGGTTGGCCATATGGGCATCGGCCATGTGCGTTACCCGACCGCGGGTAGCTCCAGTTCGGCGGAAGCGCAGCCGTTCTACGTCAACTCGCCCTATGGCATCACCCTGGCGCACAACGGCAACCTGACCAACGTCGAGCAGTTGGCCAAGGAAATCTACGAATCCGATCTGCGCCACGTCAACACCAANTCCGACTCGGAAGTGCTGCTCAACGTGTTCGCCCACGAACTGGCCCAGCGCGGCAAGTTGCTGCCCACCGAGGATGACGTGTTCGCCGCGGTCAGCGACGTGCACAAGCGTTGCCGCGGTGGCTACGCGGTGGTGGCGATGATCACAGGTTACGGCATAGTCGGCTTCCGCGACCCCAACGGCATTCGCCCGATCGTCTTCGGTCAGCGCCATACCGACGAAGGCGTTGAGTACATGATCGCCTCGGAAAGCGTGTCGCTGGACGTGCTGGGTTTCACCCTGATCCGCGACCTGGCGCCGGGCGAGGCGGTGTACATCACCGAAGACGGCAAGCTGTCGACCCGTCAGTGCGCGACTAACCCGCATTTNTCGCCGTGCATCTTCGAGCACGTCTACCTGGCGCGTCCGGATTCGATCATGGACGGCGTCTCGGTGTACAAGGCGCGCCTGCGCATGGGCGAGAAACTCGCCGAGAAGATCCTCCGCGAACGGCCGAACCACGATATCGACGTGGTTATCCCGATTCCCGATACCAGCCGAACGGCGGCCCTGGAACTGGCCAACCACCTGGGCGTGAAGTTCCGCGAAGGCTTCGTGAAGAACCGCTATATCGGCCGCACCTTTATCATGCCGGGCCAGGCCGCGCGCAAGAAGTCGGTACGGCAGAAGCTCAACGCCATCGAACTGGAATTCCGCGGCAAGAACGTGATGCTGGTGGACGACTCGATCGTGCGCGGCACCACCTGCAAGCAGATCATCCAGATGGCCCGCGAAGCCGGGGCGAAGAACGTGTACTTCTGCTCGGCGGCGCCGGCGGTGCGTTACCCGAACGTCTACGGCATCGATATGCCCAGCGCTCACGAGCTGATCGCACACAACCGCAGCACCGAGGAAGTGGCCGAGCTGATCGGCGCCGACTGGCTGATCTACCAGGACCTGCCCGACCTGATCGAAGCGGTCGGTGGCGGCAAGGTGAAGATCGAGCAGTTCGACTGCGCGGTGTTCGATGGCAAATATGTCACCGGCGACGTCGACGAGGCCTACCTGAACAAGATCGAGCAGGCGCGCAACGACGCCTCCAAGGTCAAGTCCCAGGCGGTCAGCGCCATCATCGACCTGTATAACAACTAAGCGGCAAGCTTTAAGTCACAAGCTGCAAGCCTATAGCCCGGATGCAATCCGGGAGTCTGTGGGATGTGCAACCCGGATTTTATCCGGGCTACGGTGCGATGAGGTAGGTATGAGCCAAGAGTGGCAAGCAGGGCGTCTGGACAGCGATCTTCAAGGTGTGGGTTTCGACACCCTGGCGGTGCGCGCCGGCCAGCATCGTTCGCCGGAAGGCGAACACAGCGAGGCGATTTACCCCACCTCCAGCTATGTGTTCCGCACCGCGGCCGATGCCGCCGCGCGTTTTGCCGGCGAAGTGCCGGGTAACGTCTACTCGCGCTATACCAACCCGACGGTGCGCGCCTTCGAGGAGCGCATCGCCGCGCTGGAAGGCGCCGAGCAAGCGGTAGCCACCTCGTCCGGCATGTCGGCGATTCTGGCCATGGTCATGAGCCTGTGCAGCGGCGGCGACCATGTGCTGGTGTCGCGCAGCGTGTTTGGCTCCACCATCAGCCTGTTCGAGAAGTACCTCAAGCGCTTCGGCGTGCAGGTCGACTACGTGCCGCTGGCGGATCTGGCCGCCTGGTCGGCCGCCTTCAAACCCAACACCAAGCTGCTGTTCGTCGAGTCGCCGTCCAATCCGCTGGCCGAGCTGGTGGATATCGCCGCATTGGCGGAAATCGCCCACAGCAAGGGTGCGCTGCTGGCGGTGGATAACTGCTTCTGCACCCCGGCGTTGCAGCAGCCGCTGAAATTTGGTGCCGATATCGTCATGCATTCGGCGACCAAGTATATCGACGGCCAGGGCCGCAGCATGGGCGGCGTGGTGGCCGGCAAGGCCGAGCTGATGAAGGAGGTGGTGGGTTTTCTGCGCACCGCGGGGCCGACCCTCAGCCCGTTCAACGCCTGGATCTTCCTCAAGGGCCTGGAAACCCTGCGCGTGCGCATGCAGGCCCATTGCGCCAGCGCGCAGCAGCTGGCCGAGTGGCTGGAGCGGCAAGCGGGCGTCGAGCATGTCTACTACTCGGGCTTGCCCAGCCATCCGCAGCATGAACTGGCCAAGCGTCAGCAAAGCGCCTTCGGCGCCGTGGTCAGCTTCGAGGTCAAGGGCGGCAAAGAGGCGGCCTGGCGCTTTATCGACGCCACCCGGGTGATCTCCATCACCACCAACCTGGGCGATACCAAGACCACCATCGCCCATCCGGCGACCACCTCCCACGGTCGCCTGACCCCGGCCGAGCGCGCCAGCGCCGGCATCCGCGACAACCTGATCCGCGTCGCAGTAGGCCTGGAAGACCTGGCCGATTTGCAAACCGACTTGGCTCGCGGCCTGGCTGCGCTCTAAGAACCTGCTTACGATCTCGCGAGCTAGAGCGAGACAAGGCAGAAATGACCGAGGGCGCGGAGTTTACGGGCTGTAAATGAGCAGCCCGAGGCCATTTCTAACGCCGTATCGCCGACGCGCAGCAGATCGTAAACAGGTTCTACGCCGTTCTCAGTGCCTGGCGGGCCTTATCGGCCCGCCAGCGCTTCTCACTGTTTCTCCGTGCCGTTCTGCCGGGGCTGCCTATGGGCCAACCTTTGGCTAGGCGCGGGCGAAATATGACGGCGTTCAAATTGCGCCCGCAGGTTGGCGCTAGCATCCAGGGCCAAGCGCTCGGCAGCAGCGCGAAGAATAATAACAATGCCTGAACAGGATGCCTGCGCATGGATGATCGACGGCCATTGGTTCCGTTTGCCAAGGGAGTGCTGCGTGAGAGCTTGCTGGACCTGCTCGCGCGCAGTGAGCACTTTCCCCTGACCCTGCTGCTGGCGCCCGCAGGCTCCGGCAAGTCGACTCTGCTGGAACAGTGGCGCGCGCAACGGGCGGCCTGGCCGGTGCTGCATTACCCCTTGCAGGCGCGGGATAACGATCCGCTGTGCTTTTTCCGCCGCCTGATCGACAGCATTCGCAGCCAGGTCGGCGATTTCGACAGTTCCTGGTTCAACCCCCTGGGGGTGGCGGCGGAAGTGTCGGCGCAGCGGGTCAGCGATCACCTCGCCGATGCCCTGGCGCGTATCGAACAGCCGCTGTTTATCGTGCTGGACGACTTTCAGTGGATCGACTCGCCGACCATCCTGGAGCCGCTGGCGGCGCTGCTGGAGCAGTTGCCGAGCAATGTGCGGGTGATTCTGGCCAGTCGCAATCATCCCGGCTTTTCCCTCAGTCGGTTGAAGCTGGAAAACCGTTTGCTGTGCATCGATCAGCACGACCTGCGCCTGTCGGCCGAGCAGGTGCAGCAGCTGAACCAGCACCTGGGCGGCGGCAGCCTGAGCGCGGCCTATGTCGACAGCCTGCTGGCCATGACCGAGGGCTGGGTGGCCGGGGTGAAGATCGCGCTGTTGGCCTATGCGCGTTTCGGCACCTGCGCCCTGGAGCGCTTCAATGGCAGCCAGCCGGAAATAGTCGATTACTTCGCCCATGTGGTGCTGCGCCAATTGCCGCCGAGCCTGCGGGAATTCCTGCTGTGCAGCGGCCTGTTCGAGCGTTTCGATGGCGCGCTGTGCGATCACGTATTGCAGCGCAGTGGCTCGGCCTTGCTGCTCGAAGAGTTGG